>LXNI01000210.1_pt1 | contig 73754 bp, 64 predicted proteins | sample 809091 | NCBI WGS metagenome assembly LXNI01 (sample SAMN04870527, study PRJNA318959) | sponge metagenome | biome: 01000161; feature: marine sponge reef; material: water | host: Sarcotragus foetidus | place: Greece: Milos, Mediterranean Sea | collected 2013-05-29 | depth 5-7 m
AGCTTCCGGCGGCAATGTCGATGCCGAATTGTTCATCCGGGCGGTGGGCGGCCGGGACGCGCAATAACCTGCCGCGCCGCGGCGGCACCGGCGGCGGGTACCCGGCAGCAGGCTGGTAAGATTATCCGGCGGGTGTTGCCGAAGCGCCGGCCGACTTCGGCTGCGCAACGGGCCGCACGTTGGCGGGCGACGACGTTTTCGCGGCTTTCTGCGGCGCCTGAACCGGCTTTTGCCCTTGCGCAAGCTGCGCCGCCGTCTTGGGCGCTTCCAGTTCGCTCGCCGGCCGCCGCTGGCATCGGCCCTGGAACTCGGCGCCGCTCTCGATGGACAGCACGTCGTGGAGCACATCGCCGGTGACGCGGGCCGTCCGGCCGATCGTCACCGTCTTGGCGCTTATCTGGCCATCGACGGCGCCCGCCACCGTGATCTCTTCGGCGACAATCTTGCCTTCCACCTTGCCCGAAGGGCCGATCGTCAATCCGCGCACGTGAACATCGCCGGTCACCGCACCATCGACGAGAAGCTCGCCGCCTGACGCGAGGTTACCGGTTACATGAAGGCCCTCGGTAATGACCGACGGTTTGACGGCCGCGCGCTGCTGCTGTTGCGGCGCCGGCGGCGGCTTGCTCTCCACCACCGGGTCCGGCGGGGGAGCGGGTGCCGGACGGGAGACTGCCGGTGCGGGGCTCGAACCAGCGGTGTCTTTGGACTTGTCTCTCGAAAACATGTTTGCCTGCCGTGCTCGATTTCAGGGGAGGACGCGGGAACGGCCCGCGATGTCGGTGCGTTGGTGTCGTCCAACACGGACCGGCCGCGGGGCACGAGACCGGGCGCGGCCCAAGAATGTCCGATCCGAATCCTGGAACAGACCACCTGTATTGAGCACTGTCAGCCGCGGCATCCCTGCCTATTCCTGCCGGTCCTATGATTATCGTCCGATTCCGGTAAGGTAACTTGAGCATTCATATAGATCAACTGAATTTCATTTTATTTCCGGGAGATATCCTTCACTTTACAGAAGGGATTTTAAGCTGTTTTGCCTTTTCCTGCTATTCTAGCGGCGCAGTCTTGCGTCTTTTTGACATTGCGATGCGGGAGACCCAATTCCCTTCGGAATGCCGGACCGGCGATCCGGCCCGCGGAGGCGTACTCCCGACCTGCGCCACGCCCCAGTCTGGTGGGCGGTGACGGAATCGAACCGCCGACCTACTGGGTGTAAACCAGTCGCTCTCCCATCTGAGCTAACCGCCCGCGCTGCCGCCGCTGCGTCGCTGTTCACGTCCGCCCGGCAAACCGGGCTACAATTCGCGGCGATCGGTCAACCTCCGTCGACCGAACGGAAAATGGCCATCCGGGAACGGACGGCCATTTCCTGTTTTACGAATATTTTCAGACGAGTAAAGCCTAGTTCAGCGCGTCTTTCAGGCCCTTGCCGGCCTTGAATTTCGGCTGACGGGAGGCAGCGATCTGGATCGTTTCTCCAGTACGCGGATTTCTGCCGGTGGAGGCCGCCCGCTGGGTCACATGGAAGGAGCCAAAACCGACAAGTTTCACCTCACCGCCGGACTTCAGGGTATCCGTAATCGAAGAGAGCGTCGCGTCGATAGCAGATGCAACGTCAGATTTGCTCAAGCCCGTGCTGGCGGCAACGGCGGCAATAAGGTCGTTTTTGTTCACTTAAGGTCCCTCTTGCTCTTGGAATCTATTGTCTATCCGTCAGATCCGCTGGGCATACCGTCTCTTTTCGAAAGCGGCAGCCTCCTCCCGCATTTCGAACCCAACCTGCCGGAATGCCCGAAGTTTACGGCTATCGCGGTAATCCGGTCAATCACCGAAACCGCCGCCAAGCGAGTATATCGCAACGAGTTTACCTTCCGCCCCCTCGGCGCCCAGACCTGTACGGCTAGTGGGTGACCACGCCGACTTCACCGCCGGCGCCCTCGCCGGGCACGGCCGCGACGCCCTCGCCGGCCTCTGCCCATTCGATCGGCGTCAGCGGCGCCGTCAAGGCATGTTCCAGAATTTGGTCGACGGCGCTGACCGGAACGATGTTCAGGCCGCGCTTTACATTATCCGGAATTTCGGCGAGGTCCTTTTCGTTTTCGTCGGGAATCAGCACGGTCTTCAGACCGCCGCGCAACGCAGCGAGCAGCTTCTCCTTGAGGCCGCCGATCGGCAGTATCCGGCCGCGAAGCGTGATTTCGCCGGTCATCGCAACATCCCTGCGCACGGGAATGCCGGTGAGGACGGAAACGATGGCCGTAATCATGGCGACGCCGGCCGACGGTCCGTCCTTGGGCGTCGCCCCTTCCGGCACATGCACATGGATATCGCGCTTCTCGAAAAGAGTCGGTTTGATGCCGAAGCTGACTGCGCGGGACTTCACGAAACTCTCGGCGGCAAGGACGGATTCCTTCATGACCTCGCCGAGCTTTCCTGTCGCCGACACCTTGCCCTTGCCGGGAAGCGTTACGGCTTCGACGGAAAGCAATTCGCCGCCGACTTCGGTCCAGGCCAGGCCGGTGACGACGCCGACGGCGTCCTCGTCTTCGGCCAGGCCGAAACGGTATTTTCGGACGCCGGCGAATTTTTCGACGTTCCGGTTGGTGACGGTCACCCTGTCCGCGCCGCCGCCGACGATCTGCTTGACCGCCTTGCGGATCAGGTTGGCGATTTCCCGTTCGAGGTTCCGGACGCCGGCCTCCCGCGTATAGTAGCGGATCAGCGAGCGAAGCGCCGAATCGGAGACCGACCACTCGTTTTCCTTCAGGCCGTGCGCCTCGACCTGTTTGGGTATCAGGTGCCGCTTGGCAATCTCGACCTTCTCGTCCTCGGTGTAGCCCGGCAGGCGGATGATCTCCATCCGGTCCATCAGGGGCTGCGGCATGCGCAGCGTATTGGCCGTGGTGATGAACAAGACGTCCGAGAGGTCGTAGTCGACCTCCAGATAATGGTCGTTGAATGCCCCGTTCTGCTCGGGGTCAAGGACTTCGAGCAGGGCCGAAGAAGGGTCGCCGCGCCAGTCTGCGCCCAGCTTGTCGACCTCGTCGAGCAGGAACAGCGGATTCGAGCTCTTCGCCTTTTTCATCGACTGGACCACCTTGCCCGGCATCGAACCGATATACGTGCGCCGGTGGCCGCGAATTTCCGCCTCGTCGCGCACGCCGCCCAGGGACAGGCGCACGAAGTTGCGGCCCGTCGCACGGGCGACCGATTTGCCGAGCGAGGTTTTTCCGACGCCGGGCGGGCCGACCAGGCACAGGATCGGCCCCTTGATCTTCTTCATCCGCTGCTGGACGGCGAGATATTCGATAATCCGTTCCTTGACTTTCTCCAGACCGTAATGGTCTTCGTCGAGGATCCGCTCAGCGCGTGCGATATCGCGCTTGATCTTCGTCCGCTTCTTCCAGGGAATGCCGAGAATCCAATCGAGATAGTTGCGCACCACGGTCGATTCGGCGGACATCGGGCTCATCGAGCGGAGTTTCTTCAGTTCGGCCTCGGCCTTTTCCCGCGCCTCTTTCGATAGCTTGGTCTTCTTGATCTTCTCCTCGATTTCGGCCAGTTCGTCCTTGCCGTCCTCGCCCTCGCCCAGCTCCTTCTGAATGGCCTTCATCTGCTCGTTCAGGTAATACTCGCGCTGGGTCTTCTCCATCTGGCGCTTGACGCGGTTGCGGATGCGTTTTTCGACCTGCATCACGCCGATCTCGCCCTCCATGTAGGAGTAGATCTTCTCCAGCCGGGCGCCGATCGGAGCGACCTCGAGCAGTTCCTGCTTTTCCGGAATCTTCAGGTTCAGGTGCGAGGCCACCGTGTCGGCAAGCTTGCCCGGCTCGTCGATCTGGTTGATGGACACCAGAACTTCCGGCGGAATCTTCCGGTTCAGCTTGATATACTGTTCGAACTGCGAGACGGCGGTGCGCATCAGCGCTTCGACTTCCTTGTCGTCTTCGCCCTCCTCGTCCATGACCGCGGTCCAGGCCTGGAAAAACTCGTCGTTTTCGGCGTAGCGCAGGATGCTGGCGCGCTGGCCGCCTTCGACCAGCACCTTCACGGTGCCGTCGGGCAGTTTGAGCAACTGCAATACCGTGCCGATCGTCCCGACGGTATAGATGTCCGAGGCCGAAGGATCGTCCTGCGCAGCATTCTTCTGGGCGACCAGCAGGATCTGCTTGTCGTCTTTCATGACATCTTCGAGCGCCCGGACGGATTTTTCCCGGCCGACGAACAGCGGCACGATCATATGCGGAAAAACGACGATGTCCCGCAGCGGGAGTACAGGCAGCAACACACCGCCCTGAAGTTCGAACATATGGTTCACCCGAATTGTTAACGACCGACCCCGTTCGGGCATCGACCGCAGGAAAGAATTTATGGCCGCGAAACCGTCGCCGGCAGCACTTCTATCGCGAAGCTATGGCCGGAACGCGTACTTGCATGCCGATAAATCGGTTCGTTCGCCGCCGGATCAAGGGCCTCGCGGGAAAGTGCGACGCCCGGTCTACGGTTCAGGCGCTGGCGCCGCCCATTTCCGCCTTGCGGTCGGCATAGAGCAACAGGGGCTGCGCCCCGCCCTCGACGACTTCCTGGCTGATCGCGACTTCTTCGATCCCGTCGTCGCCCGGCAGGTCGAACATGGAATCGAGCAGAATGTTCTCCATGATCGAGCGCAGGCCACGGGCGCCGGTCTTCCTTGCGATGGCCTTGCGGGCGATCGCCGCCAGGGCGTCGTCCGTGAAGCTGAGCTTGGCGCCTTCCATATCGAACAGGCGCTGGTATTGCTTGACCAGGGCGTTCTTCGGCTCGGTCAGGATCCGGACCAGCGTGTGTTCGTCCAGGTCCTCGAGCGTCGCGATGACCGGCAGGCGGCCGACGAATTCGGGGATCAGCCCGAATTTCAGCAGGTCTTCCGGCTCCAGATCGCGCAGCACTTCGCCGGTCTTGCGTTCTTCGGGCGCTCGGACATCGGCGCCGAACCCGATCGACTTGTTCTGGCCGCGGGAGGAAATGATCTTTTCCAGGCCGGAGAAGGCGCCGCCGCAGATGAACAGGATGTTGGTGGTATCGACCTGCAGGAATTCCTGTTGCGGATGCTTGCGTCCGCCCTGGGGCGGCACCGAAGCGACCGTCCCTTCCATAATCTTGAGCAGCGCCTGCTGCACACCCTCGCCGGAAACGTCGCGGGTGATCGACGGGTTGTCCGCCTTCCGGCTGATCTTGTCGACCTCATCGATATAGACAATGCCGCGCTGCGCGCGCTCGACATTGTAGTCGGCGGCCTGGAGCAGTTTCAGGATGATGTTTTCGACATCCTCGCCGACATAGCCCGCCTCGGTCAGCGTCGTGGCATCCGCCATCGTGAAGGGCACGTCGATGATGCGCGCCAGCGTCTGGGCCAGCAGGGTCTTGCCGCAGCCGGTCGGCCCGACGAGCAGAATGTTCGATTTGGCAAGCTCGACGCCGTTGGACTTGGCCCCGTGCGCCAGGCGTTTGTAGTGATTGTGGACTGCGACGGAAAGCACCCGCTTGGCGTGATGCTGGCCGATCACATAGTCGTCGAGGACCTCGTTGATCTCCAGCGGCGTCGGCACGCCATCGCGGCTCTTGACGACGTTGGACTTGTTCTCCTCCCGGATGATGTCCATGCAAAGCTCGACGCACTCGTCGCAAATGAACACCGTCGGGCCGGCGATCAGTTTGCGCACTTCGTGCTGGCTCTTGCCGCAGAACGAGCAGTAGAGCGTATTCTTGGAATCGCCGTTGCCGGATTTGCTCATCGGTGGTCGGTCCCGTCAGGATCGGCTTGCAGATCGAAAATCCGCATCAATCGATCTGGCCCCGTCATTCGCAATGCCTCGATCCGAGGCACCGCGATGGGGCGCATGATAGCGACAGGGCCTGTGCATGACCAGATCGAATCAGAACTGCTGCATGCGGCGCCCGGCTACTTTGCGTTCCCATTGTCGTCGTCGCTGTCCTGCGGCCGGCTCGTCACAACCTCGTCGATGATTCCGAAGTCTCTCGATTCTTCCGGAGTCAGGAAGCGGTCGCGATCCATCGCGTCCTCGATCGACGCAAGTTCCTGGCCGGTATGCCGGACATAAATGTCGTTCAGCCGCGCACGCACGGCGAGAATTTCCCGGGCGTGGATTTCGATGTCCGTCGCCTGGCCCTGGAAACCGCCGGAAGGTTGATGGATCATGATGCGGGCGTTCGGTAGCGCATAACGCTTGCCCGGCGCGCCGGCCGCGAGCAACAGCGAGCCCATGGAAGCCGCCTGGCCGACGCAGACGGTCGACACCTCCGGCCGGATATATTGCATCGTGTCGTAGACCGACAGGCCGGAGGTCACGATACCGCCCGGCGAGTTGATGTAGATCGAGATGTCCTTGGTCGGGTTCTCGGCTTCCAGAAACAGCAGCTGCGCGCAGATCAGCGACGACATCTGGTCTTCGACGGCGCCGGTGATGAAAACGATGCGCTCTTTCAACAGGCGCGAATAGATGTCGTAGGCCCGTTCGCCCCGGTTGGTCTGCTCCACGACCATGGGCACGAGCGTGTTCATATAAAGATCGGCGGGATCGGGCATACGGCTCTCTTGACTAGGGTTCGGCTGCGGCGGCGGCCGGGCGGACCGGTCCGACGCCAGTACATAGGCTGCCCGTGCGGGCATCGCCAGTCCGCCGCCCGCGCTGTCGCAGGCTGCCGGATTTCCGCGGCATACGGCGACCGCAGCGTCGTATGCTATCCGGCGGCCTCTCCGGCCGGCGCGGCGTTGGTTTCCTGCACGGCCATAACCTCTTCCAGCGTCGCTTCCTTCTCGGTCAGCTGCGCGAGTTCGACAATATAGTCGATCACCTTGTCCTCGTAGATCGGCGCCTTGAGGCCGTCGCGCATCTCGGCGTTCTTCTGGTAGGCCTCCATGACCTCGCGCTGGCGTCCCGGATAATTCTGCGCCTCCCGCAGGATGGCGCGGTTCAGTTCTTCGTTCGAGACGTCGATATCCTGCTTTGCGCCGATCGCGCTGAGCACGATGCCGAGTCGGACCCGGCGGGCTGCAATGTCGCGATATTCGGCCTTCAGCGCGTCCTCGGACTTGTCTTTCTCGTCTTCGTCGAGTTGGTCTTGCGCCTTGCGCTCTTCATAGTGCCTCCAGATCGCCTCGAATTCGACCTCGACCATGCCGGGCGGCAATTCGAAATCGTGGCCGTCGGACAGAATATCGAGAAGGTCGCGTTTCAGGCGCGTCCGGCTCACACCGTCGTATTCGCGCTCGATGTCGGACTTTACGGCTTCCCTCAGCGCGTCCAGGTTTTCGGCCCCGATCGATTTGGCGAAATCGTCGTCGATCTCCGGCAATTTGGACGTCCGCAACTCTTTCACCGTAACGTCGAACACTGCGTCCTTCCCGGCCAGGTTCTCGGCCGGATAGTCGCCCGGAAAAACGATCTTCACGTCTTTCCGGTCGCCGGCTTTCGCGCCGAGCAACTGGTCCTCGAAGCCCGGAACGAACGTGTTGGCGCCCAGATTCAAATGGTAGTCCTCGGCCGCGCCGCCGTCGAAGGCCGCGCCGTCCACAGTGCCCCGGAAATCGATAACCGCAACATCGCCGGCCGCCGCTTCGTGACCATCGGGCGCCGGTTCGCTCTCTTTCCGGCTTTCGGCGAAGGAGGTAACCGCCCGGTCGACGATGTCGTCCGCCACCGGAATCCTGAGCCGCTCCAACTCGATCGACGCCAGGTCCATGACGGTAAATTCCGGCAGGACTTCCAGCGACATCGTGTATTCCAGATCGCCGCCGTCCTTATAGTCGCCGATCTCGATTTTCGGTTGCATTGCCGGTTTGAGCTCCTTGTCCTCCAGCGTCCTGGCGACGCTTTCCTGGAGGGCTTCTTCCAGCACTTCGCCCAGTACCGACTTGCCGAGCCGCGTCTTCAGGACCGGGAGCGGCGCCTTGCCCCGGCGGAAACCGGGTATCTGCAGATCCCTGCCGACTTCGGTCAGCTTGCTGGTGACCTTGCCGTCGATATCCGTCGCCGGGATGGATATCCTGTATTCGCGTTTCAGGCCTTCGGCCGTCGTTTCCGTCACCTGCATGGCTCGGCAAATCCAATCTTGAGATACGGGCAGCGCGGGCGCCCGTTCGGTTCGTTTCCGTTCGGTCCGGTTGGCCGGATGGTGCGGGCGGAGGGACTTGAACCCCCACGACTTTCGTCACTGGCACCTAAAGCCAGCGCGTCTACCAGTTCCGCCACGCCCGCGCGGCCAAAAAGTCCCGAACGGGGAAGTCCCGAACGGGTCGGCGCGCGCCGCCGGCACGCGGGGAGCGTATAAGGCCGCCCCCGCCATCGTTCAAGCTTTGCCCGGCGATCAAGACGTTGCGCCGCAACGCCCCGGATACCTGAAAGACGGCGGGGCAGACGGCAGATCAGGCGGAAACCTCGACCCTGTAGTCCACCGGAAAGCCGCGCAGGAGCGATCTGGCCCGCTCCATCGTATCGTCGCCGGCGCCGCCCAGCGAAACATGCACCGAAAGCCCCGCAGCCGATTGTTGTCCGGTCACCGCCACGGTCACGCCGTCGTCCCGCAAGGGCGCCAGCGCTTCGCCGAAGACCCTTTCGATCGACTGTAACCGCAGAGCGGGCTTGAAGACTTTGCCCAGTGCGGTCTGCGGCAGGCCCGGCAGAATGTGAACACGCTTCGGCACTGCCGGACGCTCGGCAATCAAAGGTGCGACGAAGGCAAGGATTTCCTCTTCTGTCGCCGCCGTTCCCGGCTTGAGGGCGACATAGACGACCGGCAGTTCGCCGGCATAGGCGTCCGGCTGGCCAATGGCCGCGCTCATCTCCACGGCCGGGTGCCGGTTGACCATCTCCTCGACCATCGCCGGATCGATATTGTGCGCGCCGCGGATGATGACGTCCTTCGAGCGGCCTGTGACGAAGACATAGCCGTTGCCGTCGACATGGCCGAGGTCGCCGCTGATCAGCCAGCCGTCGTCGGTGAAAGCGCCGGGGTTGCGCGCCGCATCGGTATAGCCGGGGCTGACATTGCCGCCGCGCGCGGCCAGCACGCCGGTTTCGCCGGCGGGCATGGGCCGCGAAACATCGACGCTGTCCGGCCCATCGAATGCGGCGGCGATGACCTCGGTATGGGGCAGCGGCAGGCCGCACGAGCCCCCTACCCGCGCCGGCGCGTGGAACGGTTCCATGGCGATGATGCCGGAACTCTCGGTCATGCCGAACACGTTGCGCACCGGAATGCCGAACCTTTCCTCGAACGTGTCGGCCATTTCGGTCGGCAGCGGCGACCCGCCGATAATCAGGCCACGGACGGAAGACATATCGGTTTCCGGAACGGGCTGGCTGAGCAGCGCCGCCAGGACCGTCGGCACCGCAGGCAGGATCGAGATGCGATGCTCCGCGACATGCTCCCAATAGCGGGCGACGATGTCCGGGTGCCTCATGCCCAGCCGTGTCGGCAGGACGACGCTGGCGCCGCCCGCCAGCAGCGCCGTACCGAACACCATGGACCCGGCGACATGGAACAGCGGGAAGCCGTTGATCGCTGAGTCTTCGGGCCGGACATCGAGCATCAGGCAGGCCGACCAGGAAACGTGCAACTCGTTGCCGTGGGTGTGGAGGGCGAGTTTCGGCGCGCCGGTCGTTCCGCCGGTATGGAAGCACGACGCGATATCGCCCGGTCCGATCCTGCGGCCCGAGGTCAGGCGGTCGGCCGGATAGCCGGCGATCGCCGTGGCGAAATCTTCCGCCCCGTCCTGCGCGCCGCCGATCGACAGGAGGGCATTCAGGCCAGGCGCCCGGTCGCGGACCTCCAGCGCCTTGTTCCAGATGTCCAGGTCCGGGTCCGGGCCCAGCGCGACCAGCACCTTCGCGCCGGCCGCTTCGACCAGGTCCACGATATGGTCGGTATTGAGCAGATTGTTGACCGGGCAGGCCCGGCCCGCCGCCTCGCCGCCCCACAGGGCGAAATGCGCCTCCGGTATGTTGGGCGCCAGCATGGCGACCGCGTCGTCCGGACCGACGCCGAGATCGGTAAACAGGTTGGCCGCCTGGGTCACCCGGGCAAACAGATCGGCATGGCTCAGATCGGCCGAGGGGCCGCCGGGCACGCCGGTCTCCAGGAAACGGAAGGCGGTCCGGTCGCCGAACAGGTCGCGCGCCCGCGCCAGCATTTCCCAGGTCGATGCCACGGGCAGGTATCCGTCGCGCGTGGCGGCTTCCAGAACTCTCACATCCGCCCGGTCGCGAATTTTCCGGTTGATCGCAGGCGCATTCATGCAGCGTCCATTCCCATCTGCCAGAAACCGACCTCCAACCGGGTCGCTTCGTCGAAAATCTTTTGTGCGCCGGCCAGCCGGGCCTCGCCGCCGCGCCGGGCCCAAAGATCGTCCAGCGCCGCGGCCGCCCCGCGGGCGACTGCCTGATAATCATCGCCCGAGTACATGTCGATCCAGGCCCGGTAGGGGTTGTTCGCCACCGTTTCGAGATTGCCGAGCATCCGGCCGATCTCACCGTAACCGACGACGCAGGGGGCGAGCGCAACATGCAGGTCCAGCAGATCGCCGCGCAGGCCGGTCTCCAGCACATAGCGCGTATAGGCGAGGCAGCCCGGCGCTTCCGGCGCGGCTTCCATATCGGCTTCGGTCAGGCCCCAGGATGCGCAGAACTCGACATGCAGCCGCATTTCGGTATCCGATATGCCGGTCAGTACTTCTGCAGCCGAGCGGATGTCCGCCAGGGTCTCGCCCTTGTAGGCGGCGAGCGCCCAGGCCCGTGAAAAGTGGATGAGAAACAGATAGTCCTGGATCAGGTAGTGCCGGAACGCCGCCTCCGGCAGGTTCCCCGAACCCAGTTGCCGGACAAATTCGTGCCCGACATAGGCGTTCCAGTGCGCGCCGGCGCCGGCCCGGAGCCGGTTGAACAGCGCCCCGTCATACACCGTATCCGTCAGGAACCCGCCCATTTCACACCAATATGTTTCGGTCAACCCCGGGCAGGCGCGTCTGCAGTCGCCGCAGCCCTTCGGTCGCGCCAAAGAAATCGACTCAGGCCGCTTCGCCGACCGTCACTGTCACTCGCTTACCCAGCCTGCGCAGGGCGCGGTCGATCGTTGCCGCCTTGGTACTGTGCTCCGGGTTCAACATGCGCCGCACCTCGCTCTCGGCGACATCGAGATCGCGGGCGAGGCGGCGTTGGGAAATCCCGGCCTGGCGCCAGGCCTCGTAAAGGGCTGCCTTCAGCGCGATCTGCACCGGCGGAACGACCAGGGGCCGCCCCCTGCCGGCGCGCGACGGATCGGGCAGGTCGCCGCCCTCCCTGATCGTGGTCGCGATAAGCTCGCGCAGCAGATCTTTCGCTTCGGCCAGAGCTTCGTCCCTCGTCGGGCCATCCGTGGCGCCCCATCCGAAATCCGGGAACGCGACGACATACCGGCCGTCCTCGTCGCATTCGATCTCGGCGGGATAGTTATAGGTTTTGGGCATGTCTTCGGTCTTCCGGGAGCATTTCGGCGGTTCCCATTCCTAGAATTCGTCCCTGTCGATCCCCAGGTCGGCGAGCATCTTGTTCAGTAATCCCCTGCCAATTTCCTTTTTCCGGTCCTTGACGGTCGTCTTGCGGTCGCCCGCATAGAGCGTTCCATGGGAACCGGCGCCTTCGGACGCCACGAAGCACACCTCCAGATTCCGACTCCTCGCCCACCTGCGGACCCTAGCGATGAACTGCCGCCCGTTCACGCCGCGATAGTGTAGGCCGACTCTGTGCCCGTCAAGAAAAATGCGTACATTTTTGATCGCAAAAGCTGATACTCCAAGACCATCTCACAGCAGCATGTTGCGGACGTCCTTCGGCAAGCGCACGACCAGCCCGTCCAATTCGTCGGTCAGCGCGATCTGGCAGCCGAGGCGGGACGTCTTCCGGATGTCATAGGCCAGATCGAGCATGTCCTCCTCGTCCTCGGAGGGCGGCGCCAGCCGGCCGAACCAGTCCGGGTCGACGATGACATGGCAGGTCGCGCAGGCCATCGAGCCTTCGCACGCCCCCTCGACGTCGAGTTTGTTGTCCCACGCGATCTCCAGCAGGGTCTGGCCGGCCCGGGCCTCGATTTCCCGCGGATTGCCGTCGCGCTCGACGAAGGTGACTTTGGGCATGGCGGTTCCGGCGACCCTGCGTCGCGTCGGGCGTCAGCGGTTATGATCTGTCAGGAAATGTAATGATTAGTCGGAAATCGAAGTCTAAACCGTGAAGGATTCGCCGCAGCCGCAGCGGCCCTTTTCGTTGGGATTGACGAAATCGAACCGGGCGTTGAACCGGTCTTCCACCCAGTCCATCTCGCTGCCGAACAGGAACATGGTCGCCGAGGGTTCGATGAAGACCCTCACGCCCTTGTCCTCGACCACATCCTCGAACTTCTTCTGCTCCCGGGCGTATTCGACATAATAGCTCATGCCGGAGCAGCCGGTGGATTTCACACCGATGCGCAGGCCCAGCACCTCGTCCTCCGACTTGGCGATCAAAGCCTTCGCCCGGTCGGCGGCGCGGTCGGTCAGCGTGATTACCTGTGGCATCATGGGCATCGGCTCCTGCCGTTGATGTAACGCGGCGCTTGCGGTTTTTCCAGTCGTCGATTCAGCAATCCGTCCATGCACCGCCATCAGAACATGTCCAGCAGGAATTTTGCATCGTCGCTCATATGGTCCGGCGTCCAGGGCGGCGACCAGGTCAGTGTCACCGTGACCCGCCCGACTCCGTCGACCGCGGCCACCGCTTCTGCGACCTCCCGGGGCATCTCGCCGGCGACCGGGCAGTGCGGCGCGGTGAGGGTCATGGTAATTTCGACATCGCCGTTCAGCCGCCGGTTGGCCTCGTAGATCAGGCCCAGATCGTAGATGTTGACCGGAATTTCCGGGTCGTGGACGGATTTCAGCGCTTCGATCACCGCGTCCCGGTCGGCCCGCCCTGTCGGGGTCTCGAGCGCAGCGCCGGCGACGGCGGTCAGCCCCTCTTCGGCCGGCCCGTCCATGAAGTCGGCAAGGCCGGGCACGCCGGTTCCGGTATCCGGGTTGCCGGCCATCGTCAGGCCGCCTGGATGCCCGGCCGGGCGCCGGCCAGCTTCTGGATGTGTTTCAGCATTGCCATCATGCCGACCTGGCGCTGGGTCGTCAGCGCGCCGAGATTGAGCCGGCGCACATGATCCAGGGTGATCTGCGCCAGTTCCGCTGTCGTCAGGCCGCTGAAACTGTCGGTCATCATGGCGACGAGACCCTTGACGATCGCGGCGTCGGAATGGCCGCGGAAATAGTGCCGATCGTCGTCGATGTCGTGAACGATCCAGACCCGCGACATGCAGCCGTGCATCAGATGGGCGTCGTCCATCGCCTCTTCCGGGAAGGGTTCGGCCCGCTTCTTCTTGGCGATGTCGAGCAGGTATTCGAAGCGCATCTCGTCGTCGAGCGCTTCGAGCGTCTCCGCGTAGTCCTCGTAGACCGACAAGTCCATCGCGGCTAACCCAGCAGCTTCTGCGCGTGGCGGATGCCGGCGGCTAGCGCATCGATTTCTTCCGTCGTGTTGTAGAGCGCCATCGAGGCCCGGACCGTCGATTCGATGCCCATCCGCGCCATCAGGGGCTGGGCGCAATGATGGCCGACCCGTACGGCAACGCCTTGCCGGTCGAGGATTGCGCCGACATCCATGGAGTGCAGCCCGTCGACGACGAAGGACACGATCGCCGCCTTGTCCGGAGCCTCGCCGATCGCGCGCACACCGGGAATGTCGCGTAGCGCATCCAGTGCATGGCGGCACAGCGCATGCTCGTGGGCGCCGATGGCTTCCATGCCGAGCGCCCGGACATAATCGATCGCGGCGCCCAGGCCGATCGCCTGCACGAAAGGCGGCGTGCCGGCCTCGAAGCGCATTGGCGGTTCGGCATAGACGGTCTCCTCGAACGACACCGATTCGATCATGTCGCCGCCGCCCTGCCACGGCGGCATGGAGGCCAGCCGCTCCGCCGTGCCGTAAAGGATACCGATGCCGGTCGGCCCGTAGAGCTTGTGGCCGGTAAACGCGTAGAAGTCGCAGCCGATGGCCTGCACGTCGACCGGCTGGTGGACGATCCCCTGCGCCCCGTCGATCAGGACGCACGCACCTGCCGCCTTCGCCAGCCGCGTCACCTCGGCGACCGGGACGACCGTGCCGAGCACGTTCGAGACATGGGTGACGGACACCAGTTTCGTCCGGTCGGTCAGCAAATCGGCGAACTTTTCGAGATCGAAGCGCCCGTCGTCCTCGACCGGTGCAACCTTGAGCACGATCCCCTTGCGGTCGCGCAGGAGCTGCCAGGGCACGATATTGGCGTGGTGCTCCATCTGGGTGATGACGATCTCGTCGCCGGCCGAGAGATGGGCATCGGCCCAGGAACAGGCGACCAGGTTGATCGCCTCGGTCACATTCTTGGTGAAGACGACGGTCTCGGGCTCGGGCGCGTTGAGCAGCGCGGCGGCCTTCTCGCGCACGCCTTCATAGGCTTCGGTCGCCGCGCCGCTCAGATAGTGGGCGCCGCGATGGACGTTGGCGTATTCGCGGGCATAGCTGTTCTGCACCGCATCCAGCACACATTGCGGCTTCTGCGCGCTCGCGCCGTTGTCGAGGAACCGCAGCGGCTTGTTGTAGACGGTGCGCGACAGGATCGGGAAATCCGCGCGGACGGCCGCCGGATCGTAGGTGTTGCGGCCGTGGGCCGGCACTTCGCGAAGGGCGGGGGCGGCGGTCATGGCGTTCGCGGTCATGGCCGGGGCCGCTCCGCCATCCAGCGCGCGACGTTCCGCTCCAAGGGCAGGCGCATCCCGGCGAGCGCCACCGCGTCGATCGCTTCGGTCAGAAAGGCCTCGACCAGCAGTTGCCGCGCCTGCGCCTCCGGCACGCCGCGGGAGCGCAGGTAGAACAGCGCCTCGGCGTCCAGATCGCCGGCGGTCGCACCGTGGCTGCACTGCACATCGTCGGCATGGATGAACAGTTCGGGCTTGGTGTTGACCTCGGCGGTCTCCGACAGCAGCAGCGCCCGGCTCATCTGGTGGCCTTCCACCTTCTGCGCATCCTGCCGGACCGTCACCTTGCCCTGGAACACGGCGCGCGCCCGGCCGTCCAGCACGCCTTTGAAAAGCTGGTCGCTATGGGTTTCCGGCGCGGCATGATCGACCGATGTGGTGTGGTCGCAATGCTGGCGGCCGCCGGCCAGGTAGGCGCCGTTGAGGCGGCAATGGGCGCCCGGCGCATCGAGCGAAACCCGCAATTCGTTGCGCGAAATCCGGCCGCCGAGTGTAAAGCAGAAACTGTCGAACATGGCGCCGCGGTCCAGCGCGGCATCGAGCAGGGCGACATGGATGGCCTCCCGCGATTCATCCTGGACCTTGCAGTGGCGCACGATGGCTTCGGGACCGGCAACGACATCGGTCACCAGATTGGCGAAATACCCGCCGATGCACAGGCCGACATGATGCTCGACCACCGTGACCCGGCTGCCCGCCCCGGCGACGATGAGATTGCGCGGCTGGTAGGCCGGCGGCAGGACGCCACCGGTGCCGACGGACAGGATTTCGATCGGCATTTCGACCGTCACGCCGTCGGGGACGATCAGGACATAGCCGTCTTCCAGCCAGCTGTCGTTGAGCGCCTTGAGCGCGCCGCCTTCCTTCGCCACCCGCTGCTTCAGCAGTTCGGCAACGCCCGGATGGCCGGAGGCCAGCGCATCGGCAAGCGAGATCAGCAATGTGCCTTCGGGCAGGGCCGGTACCGTCGATAGCGCCGGCCGGACCTGCCCGTTGACAATCACCAGCCGGCAATCCGCCTCCCGGCCGAAAACGAGGGCCGGCAGGCTCTCCTTCGTCACGTCGGCCGGCGCCGGCGCCCAGTCCAGCTCCAGACCGGTCAGATGCGCAAGATTGGTATAGCGCCAGTCTTCGACCCGCCGGTCCGGCAAACCGTGCCGGTCGAACCGGTTGGCCGCATCGGCCCGCGCGGTATCCAGCCAGTCCGGCGCAACATCGGGACAGTCTGCCGGCCCGTTGCGCCAGCCGGTCAGCCAGCCGACGCCGGAAACGGCGGGCCTCCCGGCCGTTTCTCCGGTCGAAACTAGGCGCGCCATCGGCTAAGCCGCCGCCTTGCCGGCGAAGGCGCCGTAGCCTTCGTCTTCCAGCCGCAGGGCCAGTTCCTTGCCGCCGGATTGCGCGATCCGCCCGCCGGCCAGAACGTGGACGCGGTCCGGGACGATATAGTCGAGCAGCCGCTGATAGTGGGTGATCACCAGCATCGAGCGATCCGGGCCGCGCAAGGCGTTGACCCCATCGGCGACGATCTTCAGCGCATCGATGTCGAGGCCGCTGTCGGTCTCGTCGAGCACGGCAAACGCCGGCTCCAGCACCGCCATCTGGAGAATTTCGTTGCGTTTCTTCTCGCCGCCGGAAAAGCCGACATTGACGGCGCGTTTGAGCATGTCGTCGCTCATGCCCAGCGCCTTGGCCTTTTTCCGGACGAGCTTAAGGAACTGCATCGCGTCGAGCTCTTCTTCCCCGCGCTGGACCCTGAGCCCGTTCACGGCGTGCTTCAGGAAGGTCATGTTGGTGACGCCGGGAATTTCGACCGGATACTGGAAGGCGAGGAACAGTCCGGCCGCCGCCCGCTCTTCGGGATCGAGCGAGAGCAGATCCCGGCCCCTGAACCTGACGCTGCCCTCGGTGACTTCATAGCCGTTCCGGCCGGAGAGCACGTAGCTGAGCGTGCTCTTGCCGGAACCGTTCGGGCCCATGACCGCATGCACCTCGCCCGGCGCGACCGAAAGGTCGAGACCGTGCAGGATTGCCCTGCCGTCAACGGTGGCATGCAAATTCTCGATTTCGAGCATGTTTCCCCGAACCTGTCTGTCCTGTTTCCCTGCCGCCGCCCGATTGCCGTCCGATTGCCGTCCGATTGCCGTCCCGGGGGCCCGGTCAGCCGACACTGCCCTCGAGACTGATTCCAACGAGCTTCTGGGCCTCGACGGCAAATTCCATCGGCAATTCCTGGAGCACTTCCTTGCAGAAGCCGTTGACGATCAGGGCCACGGCATCCTCTTCGCCGATGCCGCGCTGGCGGCAGTAGAACAGCTGGTCCTCGCCGATCCGCGAGGTCGTCGCCTCGTGCTCCACCTTGGCGGTCCGGTTCCGGCTCTCGATGTAGGGCACCGTATGGGCCCCGCAGCGATCACCGATCAGCAGCGAATCGCACTGGGTAAAATTGCGCCCATTCAACGCTTTGGGACCCATTCTTACCAAGCCGCGATAGGTGTTGCGCGCCCGGCCTGCCGAAATGCCCTTGGAGATGATGCGCGAGCGCGTGTTGCGGCCGAGATGGATCATCTTGGTGCCGGTATCGGCCTGTTGCGCGTTGTTCGCGATGGCAACGGAATAGAATTCCCCGACGGAATTGTCGCCCTGCAGGATGCAGGACGGATATTTCCAGGTGATCGCCGAGCCGGTCTCGACCTGGGTCCAGCGGATCTTCGAATCGTCGCCGCGGCAGGCGCCGCGCTTGGTGACGAAATTGTAAATGCCGCCCTTGCCGTTCTCGTCGCCGGGATACCAGTTCTGGACCGTCGAATACTTGATCTCCGCGTCCTTCAGCGTAACCAGTTCGACCACCGCGGCGTGGAGCTGGTTCTCGTCGCGCATCGGCGCCGTGCAGCCTTCGAGATAGGAAACGTAGCTGCCCTCGTCGGCGATGATGAGCGTCCGCTCGAACTGGCCGGTATCCTTCGCGTTGATGCGGAAATAGGTCGACAGCTCCATCGGGCAGTGGACGCCCGGCGGGATGTAGACGAACGATCCGTCGGAGAAGACCGCCGAGTTCAGCGTCGCGTAGAAATTGTCCGTATAGGGGACGACAGTGCCGAGATACTTGCGCACCAGCTCCGGATGGTTCTGCAGCGCCTCCGAGATCGAGCAGAAAATGACGCCGTGGCTCTCCAGTTCCTTCTTGAAGGTGGTGGCGACCGAGACCGAATCGAACACAGCATCGACGGCGACCCTGGGCGCGCCTTCGACGCCGGCAAGGACTTCCTGCTCCTTCAGGGGGATGCCGAGCTTCTCGTAGGTCCGCAGCAGTTCCGGATCGACCTCGTCCAGGCTCTTCGGCCCTTCCGTGCTCTTGGGCGCGGCGTAGTAGTAGATGTCCTGGAAGTCGATCGCCGGATAGTCGACCATCGCCCAGGTCGGCTCTTCCATGGTCAGCCAGTGGCGATAGGCCTTGAGCCGCCAGTCGAGCATCCAGTCCGGCTCGTCCTTGCGGGCAGAGATGAAGCGGACGATGTCCTCGTTCAGCCCCTTCGGGGCCGTCTCCATCTCGATCTCGGTTTCCCAGCCATGCTTGTACTTGCCGAGGTCGCGGACCTGCGCGACGGTCTGTGCCGTGGCTGCCATGACTATCGGGCCTCCTGCGCCATGCCGGCCGCCGGCCCGGCGTCCGCGGTGTGAAACGGAACGCCGAACATCGCCGGGATTGCCATATCCTCCAGGCTGACCTCGGCCAACGCGCCCCGGATCGCCGTGTTGACCCGGTCCCAGTTGCCGCGCACCGGGCACAGCTGCTCGACGTCGCAATCCCCCTCGGCGCCGTCGACGCAGGCGGTCAGGCTGACCGGCCCTTCCAGCGCGCGAATGACTTCGAGCATCGAAATATCGCCGGCCGGCCGGGCCAGCCTGTAGCCGCCGTTGACGCCGCGCTGCGAGGCCAGCACGCCTTCCTTCGCCAGCGCCTTCAGCACCTTGGCAACGGTCGGCGCCGGCACGTTGGATTCCTCGGATAGCTGCGGCGCCGTCACCTGCTCATCCGGATCGCGCACCATCCGCGTCAGCACGACGACGGCGTAATCGGTAATCCTGTTGAGGCGCAGCATCGGCAGCCCTCCCACGGTTCGGCCGGCAGGGCGAATTCAGCGGCACGCCGCCAAACCGGACCGGATTTGTCTGGTTTAAATTGGCCCGGCCGTTCCGAAATCAAGACCGATCCGGTGCGGTATTGCCGCAGCGCCGGATCGGGACCATCGCCCGCCGGCCGCGGTCGCAGGGGGATCGGAACGCCCGCGGTTCACGAGTTCCGGCGCTTTGCGGCGACGGTATCGCTCCAGGCGGCGAGGAACCGTTCGAGATCCCGTTCGGTCGTATAAAGCCCCTGGCTGATCCGGATGGCCGATTGGGCGATTTCCGGCCCAACGCCCATCGCCGACAGTACCGGCGAGGCCGCCACCTTGCCCGACGAACAGGCTGAGCCTGCCGAAACGGCGATCCCCGCCAGATCGAGGCGCATCGTCATCAGGGCCGACGGTACGCCCGGAACGGCCGCGCAGAGTGTGTTCGGCAGCCGCGGTGCGCCGCCGCCGACGATGCAGATCTCCGGTACGCGGTCGCGCATTGCGGTTTCCAGCCGGTCGCGCCGGTCCCGTACCCCGGCCCAACCGTCGGCCTCCCGGGCGGCTGCGCGCGCCGCGGCGCCGAAGCCGGCGATGCCGGGCACGTTTTCGGTCCCGGCCCTGACGCGCTGCTCCTGTCCGCCGCCGGCGATCAGGGCCGGCCAGGCGCCCGGATCGCGCACAATGAGCGCGCCGGCGCCGGTCGGCCCGCCGATCTTGTGGGCGGTCACGCTCATGCTGTCGCAACGATCCCAGATTGCTGCGAGCCCGGCCTTGCCCGCCTGCTGGACCGCGTCGACGTGAAGACGGACACCAGCGGCCCGGCACAATGCGGCAGCCTCCGTAACCGGCTGGACCACCCCGGTTTCGTTGTTCGCCGCCATCAGGGCGACGGTGGCAATATCCGGGCTTTCTTTCAGCAGGGTTTCCAGCGCCGCAAGGTCGATTCGACCGTCGGGAAGACAGGCGATCGCTCTCATGTCGCCGATATTTTCCAGAATCGAAGGATGTTCGATCCCGGCAGCGGCAACCGGGCCCGGAGACGCCTTCATCGCCAGGGCGTTGGCTTCGGTCGCGCCGCTCGTGAAGACCACCGAGGCGGGGTCGCAGCCGGCCAGTGCGGCCACATCGGCCCGGGCGCGCTCCACTTCGGCGCGCATGGCCCGGCCCTCGCCGTGGACCGACGACGGGTTGCCGCGCAGCGCCATGGCCGCAGTCATCGCCTCCGCCGCTTCGGGCCTGAGCGGGGCGCTGGCGTTATGATCGAGATAGACGCGCGTCATCGGCGGGGCGCCCGTTAGCGGAGCCGGTCCGTGTTGCAGAAGCGGCGGTCAGGCGGATTTTGCGGCCGGCGGCTCTTCGCGCCGGTCGCGTTCGGATTCGAGTTCCTCGATCCGCTCGGTCAGGGCGTTGACCTGGCTGCGCAGCGCTTCGATCGCCGGCACCATCGGATCGCTCAGGTCGCCGGTGGTGCCGTAGGCGACGAATTTCTTCACCGTGCGCTTGTCCTTCGGCATAACGGCCTTTGCCGGAATGCCGGTCACGGTGACGTTCGGCTGGACATCGCGCACAACCACGGCATTGGCGCCCACCCGCGCATTGGCGCCCACGGTTATCGGCCCGAGCACCTGGGCGCCGGACCCGACGATCACGCCGTCTTCCAGGGTCGGATGGCGTTTGACGTTGCGCTGGGCATCGGAATCGACGCTCGGCGACGTCCCGCCCAGGGTCACGTCGTGGTACAGGGTCACGTCGTCGCCGATTTCGGCGGTCTCGCCGATCACCACCCCCATGCCGTGGTCGATGAACAGGCGCTGGCCGATCTTCGCGCCGGGGTGAATTTCGATCCCGGTCCAGAAGCGGCCCCACTGCGAAATCCAGCGGCCGAGCAGGAAGATCCGGCGTCGCCAGAACCACCGCGCCGTGCGATGGAACAGCAGGGCATGGAAACTGGGATAGTTGAGAGCGACCTCGAACCGGCTGCGGGCGGCCGGATCGCGGGCCATGATCCCATCGATTTCGTCGCGCAAGGTGCGAATCATGCTGACTTCGCTCCTCCCCAGCGGAGCCTGAACGGCGGCTGCCGCGGTCGCTCCGCTTCAATCTGGCGCTTGAAAAACCGGCCGGACGGAAGCATATCAGCCGGCGCTCGATATCTGCCGGCGCCAGATCGCACCGCCCGCGTCTTACGCGCCGAAATACCAGATAATGCGTGCTCCAGAGCGGTCAAGACGCGTGACTTGCGCGGCTTTCCGGCGGAATTCCGCCCGGTGGAGAGCGCCGACGGGAAGCGGGGCCGAACAAAGGGACCCACTGGATGCCTGATGTGATTCTTCCCGGCCCGGACGGCCGGCTGGAAGGCCGCTATCATCACAGCAAGAGGCCGAATGCACCGATCGCGCTGATCCTGCATCCGCATCCCCAACATGGCGGGACGATGAACAACAAGATCGTCTACCGCCTGTATCATGTCTTCGCCCGGCGCGGATTTTCCACGTTGCGCTTCAACTTCCGCGGCGTCGGCCGTTCGCAAGGCGTCTACGACCGCGGCGAGGGCGAGCTTTCGGATGCCGCAGCTGCGCTCGACTGGATGCAGCAGCACAACGAGAACGCTTCGGGCTGCTGGGTCGCCGGATTCTCCTTCGGCGCCTGGATCGGCATGCAGCTGCTGATGCGCCGCCCGGAACTGGACGGATTCATCACGGTCGCGCCTCCCGCCAACATGTACGATTTCACGTTCCTGGCGCCCTGCCCCTCCTCCGGCCTGATGGTGCACGGACGGGCGGATGCACTGGTGTCGCTGGAATCGGTGGAAAAGCTGGCGGAAAAGCTGATGACGCAGAAAGGCGTCGTCGTCGATCTCCGGGTGGTCGAGAATTGCGACCACTTCTTCAACGACCATCTCGACGAAATGCAGGGCCATGTCGAGCAGTATCTCGATGTCGCCCTCGCGACCCCGCGCAAACGCGCCATCGGCGGCCGGCGTTAGGCGGTAGGCGGCAACGCTTCAGCGCGGCCGGTCGATAGCGCCTCCGCTCGTCGGCGCCGGAACGCCGGTCGTCGACGGCAGGCTGGTCGGCAGCCCGTCGGCGACCCGAAGCGCCAGCCAGGCGAACGCCTGGGCCTCCAGGGCATCGCCGTTCCATCCGACAGCCTCGACCGGATCGACCGGCGCCGCCAGCGTGCGCCGCAAACGATCCATCAGGAACCCGTTCTTGCGACCGCCGCCGGAAACCAGCCAGCGCCGCGGCCTTTCCGGCATCCAGTCCAAGGCAGCCGCAACGGATCGAACGGTAAACTCCGTCAGGGTCGCCGCGCCGTCCGCAATGTCGAGGCTGTCGACCGCGGCGTCGAAATCGTTTCTGTCCAGGCTCTTGGGCGGTTCGGTAGTGAAATACGGATGGCGGAGCCAGGCCGCGATCCGGTCTCCATCTGCCGTGCCGCGCGCCGCGGTTTCGCCGTTGCGGTCGAACGGCGCGCCGGTCCTGCGCAACATCCAGTCGTCCAGCAGCGCATTGGCCGGCCCGGTATCGAAAGCGAGCAGCGGGGTCTCCTCGACGGTTCCGCCCCGCCGGGCCGCGCCCATCCACGACACGTTGGCGACGCCGCCGAGATTGAGAACCGCCAGCGGCTTGTCCAGTCCGGCTGACAGGGCGGCATGGTAGAGCGGCGCCAGCGGCGCGCCCTGCCCGCCCCGGCGCACGTCCGCGCTGCGGAAGTCGCTGACCACCGGGATGCCGCCGGCGTCGGCCAGCGCCCCGGCATCGCCGATCTGCACGGTTTTGCCGTTGCCCGGATCGTGAAAGACCGTCTGGCCGTGGAAGCCGACCCAGTCGATGTCTCCGGGCTCCAGCATTTCCGCCGCCAGAAAGTCCAGGAGCGCCGCCCTGTGGGCCCCGGTCACGGCGGCGATCGCTCCCTCGAAACCCGTTTCCTGACCCAGAGCGGCCCGGATCGCATCCCGCTGCGCCGCGCCATAGGCGCAGGTCCGCGCCGGCCCGGCCTCGATCCGCCAGGCGCCGTCGGACCGGATCAGGGCGACATCGACGCCGTCGAGCGACGTGCCGCTCATCATCCCGATGGCGGTGCGCTGCGTCACGGATCGACCCGCAGGGTTGAAGGGAGCATCCCGGTTTGTCCGGCCGAACGCGCTGTGTTAGATCGCCGGACCATCGGGTTTCCGCCACCCGGTGCTTTCCGGCCGAAAGGGAGATAGCGCGGCCCATGCCCGGCTTCAAATCCGATTACATGAACGTCCTGCACGAGCGCGGCTATGTCCACCAGTGCACCGACGCAGCGGCGCTGGACGACAGGGCCGCCAACGGAATCGTGACGGCCTATATCGGGTTCGATTGTACGGCGGACAGCCTGCATGTCGGCAGCCTGCTCCAGATCATGCTGCTGCGCTGGCTGCAGAAGACCGGACACCGGCCGATCGTCCTGATGGGGGGCGGCACGACCAGGGTCGGCGACCCCTCCGGCAAGGATTCGGCCCGCCAGCTGCTCAGCGACGCGCAGATCGCGGCGAACATGGCGGGCATCCGCAGCGTGTTCGAGAAATTCCTGACCTTCGGCGACGCGCCGGCGGACGCGGTGATGGCGAACAATGCCGACTGGCTGGACGGCCTGGCCTATGTCGATTTCCTGCGCGAATACGGCCGGCATTTCACGATCAACCGGATGCTGACCTTCGACAGCGTGAAATTGCGGCTCGACCGGGAGCAGCCGCTGACTTTCCTGGAGTTCAACTACATGATCCTCCAGGCCTACGATTTCGTCGAGCTGGCGCGGCGCTACGATTGTTCGCTCCAGCTCGGCGGGTCGGACCAGTGGGGCAACATCGTCAACGGCGTCGAGCTCGGCCGGCGCGTCGAGCAGCGCGAACTGTACGGCCTGACCTCGCCGCTCATCACGACCGCCTCGGGCGCCAAGATGGGCAAGACGGCCCAGGGCGCGGTCTGGCTCAACGCCGACAGGCTGAGCGCCTACGAATACTGGCAGTTCTGGCGCAACACCGAGGATGGCGATGTCGGCCGCTTCCTGCGCCTGTTTACCGATCTGCCGCTCGACGAAATCGCCCGCCTCGAAGCCCTGGACGGCGCCGAGATCAACGACGCGAAGAAGGTGCTGGCGACGGCGGCGACGGCCATGCTGCACGGCCCGGAAGCCGCCGGGTCGGCGGCGGAAACGGCACGCCGGACCTTCGAACGGGGAGAAGCGGACAGTGGCCTGCCGGAGGTCGAGGTGCCGGCCGCCGAGCTGGCGCGCGGCATCCCGGCCTTCGATCTGTTCCGGCGCACGGGGCTGGCCGCCAGCGGCGGCGAAGCCCGGCGGCTGATCCGGGGCGGCGGCGCCCGGGTCAACGACACGCAGGTGAAAGACGAGAACGCGCCGATCGGCGCCGATGCGCTCAATGCCGACGGCGCCATCAAGCTCTCCGCCGGCAAGAAACGCCACGTCCTGGTGCGCCAGGGTTAGTTCGCCCGTTTCCGCTTGTCCTTGCGGCCTTCGCGGGCGCTGCCGAAATTGAAGATCCGGCGGATCGCGCCGGGCGCAAGCAGCGAGACCGGGTTCACGTTGAACTTTGGTTTGTCCAGGGTGCCCTTGACGGTGAAATGGGCGGCCAGCAGGCCGCTGCCCTTCTCGCCGACCAGCAGGTCGCCGATGATCGGTACCTTGCCGAACACGCTGTTCAGCGCATAGAGCGGCACCAGCGTACCGCGCAGCCTGACATCCCGCTTCTTCCGGTCGATCCGGCCGGATGCCGTGACGCCGATCAGGCTGCTGTAGGCCTGGCCGTTACGGATCAGGAACCGATCGCCCTGCAGGTCGAATTTGATTTCCAGCCGTTGCATGCGGATGCTGCCGTCGATCCGGCGGCGCTCCGCGGCAGCGAAAAACCGGGCAACCCCCGGCGCCTGTTCTATATCGAATCTCTTCAATTTCAGTGTGCCCGATATCGGCTTGTCCTTGAGCGACGGCCGGCGCACCGCCTGGACCGAAAGGAGACCGCCGCGCAGACTGTCGACGATGCCGAGGGCGCGCAGGGCGCCGCCGCCATCGTCGGAGGAGAGCTTGATCGTCTGGCCGCCGCCGACCGGCGACACGCGCAGGCTGAACGACTTGCCGGACGGCAGCGCCGCCGTCAGGCGCAGCCTGCGAAGCTCCTTGCCATCGTGCCGCGCAGCGCCGGCCGCCGACCAGAGAGGCAGCTCTTTCGAAACGAACAGCCGATCAACCTTGAAATCGATGTCCAGCGGCTCGACGATCGGTACAACGCCGCGCCGGGGCCGGCCGGCGCCTTTCGATTTGGCCGACGGTTTCTCCAGGAACTGCGCGAGGTCGAGGGACTTGCCGGTCAATCTGAGACGCCGCCCTGTTTTGGAGCGCCGCTCTAGAACTGCAGACACATTCGTGCGCCCGGTCGCCAGCCGGTCGAGGGTCAGGCGGCGCAGCGTACGGCCGTTTTTTTCCATCGTCGCATTGCCCTGGAGTACGATCGGCGACGATTGCAGCGAAAAACGCTGAATCGCGGCAAGCCGGCGCTTCCTGAAGACCAGTCTGGACGACACGCGCGCCGGCATTTTCGCCGGTTTCACGATATCGAGGACGGGAACCGCAAGGCGGGCGCGGCGGAAGTCAAAGGCGCCGTCGACAACCGTCCGGCCGTCATCGTAGGCGCTGAGCTTAACGTCGGCCCCGAACGGGCCGGAGAGGAACCTGCGGACATCGAGCCCCGCGGCGCGCAGCAGGCCGGGCGTCGGAACGCCACGGATCGACAGCCGGCGACGCCAGGACTTGGACACCGGGCCGAATTTCTCCTGCCAGCCCAGCCTGGCCGCGGCGCCTCCGATCGTGCTCTCGCCTTCCAGCTTGAACCCTGCTTTGCCGACCGAAAGACCGAACCTGCCCTTGGCCAGATCCAGGCCGAGTAGCGCCCCGGGCCAGGATACCTCGCGGAGTTGCGCTTCGGCCGCGAAGGGGAGCTTTCCGAAAGACAGGTTATCGACCAGTGCAAAGCTCGACTTCAGCCGGACGCTGGCCTGCCCCCGGATCGTGGCGGTATCTGCCGCCAGTCTCTTCACCGACGCCAGCGTCTTGCGATCGATCAGACGCAGGAATTCCTGCACCGGCCCGTTGACCGTGGCGTCGATGGCGGCCTTCCCCGCGCCGCCGAGGCCGTCGATCCGGACCGATCCCTCGCTTACCCTGCTTCGCCCGAGCCGGCCGCTCCCGACCCGGATGTCGATCGTTCTGGAGTCGAAACGCGCCTCGCCGACCGCATCGCGCAATGCGGGCAACGGTCCCGGCAGTCGGAGCCTCATGCCCTCGAAGCCGAACCGGCCGGTAAGGCGACGCACCTGCACCGGGCGGTTCCCGCCCCGGCCGACCGAAAGGCGAAAGCGGGCACTGAGCGCCTTCACCCGCCCGGCGCCGACGTTGCTGAGGACCCACCGTCTGGCGCCGGGGCCGACCTCGCCTGGCCAGAGCCGGCCAAGCGCCTCGATGCCGAATCCCGTCAGCGAACCCTTTCCGTCGACCGCAACACCGTCCCCTGTGCGCCGTACCGTACCGGCGAAATCCAGCTTCGTATCGCCGAGATCGGCCTGGAACCGGCCGATGTCGGCAGACCGCCCCCCGTCCTCCAGCTCGGCTGAAATGCGCAATGTCTCGATCCGCACCGGCCCGCGATAGACACCCGGCACCCTCACCCTTCCGGCGCCGCCCTCGACGGCCAGTGTGCCGCTATGGAGACGCCCGTCGTCAGTACCCGCGAAGGAAATTTTGCCGGACAGCGGCACCTCCAGGTTTTTCAGTACGCCGAAGGGTTCCGACACGGCCGCGAGCACCGCCGGATCCAGACCTTCGAATGTCAGGATTCCGGATATTCTTCCGTCTTCCCTGCGGTACACCGCCGCGCCGCCGATCGGCGCCGCCGTCCCGCCGGCGCGCAGGGAAAACGAAAAGTCGCCGGACAGGCCGCCCGGCCTGCGCCGCAAGGCCGATTGCAGCGAATCGCCCCGCCACACCTGCCGCGTCGTCCGGTCCGCGAGCGTAACGTTGCCATCGGCGATCTCGATCGACCGGAGCATCCCCAGCGGCTCGCCATCCGCCGGCTTGCCGGCCATGCGGCCGAACAACATTGCAAAAAGCCGGTCCTGCCCGCTCGAGCGCGAAGCGCCGGCCCTCAGCACAATATTGCCCCGGTCGTCCCGCTCCAGGGCGATCTCCGGCCGGACGAAGCGGATCGTCTCCAGCCGCAACCGCCCGGTCAACAACCCGAGCGGCGCGATCGTCACGATGACCTCAGGGAAATGCGCGACCTCGCCGCCGTCCCTGCCGATCAGCCGCAAACCCTTGCTGCGCAACGGCAATGTCGATATGTCGTCGGGCCAGAAGGCCTCGGTCTTTCCCAGCCCTATCGTCAGGTCAGGGAACGAGCGCGCCAGTTCCGCCCGGACGTAGCGGGCGGCGAATTCGGCATCGACGGGTCCGAGATAGAGACGCCAGGCAACCGCCCCGACCGCGATGGCAACAAGCACAGCCATAACGGCCAGGCCCTTGACGATGATGCGGATCGGCTTGCGAATCACCGTACCGGCGTCCTAATCAGGGAAAGACGAGAGTAGCGCCGCCGGATGTTCCGGCGATTCGCCACCAGCCCGGGGCCGGCCGGCGGTGCAGACCGTCCAGGCCCGGCAAACGGCATACGAGATGGACAACCGGTGACCGAGAGTCCGTTCCATCGTCTGAGCGCGCCACCGTCCCCGGCCGACCCGGACATGCTGGCACGCAACCTGGAGCGCTGGTCGGCCGCCGTCGAGGCGGAACTGGAGGGCGAGGCGCGGCAGGCCGCAACGCGCTTGCTGGACAGTCGGAACGGGCAGCTCCTGCGCGCATGTCTGGGCAATAGTCCCTTTCTTTCCGAATGTCTATTGAAGCATCCGGGCTTTGCACTGGCATGTTTTACGGTCGGCTACGACGCGGCGATCCGGTCCGCTCTGGAGGATGCCCGCAAGGCGCTCTTGGCGGCCGGTAAAATCGATTCCGTCGCCCGCATCCTGCGCATCGCGCGTCGCCAGGTCGCGCTGGGAATTGCTCTTGCAGACCTTTCGGGCGCCTGGGCCGTTCCGGCGATTACGGCGACGCTCAGCGATTTTGCCGACTGGGCTATCGGCTCCGCCCTGGAGGCCCTGGTGCGCGAAGCGGCCGGCCGCAATGCCCTGGTCCTGGATCCGAAGGCGCTTTCGCCGACCCGCGCCTGCGGTGTGTTCGTAATCGGCATGGGAAAGCTGGGCGCCCACGAACTGAACTATTCGAGCGATATCGACCTCATCGTCTTCTTCGACCCGGAGATCGTCCCGGTTGCGCGCCCCGAACGGCTCCAGCGCGAGATGGTACGGCTCACCCAGGGCCTGGTCGACCTGCTGCACAAGCGCACCGCGGACGGCTATGTCTTCCGTACCGACCTGCGCCTGCGGCCGGACCCGGCCTCGACCCCGGTCGCGCTTTCGGTCGACGCAGCCGAAGTCTACTACGAAAGCATGGGCCAGAACTGGGAGCGCGCCGCGATGATCAAGGCGCGCATCGTGGCCGGCGACATGGCCGCGGGGACGGCCTTCCTGGAGCGGCTGCGGCCGTTCATCTGGCGCCGCAACCTGGACTTCGCGACCATTCAGGACGTGCATTCCATCAAACGCCAGATCAACGCCCGACGCGGCGGCGGATCGATCCGCTCGCCCCGCGGCCTGCCCGGCCACGATGTCAAGCTCGGGCGGGGCGGCATCCGCGAGATCGAGTTCTTTGCCCAGACGCAACAGCTCATATTCGGCGGGCGCGACCCCAGCCTGCGCGATCGCTCGACGGTCCGGGCGATCGACGCGCTTGTGGCGGCCGGCCGGGTCGAACCGCGGGCCGCACACGATCTGGCCGAAGCCTACGAATTCCTGCGTACCGTCGAACATCGAATCCAGATGGTCGAGGACCGGCAGACCCAGACGCTGCCGGAAAACGCCGCCGAGTTCGGCGCCTTCGCGACCTTCATGGGGTATCCTTCCGCCGACGCCTTTCTGGCCGCGCTGTTCCACCATCTGCAACGGGTCGAAAGCCACTATGCCGGCCTGTTCGAGGAGGCGCCGGCCCTGGGCGGGCCCAGCAGCCTCGTGTTTACCGGCGGCGATCACGACCCGGATACGCTCAATACCCTGTCGGCCCTCGGTTTCTCGGAACCGGAGAGGGTGTCCTCAGGGATACGCGGCTGGCACCACGGCCGCTACCGGGCAACCCACAGCGACCGGGCGCGGCAGTTGCTGACGGAGCTGACTCCTGCCCTGCTTCAGGCGATCGGCAGCACGCCGGCGCCGGACGAGGCCTTTCGCAGGCTCGACGCCTTTATCCGCAGCCTGCCGGCGGGCGTGCCCCTGTTTTCGCTGTTGCACGCCAATCCCGACCTGCTGGACCTGATCGCAGAAATCATGGGCACGGCGCCCGAACTGGCCGAAACGCTGGGACGGCGCCCCACCCTGTTCGACGCCCTGCTCGACCGCGGATTTTTCGACAGTCTGCCGGACAGGCAGGCGCTGGCCGACGAACTCGCAGCGTCCCTTCCGGTGGATTGCAGCTTCGAGGAAAGCCTGGACAATGTGCGCCGCTGGTTCGCGGAGGCGCGCTTCGGCATCGGCGTGCGCTTTCTGCGCGGCACGATTTCCGCCGCTCAGGCGGGCGCTGTCTACGCCGACGTCGCCGATGCCGCGGTATCGGCGATCCTGCCCCGGGTCGAAGCGGCGTTTGCCGCGAAACACGGGCACTTCGCCGAGGGCGGATTTTGCATTCTGGCGCTTGGCAAGCTGGGCGGCCGGGAACTTACGGCAACCTCCGACCTGGACCTGGTATTCGTGTACGACGACCGGATTGCCGCAGCCCACTCGGACGGTGCGAAGCCGCTGGCGCTCAGCCTCTATTATGCGCGCTTCGCCCAGCGCCTGTTCAGCGCACTGACGGCGCCGACGGCCGAAGGCGGATTATTCGAAGTCGATCTGCGATTGCGGCCGTTCGGCGACAAGGGGCCGCTGGCCTCGAGTTTCTCGGCCTTCGAAGACTATCAGGCCAACCATGCCTGGACCTGGGAGCAGATGGCGATAACCCGGGCGCGGGTCGTCGCCGGTTCCGGCAGCCTGGCGCGCGACGTTATGGAGGTCACGGCACGGTCGGCGACCCGCCCGCGCGATGACGGTACGCTGGCCGCGGCGGTGTCGGACATGCGGCGCCGGCTCGCCGAGAACCGCGCGGCGCCTACGATATGGCACGTCAAGAACATGCCCGGCGGAATCCTCGACATCGAATTCGTTGCGCAATTCCTGATTCTGCTGCACAGCAACGCCCGACCGGACCTGCGGCACGGAAATACGGCAACGGCGTTGAAAACGCTTCGGAAGGCCGGATGCCTCGACCCGGAAGATGCCGATACGCTGCTCCGCGCCGCAACGCTCTGGCAGACGATCCAGGCGATCCTGCGGCTGACCGGCGCGACACCGGATGCGGACGGCCGGCCGCCGGCCTCGCTGCATCCCCTCCTCTGCCGCGCCACCGACCGGCCGGATATCCGCGTTCTCGAAGCGGATATGACGGAACTGGCAGGCACCGTTCGCCGGATCTACGACCGGACTGTGACCGAAAGCGCAGCCGGCGCCACGCCGGACGAAGCCGGTACGCTGCCGTCCCATGCCCTGGATACCGCCGAAGGAGAATGACGCCATGCCTCTTGCCGAAGGCGACAAGGCCCCGGACTTCACCATGCCGACGGACGGCGGCGGCACCGTCTCGCTGGCCGGGATGGAAGGCGGGCAGGTCGTGCTGTATTTCTATCCGAAGGACGATACGCCCGGCTGTACGAAAGAGGCTTGTGCCTTTCGCGATGCCCTGCCGGATTTTTCCGCCGTCAATGCCCGGATCGTCGGCGTGTCGAAGGACTCAGCCGCGAAACACGACCGCTTCAAGGCGAAATACGATCTCCCCTTCACCCTTGCCTCCGATGCGGACGGGAGCGTGTGCGAGGCGTACGGCGTCTGGGTGAAGAAGAAACTTTACGGGCGCGAATATATGGGCATCGAACGCGCGACCTTCCTGATCGATGCCGACGGCATTGTGAAAGGGATATGGCGCAAGGTGAAGGTGCCCGGCCACGTCGAGGCCGTGCTGGCGGCAGCCGGAAGCTGACCGGTCAGAAATTCTCCACCCAGGGCCGCAGTTCGACTTCCCAGGCCCAGGCGCTGCGGTGCTGGCGATGGACGTGGAGATAGGTCTCGGCGATGGCGTCCGGCAGCAGGAGCCCGTCGTCGCCCCGGTCGTTGCGCGGATCGTCCGGCCCCGCGCTGATGCCGCCGTCGATCACGAAATGGGCGACGTGGATGCCCTTGGGTTGCAGTTCCCGCGCCATGCTCTGGGCCAGGCCGCGCAGGCCGAACTTGCCCATCGCGAAGGACGCGGACTGCGGATAGCCCTTCACGCTTGCCGAGGCGCCGGTGAACTGGATCGAACCGCTTCCGCGAGGCAGCATGAGTTGCGCCGCTTTCTGCCCGACCAGGAACCCGGCGTAGCAGGATATGTGGATCGCTTTGCGGACTTCCTCCCGATCGAGACCGGCGAGCGGGCCGCGCTCGCGGTAGCTGGGGTTGAAGACGACCAGATCGGGCACGCCGTGTTCGGCAACCGCCGCATCGAACAACGCGTCCACGGAAGCGCCGTCGCCGGCGTCGCACGCATGCGCCGTCGCGCCGGTCGCCGCGGCGAGGCCGGCGAGCTTGCCGGGATCGCGCGCCGCTATCGTCACTGCCATGCCCTGCGCAGCGCACTGCCGCGCCAGCGATGCGCTCAAACCCGGGCCGGTGCCAACGATAAGGGCGGATTCTCTGGTCTCGGTCATGGTTCTTCCTCAGATCGTTCGAATTCGCGATAGGTAGCGCCGGCCGGTCGAAAACGGGAAGGACAAGGTGACGCCCGCGGCCGCAGGGAATGCCTGCCAATTCCGCAATTTATCCGGTTACGATTCGCGTTTCGCGCCGATTTTCGCAGCGAGTCCGGCTTCCAGGAACAGGTCGATGTCGCCGTCCAGTACGCCCTGGGCGTTGCCCTTTTCGACGTTGGTGCGCAGGTCTTTCACCATCTGGTACGGATGCAGCACATAGGAGCGGATCTGGTGGCCCCAGCCAATCTCGCTCTTCGCCTCGTGCGCTTCCTGCATCTCCGCTTCGCGTTTCTGCAACTCCAGTTCGTACAGGCGGGCGCGCAAAATCTTCCAGGCCTCCGCCCGGTTGCGGTGCTGGGAGCGGTCGTTCTGGCACTGCACAACGATCCCCGTCGGCCCGTGGGTCAGCCGGACGGCGCTGTCGGTCTTGTTGACATGCTGGCCGCCGGCGCCGGACGCCCGGTAGGTATCGACCCGGACCTGCGATTCGTCGATCTCGATCTCGATATCGTCGTCGACCACCGGATAGACCCAGGCCGAGGCGAAACTGGTATGGCGGCGTGCGCTCGAATCGTAAGGCGAAATGCGGACGAGGCGGTGCACGCCGCTCTCCGTCTTCAGCCAGCCGTAGGCATTCTCGCCGTTGATACGCAGGGTCGTGGATTTGATGCCGGCCTCTTCGCCGAGGCTCTCTTCCAGCCATTCGACCTTGTAACCGTGGGCGTCGGCCCAGCGGGTGTACATGCGCACCAGCATCTCCGCCCAGTCCTGGCTCTCGGTGCCGCCGGCGCCGGCATGTATCTCGAGGAAACAGTCGTTGCCGTCCGCTTCGCCGGACAGCAGGCTTTCCAGCTGCCGCTTGGCCGCCACGGCCTGCAAGGCAGAGAGCGCCTTCTCGGCATCGTCCAGGGTCTCGCCGTCATCTTCCTCTTCGGCGAGGGCGATCAGTTCAATCGTATCCTCGAATTCCTGTTCGAGCGCCCGGAATTCGACGAGGCGTTTCTCGGCCGAGGTGCGCTCGCGCATGACCGCCTGGGCGCGGTCGGCATCGTTCCACAGGTCCGGTTCTTCGGCCTGCGCGTTCAGCGCAGCCAGCCGCCGCTCCAGGGCCTCCGGGTCAAAGATGCCTCCTCAGCAGCCCGATCGACTGCTTGATTTCGTCGGCAACCGCCTGGGTTTCCGCTTTCATTTCAACCTTCGGCAACGGGTCGGGGCCGGGACGCCGCCCCGGAACGGTTCATCGGAATTCGGCAGGTTCGTCTATCACGTCCGCTTGTCCGGAAGGAAGGCCGGCCGACGGGCAGCGCTCAATACTCTTCGCTTGCCGTTTCGCTGAAATCCGAGCCGCTGTCGCCGGGCGCCAGACCGTCGGGCGCCGAACCCGGCTCCACGCCGATCTTGAAATATTCGAGATAGGGTTTGCCGCTGTTCTTTCTCCCGCTCTTCTTGTCCGGCTCGACCCGGATCGCCACCAGTCCCCTGGGCGGGCGGAAATCCTCCTCGGGGCCTGTGAGAGCCTTTTTCATGAAATCGCGGAAGATGGGTGTGGCAGTCCGGCCGCCTTCCTCGAGATTGCCCAACGAATGGGAATTGCCGAAACCGACCCAGGTTGCCGCAACGAGATTGGGCGACATACCGACGAACCAGGCATCGACGACATCGTTGGTCGTTCCGGTCTTGCCGGCAAGCGGCCGTCCGACCTGGGAAACCTGGCGGCCGGTGCCGCGCTGGACCACGCCCTGCAGGATCGAGACGATCTGAAATGCGCTTTGCCGGCCGATAACCTGCTCGCGCTCATCGGGCAATTTCGGCATTTCCTGGCTTTGCCATTCGGGCGACCGGCACGCGGCGCATTCGATGGCATCGTGGCGGAAGATGGTGTGTCCGCGACGGTCCTGGATCCGGTCGACCAGCGTCGGCGTCACCCTGCGGCCGCCGTTCACCATCATCGAATAGCCCACCGCCATCTTGAGCGGCGTCGTCTCGTAGGCCCCGAGCGCGGCAGACATGGTGGTCGGCATTTTCTTTGCAATGCCCAGCCGGCCCGCCATTTCCGATACCCTGGCCAATCCGACCCGCTGGGCCAGACGGATCGTCATCACGTTGCGCGACAGTTCGAGACCCCGGCGCAGCGTCGTCGGGCCGTAGAATTTTCCGGAGTGGTTCAGCGGTTTGTAATATTCGCCGTCCGGTTGCCGCACCACGACGGGCGCGTCCAGAACCTTGGTGGTCGGCGTAAAGCCGTTTTCGAGCGCTGCGAGAAACACGACCGGCTTGAAGGCGGAGCCCGGTTGACGCTGCGCCTGGGTCGCCGTGTTGAACTGGCTGATGCGAAAACTGTATCCGCCGCTCATGGCGAGAACCCGGCCGGTGTGCGGGTCCATGGCGACGATTGCGGCCGTGGCCGTCGGAACCTGCCGCAACGTGTAGGTTCCGTCCGGATAGGCTTTGCCCTTGCGCGTCCGGCGCACCGGCTCGACCAGAATCGCGTCGCCCTTGCGCAGGACATCGCCGACCTTGCCGATGCGCGGGCCCACAGCCGTGTACATTTTCTTTCCGCTCTTGCGCGTCTTCACACCCTGTTTGCGCGCCCAGCCGATTTCCGCCAGGGGAATCGCGCCGCCGCCGCCGTCGGCAAAACCGATAATAGCCCGCTTCCCTTCGGTCTTCAGGACGAGCGCCAGAGGCCACGCTCCGGCGCCGGCGGGACGTTTCACCAGAGAGAGTTTTTTCCGCCATCCTTCGGCCCAGCGCGCGCCGTGGATTTCCGGCAGCCGCGCCACCGGCCCGCGATAGCCGTGACGCCGGTCATAGGCCACAAGGCCCTTGCGCAACGCCTCGTCGGCATATTGCTGCAATGCCGGATCCAGCGTCGAACGGACCGAATAGCCGCCCTTTTTCATTTTCTCTTCGCCATATTTCGCGATGAGGTCCCGGCGCAGTTCCTCCACCAAATATTCCGCGCCGACGCTGTTTCGCGTCTCCTGCCGGACCAGGCCCAGCGGCGCCTGCAGGGCGAGGCGGGCTTCATCTGCGGTGATGTAGCCGTCTGCCCGCATCCGCTGGACGACATAGGCGCGCCGGGCCTTGGCGGCCCTCGGATTCTTGAACGGATTGTAGCGGCTCGGCGCCTGCGGCATGCCGGCAAGCATGGCCGCTTCGGCAATCGACAGGTCGCGCAGCGGCTTGTTGAAATAGGTCTGGGCGGCGGCAGACACCCCGTAGGCGCGGTTGCCGAGAAAGATCTCGTTCAGATACAGCTCGAGTATCCGATCCTTGGACAATGCCGATTCGATGCGCAGCGCCAGGATGATCTCGCGAATCTTCCGTTTCAGCGTTTTCTCGCTGGTAAAGAAGAAGTTCTTGGCAACCTGCTGGGTGATCGTCGAGCCGCCGACCACCCGGCTGCCGCCCGCGAGGTAGGAGCCCGCGGTGGTGATAGCGGCGCGCAGCGTTCCGATCAGGTCGACGCCCCGATGGCTGAAGAAACGCTGGTCTTCCGCCGAAATGAACGCATGCACGATCGTCTTGGGAATCAGCCTGTGCGGGACGAATATTCGTTTCTCGGTCGCGAATTCGCCGATCAGGCGGCCGTCGCCGGCGTATACGCGGCTTACGATCGGCGGTTCGTAGTTCGCCAGCCGGGCGAGGCCCGGTAAATCGCGGCCATAGAACCAGAAGGCGAACAACACGACCGCGAAGACCAGGATTGCGACGGCGAAAGCCAGGTTGAGCAGACCGACGAACCAGCGGCCGAGGAAGGAAGGCCGTTTGCCGGATTCGCGGCGCTTCGCACTGGAATCCCGTTTCCGGCCATTCCGTCGGGGCGTTTCGTCGGCGGCAATCCGGTCTTCAGGCGTTATTCTGATGTCGCTCATTAGGCCTTAAGCCCCGATCCTCCTGGAACGCGCCAACGTTGCAGGGGGCCAATCGAAATTCGTCTGTCCCGCCGGCGCGGCGCCGACCGTACCCCTTGGTTGGCGGTAGCGGGTAGGGTATCGCTGTCACAGCTATATGGTTGAACTGTGGCGGCAGCGCCACTCACCGGCGCGTATTTTCGGCGTCGATGGCCCGGTTGCCGGCCCGGTCGGCTGCCGGCATCCGGCTGAAAAATTGCGCGATCGCACGCGCCAGGACGGCAGCAAGGCGCTTTCTGTATTTCATTGTGCGCAGCAGCTCCTCATCCTGCGAGTTGGTAAGGAAACCGAGTTCAACGAGCACCGACGGGACGTCGGGCGCACGCAGCACTGCAAAATCCGCCGAGCGCCGGGGCTTGCGCAGCACCTGGACGCGGTCGCGCGCCGACCGGACGATCAGGGACGATATCCTGGCGGAACCGGCGCGCGTTTCGCGCTGCACAAGGTCCAGCAGGATAGACGAAACCGATTTGTCCGCGCCGCGCAGGTCGACTCCGGCAATCGCATCCGACCGGTTTACCCGCTCCGCCAGCTGCGCCGCCAGCCTGTCGGAAGCGCGCGCAGAAAGCGTGTGGACCGACAGTCCCCGTTTTCGGAGGAAAGGATTGGCGTCGGCATGGATCGAGACGAACAGCCCGGCGCGGTGACGGCGGGCGAATTCGTAACGCTCACGCAGCGCGACATACCGATCGTCGTCCCGGGTCAACAGGATGAGGAACCGCCGGTCCCGCTGCAAAAACCGGCGAACGATCCGGGCGGTCGACAGTACGAGCGCCTTTTCTTCGAGGCCTGTGGAACCGATCGCTCCCTTGTCGACGCCGCCGTGACCCGGATCGAGCACCACGGTCCAGCGCTGCCGGTCCGGCGTGTCGGCGACGGCCATTGGGCGGGCCGGTAAGCGGGCAGATGGCCGAAGGGCGGTATCGGGCCCGGCGCCGTTGCCTCCGTTTTCCGCCCGGAACGCCGGCGCGACCGACCGTCGGGCCACCTCCTGCGACATTGTCGGCATCGCAGTCGCGGCAACGAGCAACACTGCGACACCGGCGCCAAGCTGAAACGACGCCCGCTTCTTGCAGAATTCCGGCATGTTTCGACCCTGCATCGCCCTGTTATTTCCCATTCTTTTGCGAACAGCGGTACAGCCAAAATGTCGTTTATTTTCGCCACAAAGATTATTCAATTTATATTGACAGACATATTCCCGATTGTCGCGCCGCCCAATAGTGACTAGTTTCTCGCTGTTGCGGCCCGTGCTGGAAAGCAGCGCGCTCCTCGCAGGAGTGCATTTTCCGGCAACGCGGAGCCGGCGGCGTCATTCGCATCGGAACCGACAATCGGGGTGCGAAGCGCCGCCGGAAGTACGCGTCTGGGCCAGGGCAACGAAATGCAATGGCGAAATCGCCGGACAGAATCTCCGGCGCCGCAGGACGCCAATGTCGGGCTGAACGGGCGCATACGCATAAGCGCCCCTTCGCGCGATCGTGGTTTTGGCTATGACGCAGGCGCCACAAAATAGGCCCGGGTAATTGTCGGGCCGATCGTAGTTGAAGTTCCGCGGAACGGCCGTTCTGCGCCCTCTTGTCCGTACGGCGATTTCAAATTTATCGGCTGGCGCCCGTCCTGGGCGCAGCCGTACGGAGACATCTATGACGAAACGCATGTTGATCGACGCGACTCATCCCGAGGAAACCCGGGTGGTCGTCGTCAGCGGCAACCGGCTGGACGATTTCGATTTTGAAACCAGCCAGAAATCCCAACTGAAGGGAAATATCTACCTCGCCAAGGTTACCAGGGTCGAACCGTCGCTTCAGGCGGCGTTCGTCGATTATGGCGGTAACCGGCACGGTTTCCTCGCCTTCAACGAAATCCACCCCGACTATTACCGCATCCCGATCTCGGACCGCGAAGAACTGCTCCAGCAGGATGCGGCGGATGCCGAGGCGGAAGAGGAGGAAATCGACTCCCAGGACGGAGCGGAATCGGATGAGGACGGCGATTCCGAACCGGAGCCGGTCGAGACGCTGGACGACGAGGCTGTCGAAGCGTCCGAAACCGCCGAAGCGACCGACGACGACAGCACGGCCCCGGCAGACGAGGACGACGCGGAAGCCACCGCCGGAGACGCGGGCAAGAACGCGGGCAAGAACGCGGGCAAGAACGCGGAGACAGATGAAACCGGGAACGCCGACCCCGGCGGCGAACCCGCGGAAGAGAACGAAGCCCCGCGCCGCGGCCGGGGCCGCGGATCCCGCGCCGCCCGGGCGGACCGAAACGTGGATACGGTGGGCGGCGACGAAATCGAGGATATCGGCGAGCGGCGCCGCCGTCCCCAGCGCCGCTATCGCATCCAGGAGGTCATTTCCCGCCGGCAGATCATCCTGGTCCAGGTCGCCAAGGAAGAGCGCGGCAACAAGGGCGCAGCGATCACAAGCTACATTTCTCTGGCCGGGCGCTATTGCGTGCTGATGCCGAACACGCCGCGCGGCGGCGGCATCTCGCGGAAAATCGCGAATGTGACGGACCGCAAACGGCTGAAGAAAATTCTCGACGATTTCGAGATACCCGACGGGATGGCCGTCATCGTCCGGACCGCCGGGGCGCAGCGCACCAAGGCGGAAATCCGCCGCGACTACGAATACCTGCTCAAATTGTGGGACGAGATTCGCGAGCGCACCCTGCAATCGACGGCGCCCGCCCTGATCCACGAAGAGGGCAACCTGATCAAGCGCTCGATCCGCGATCTCTACAGTAAGGAGATCGACGATGTGCTGGTCGAAGGCGAGGCCGGCTACCGCACGGCAAAGAACTTCATGAAGCTCCTGATACCCAGCCATGCCAAGCGGGTCAAAGCCTACAAGGAGCCGAAGATTCCCTTGTTTCAGCGCTATCAGGTCGAAGCGCAGATCGACAATATCCAAAGCCCTGTCGTCCAGCTCAAATCCGGCGGATCCATTGTGCTCAACAGCACCGAGGCCCTGGTGGCGATCGACGTCAATTCCGGCCGCGCGACCCGCGAGCGCAACATCGAGGAGACCGCCCTCAAGACGAACCTCGAAGCGGCCGACGAACTGGCGCGTCAACTGAAGCTGCGCGACCTGGCCGGCCTGATCGTCATCGACTTCATCGACATGGAGGACGGCCGAAACCGCCACGCCGTCGAGCGGCGGCTCAAGAACGCGATGTCGAGCGACCGGGCGCGCATCCAGATCGGCCGGATCAGCGCGTTCGGCCTGCTGGAAATGTCCCGCCAGCGGTTGCGGCCGAGCGTGCTCGAAATTTCGAGCAACGCCTGCCCGACCTGCGGGGGCAGCGGGCTGATCCGCTCGACCGAATCGACGGCGCTTACGGTACTCCGCGCGATCGAAGAGGAAGGAACCCGGCAGCGGGCCGAGGAGATAACGGTCTGCGTGCCGCCGCAGGTCGCTTTCTACCTTCTGAACCAGAAGCGCGCCGAATTGACGTCCGTCGAGGCACGCTACGATTTCCGGGTTCTGATCGAGGCCGACGAAACGCTGGTCCCGCCGGATCACCGGATCGAAAAGACCGTCTCCCGGCCCGGTATGGCCGATGAGGAAGACACGGAAGCGGCCGAAGAATCCGACGGCAGGCGCCGGCGGCGGCGCGGCGGGCGCAAGCGGCGCGGAGACGACCCGCGAACCGACGAAACCGATGCCGAGGCGCAGACCGGAACCGCCGACCCCGAAGACGGCGCGGAGGCCGGGGCGACCGACGATACCGCAGAGGCCAGGACAGAGGACGGCGAAGAACCCAAGCGCCGCCGGCGCGGCCGGCGCGGGGGCCGGCGCCGGCGCAGCGGCGATGCGACCGACGGTGCGGACGACACCGGCGGCGAAGCGGAGACCGCTGGTGCCGATGCGTCGGACGGCGATGCGCCGCCGACCGAAGCGGAGCCGGCTGCCGCGTCCGACGCGGCTGTCGCCGAAGTTGCGCCCGCCGAAGACCCACCCGCGAAAAAAGCAGCGGAAGAAAAACCGCGCAACGGGCGCCGGCGCGCCAGCCGCAAGAAGGCTTCGACGGCGGACGCAACCGCCGGAGCGGAAGACGGCGCCGCAGCGGAAAGCCCCGCGGAACCGGCGCCTGTTCCGCAACCGGACGCGGAGGCGGCGCCAGCCGCCGCCGCGGACGAAGCGGAGCCGCCGGAGCCGCCGAAGCCGCCGAAGCCGAAACGGGTGCGCCGTCCGCGCACCGCAAAGAAGGCCGCCGAAGCCGACCCGGCGCCGGTCGAAACACAAGTCGAGGCACAGGCCGATACGCCAGACCCGGCGACGGCAGGTTCAGGAGCGGAGGCCGCCGAATCCACGGCGCCGGCCCCGGCGGCCACGAACGGCTCCGGTGCGAACGGCTCCGGTGCGAACGGCTCCGGTGCGGACGGCTCCGGTGCGGACGGTTTTGGCGCCGACGGGGACTCCGGTCCGGCGGATGTGGCGGAAGAGCCCGATTCGCCGCCTGGCGCTCAAGCCGAAGAGACAGGGGATTCTCCGGCCAGGAAACGCCGGGGCTGGTGGAATGTCGGAGGCTAGCCCGGCCGCCGTGGGCCGAGTGGTCGGACCGGGGGCGGAAAGACCGGCTATTTGCGCCAGTTCGCGAGCCGTTCCAGCGCGGTCTCGATCGCGGCTGTCGAAGCGCAATAGCTGATCCGCATCTGGGTATGGCCATGCGCAGGATCGAAGTCTACGCCCGGCGTGGTCGCAATACCGGTATCGTTCAGCATGCGGGTGCAGAAGTTCCGGCTGTCGTTGGTCAGCCCCGCAATGTCGGCATAGAGGTAGAAGGCGCCGTCGGCGGGCGCGAGGCGGTCGAAGCCGACGGCCGGCAGCCCGCCGAGCAGCAGCGCCCTGTTGCGGCGGTACACCTCGACGTTGGCTTCGCATTCGTCTCGGCAATCGAATGCGGCGACCGCAGCGCGCTGGCTGAGCGTCGGCGGCGAAATGAACAGGTTCTGCGCCAGGCATTCGACGGTGCGAACCAGATCCTGCGGCACGATCATCCAGCCGAGCCGCCAGCCGGTCATCGAGAAATATTTGGAGAAACTGTTGATGACGATGGCGTCCGGGTCGATTCCGGCTGCGGTCGGCGCCGGACTGCCATAGACGATGCCGTGGTAGATTTCGTCGGAAATGAAGCGCACCTGCCGGGCTGCGCACCAATCCGAAATCGCCCGGAACTCATCGGCTCCGAGGACGGTTCCGGTCGGGTTGGACGGGCTGGCGACGATCAGGCCGTCGAGGGGCGCCTCGCGATGCGCCGCGTCCAGCAGCGCCGGCGTCGGCTGGTACCGGTCTGCCACCGAGCCTTCCAGTATCACCGGCTCGATGCCGAACGCGCCGAGAATGTTCCGGTAGCAGGGGTAGCCCGGGACGACGGTCGCGACGCGGTCTCCGGGGTTGAACGCCGAAAGAAAGCTCAGAACGAAACCGCCGGACGACCCCGTCGTCGCCGCGATCCGGCCGACCGGCACGTCGACGCCGTACCAGTCCCGATAGTGTTCGGCGATGGCTTCGCGCAGCGCCGGAATGCCGAGACTGTCGGTATAGCCGAGCGTTTCGCGGTCTACCGCCGCTTTCGCCGCTTCGACCACACCGCGAGGAGCGCCGGTGGACGGCTGGCCGACCTCGAGATGAATCACATCTCCGCGAACCGATTCGCGCTCGTTGGCGGCACGCATCACATCCATTACGATAAATGGCGAAATCCGGCCGCGATCCGCAACTTTAAGCACTGTGGCGACGCCTCCTGCCGTGTGGGACGGGCGGAGAAATGGCCGCAGGCGAATAAGGGGCGCCCCGACCGTAGTTTCCAGAGGATATCCAGACCCTTGCGCCCTACCCGATGATCCGATTCTTTGCAATCCTGCTGGCCTTCGTCGCCGGAACGGTGCTCCCGGCCACGGCTTCGGCGCGCAGCCTGCCACTGATCCGCGATGCCGAGATCGAACGCGCGATCCGCGCCTACAGCGCGCCGATTTTCGCCGCGATCGGCGTCGGCGCCGACGACGTGCGGGTCCATATCGTCAACAACCGGCGGCTCAACGCCTTCGTTGCGGGCGGGCGGCACATCTTCGTCAATACCGGCCTTTTGCAGAAAGCCGAGGACGCCGGAATGGTGATCGGCGTTCTGGCGCACGAGACGGGCCATATCGTCGGCCAGCATCTGACCCAGCTGCGCAGCGCGCTCCGCGAGGCCCAGGTCAAGCAGATCATCACCTTCATTCTGGCCGCCGGCGCCGGCGTCGCCACCGGCGACGGCCAGGCGGCCGGCGCCGTGGCAGGCCTCGGGAATTCGATCGTCAGCGGCACGCTCTACCGCTTTACGCGCAGCATGGAAAACGAGGCCGACGCTTTCGCGCTGACGACTCTCGACCGGATGGGCGTTTCCGCGAGCGGCCTGGCAAACCTGATGGAACGGCTGAGTTCGCAGGAGGCGCTCCTGGGGTCGCAGCAGGACCCGTATCTGCGCACCCATCCATTGACCAGGGACCGCCTCGAGCGAATCCGGCGTCACATGAAGCGTTCGCCCCACACAGCGAAACCGACTCCGGCCCGGTTCCGCAGGATGCACGCCCGCGTGCGGGCGAAACTGGAAGGGTTTCTTTCTTCTCCCGGCGCCGTCATCGCACGGCACGCCGGAAAGAATGAGGCGCCGGAGGCGCGTTACGCGCTTGCAATCGCCTATCATCGCGCCGGACAGCTCGATAAGGCGCTCTCGACAATCGACGGCCTGATCCGCGAGGCGCCGCGCGACGCCTTCTTTCACGAACTCAAGGGGCAGATCCTGCTGGAACGGGGGCTGCCGCACCGCGCCGCGCAGGCCTACGCCGCCGCAGTCGACCTGGCGCCCCGGGAAACGCTGATCCGCGGCGCCTACGCCCATGCCCTGCTCCAGACAGGCGAGAGCGACCGGGTTCCGACAGCGCTTCGCCATCTGGTCGATGCGACTTCGACAGACAAGACCTTCGCCACCGGCTGGCGGATGCGGGCGGTGGCGCATGGCCGGCTCAAGCAGTTCGGCGAGAGCGCCGCCGCGCTCGCCGAATACTATCTGCTGCTCGGCGACCTGGCCGCGGTGCGCCGTCAGGTTCGTCGGGCCGAACGCCTGCTCAAGCCCGGCTCACCGAGCTGGCGGCGGGTTCAGGACATCAAGGGCAGCCGGCTCGACCCCGCTGCCCGCCGGCGCTAGACCGGCGGAAAGCTGCCGACTTTTTACGGCCCCCGAACCGATAGAGAGGCACACCATGGTCAACCGCATCCTATCGTTGGCTGTTGCGATTGCCCTGCCCCTCGGGGCGGCGGTTGCGCCGGTGCACGCCGACACCCGTTTCGACGACGACCAGAAACAGGAAATCCGGAAAATCGTCCGGGATTACCTGATCCGGAATCCCGAGGTGATCGTCGAAGCGCTGCAGGAAATGCGCCGGCGCGACGAGGCCGCCAAGCAGGCTGCAACGAAAAAGGCACTCGAGCAGAGCCGCGACGCCCTGTTGCGCAATGCGGCCGACCCGGTCGGCGGCAACCTGAAGGGCAATACCACGGTGGTCGAGTTCTTCGACTACAATTGTGGCTGGTGCAAACGGGCCTATCCGCACCTTCTGGCTGCAACGAAAACGGACGGCAATATCCGGATCGTCTTCAAGGAATATCCGATCCTGGCCCCGTCTTCCCGGCTGGCGGCGCGCGCGGCTCTGGCCTCGGCCAGGCAGGGAAAATATCGGAAAATGCACGACCTGCTGATGCGGCACCGGGGTGCGTTGGACGAAGCGAAGATCATGGCGATCGCCGAACGGGCGGGTCTCGACATTCCGAAGCTCAAGGCCGACATGGCGGCGCGCGAAATTGAGGCGGCGATCGACGCCAACCTCGAACTTGCGGCGCGTATCGGCATCCGCGGCACGCCGGCTTTCGTCATCGGCAGCAAGGTGATCCCCGGCATGATGCGCACCCGGCAATATCCGGCCGAGATCGCGCGCGCCCGCAAGGAATGCGCAGAGCGGAGCGCGACGGTTTGCTAGAGCCTATCCGCCTTAGCTTGAACCACAGCGGCAGGGCGTCCCTCGATACGGCGCGCAAGCGCGCCTACTCGGGATGAGGGGGGTATGTCGGAGATACACCCAACGCCCTCACCCTGAGTAGCCGCGAAGCGGCGTATCGAAGGGGCGGTCTTGGTCGCGCCGGTAGTTCTGAACGTAATGGACACGCTCCGACACGGATTTCTCACCGCAGTCATGGCTTGCGCGCCGCCGGCCGCACCGCGCGCTCAGATCTGGCCGCGGAACGCGTTGGTGATCGGGTAACGGCGCTCCTTGCCGAACGCCCGCTTGCCGACCTTGACGCCGGGCGGCGCCTGCCGGCGCTTGTATTCGGCGGTGTCGAGCATCTTCCAGACCCGGCGCACCGTCTCCGGGTCGTGGCCGCGGGCGACGATGTCCCCGGTGCCCAAATTCTCCTCGATCAGACAGTGCAGGATATCGTCCAGATCGGCATAGGGCGGCAGGGAATCCTCATCCTTCTGGTCCGGGCGCAATTCAGCCGAAGGCGGCTTGGCAATCACCCGTTCCGGTACGACCCGGCCGGCCGGCCCCAGCGCGCCGGGCGGCCGCTGCTGGTTGCGCCAGTGGCACAGTTTGAAGACGTCCGTCTTGTAGATATCCTTCAGGACCGAATAGCCGCCGCACATGTCGCCGTAGAGTGTGGCGTAGCCGACCGACATTTCCGACTTGTTGCCGGTCGACAGCACCATGTGGCCGAACTTGTTGGAAATCGCCATAAGCGCCAGGCCGCGCGACCGCGCCTGGATATTCTCCTCCGTCTCGTCGGCTTCGCGGCCATCGAATTGCGGCGCCAGCATCGTCTCGAAAGCCGCCATCGCCGGGCCGATATCGATCCTGTCTAGCCTGACCCCCAGCAATTCGGCCGCGGCGGCCGCATCCTCCAGGCTTTCCCCGGAGGTGTAGGGCGACGGCATCATCACCGTCCAGACCTTGTCCGGACCCAGCGCGTCGACGGCGACGGCCGCAGAAAGCGCTGAATCGACGCCACCGGAAAGGCCGAGGATTACGCCCGGAAATCCGTTCTTGTGCACATAGTCGCGCAGGCCCAGAACGATTGCCTGATAGATGGATTGCAGGCCGTCCGGCGGCGGGTTTCGCTCCCCGGTTTCGCACTTCCAGCCGTCGACCTCGCGGCGCCATTGCGTCATCGCGACGGTCTCGGCGAATCCCGGAAGCTGGACCGCCAGGGAATAATCCGGGTTGATCGCGAAAGAGGCGCCGTCGAAGACCAGTTCGTCCTGGCCGCCGACCTGGTTGACGTAGAGGATCGGCAGGCCGGATTCGCGCACCCGGTTGATCACGACCTGCAGGCGCGTATCGTACCGCCCGGTTTCATAGGGCGATCCGTTGAGCACGATGGCGAGTTCCGCCCCGGTCTCGGCCAGGCATTCCAGCACATCCGGCGTCCAGACATCCTCGCAGACCGGGATGCCGATGCGCAGGCCGCGAAAATCGACCGGGCCGGGGAGATCGCCTGCGGCGAACACCCGCTTCTCGTCGAAAACATCGTAGTTCGGCAGGTCGTGCTTGAGGCGAACGCTGAGCTTCCCCCGGTCGATCAGCACGGCGGCGTTGTAGACCCGGCCGTCCTCGCGCCAGGGCGATCCGAACAGCAGGCCGGCCGAGACCTCGCGGGAGAGTTCGACGAACCGGTCGATTTCCCGATGGACGGCGTTGAGGAAAAAAGGTTTCTCGACGAGATCTTCCGGTGGATAGCCGGACAGGCAAAGCTCTGGAAATACCGCAAGGTCCGCATCCTTCGCGGCCGCTTCCTGCCAATGCCGCAGGATCGTCTCCGCGTTGCCGTCTACATCGCCGACGGTGGGATTAACCTGGGCAACGGCGATGCGCAGCGAATCCGTCATGGTAGTCCTGTGTCCCGGCGCCGCCGGTCCGAACGACCGCCGGCGCGGCTTTCCCGGAGATATTGCCGTCCGGCGCGTTGCTGGAAGGCGGCGGAACATCGCAACGTGGCTGGTGCGGTAGAAGGAGTCGTTGCACCGGGCCGGCGCCGGCGGCCCGCCCCGGCGCTTGTCGAGGGCCGGGCGATTTCCATATATTACAGTACAAGCTACCGAACGGTGTCCGGTGTTCGCAATCGCCCCGCCGCCTGACCATGACCGGGTATGAAGCCGCGCTTCGCTACCCTCGTCCTTGCTGCCAGCTTCCTGGCAGTTACGTTGGCGCCCGGGGCCGGTCCCGTTCAGGCCAAGCCGACAATCGCGGTTTCGAATTACGGCCAGTACCGGACGCAAAAGAGCGGCACTGCAACAATCGAGCCGCGAACCGCCGCAGGCCGGGTGACCAAACTATCCAGATGGAAGCTGGTCAGGCGCACGACCGTCATTTTCGGCCAGCTCGGCCGCGACTTCGGCGTCGAGATCGATCTTGAGGGTTTCGCCGAAGGGCCGGTCGTCCTGACCGTCCGCACCCTGCACCCGCCCCTCACCAATCCCAGGACCGGCAAGACAAGCCGGATCAGCGAACACGAATGGGAAGGCGAGGGTCGCCGCAAGCTCTATTTCGGCTATACTTTCAGCGAACTGTGGGAACTGGCGGAAGGCGAATGGGTGAAACAGTTCCTCTACCGGGGACGAGTGCTGGCGCAGCAGCGCTTCCGCGTCATCGTCCCGATGTTTTGAACGCCGCCCGATGCGTGCCCTCGCCGCCCTGCTGATCGTCCTGCCGGCCGCCGTCATCTCTGCTCCGGCCCGGGGCGGACCTCCGATCTCTGTTGTCGACTACGGCGTGTACATGCTCAGCGTCGACCACCGGGCAGCGGCGCGGCAGACGCTCAGCGGACAGCGCAACGTCGTCTCGAATATCCGCATCTTCCGGCGCACCCGGACCGTGTTGGGCCAGCTCGGCCGGAGTATCGGCTACCGCTTCAGGATTGCCGACCCCACATTGCTTGGGCGGCAACTGACGCTGCGCACCGCCTTCCCGCCCCTTCAGGATCCGCAGACCGGGCGCACCGGCACATCGCAATCGCGCCCGTTCATGCCGCTGTCGAGCGGGGTGTATTACGACGGCTACCGCTTCGATTATATGTGGGAACTGGCCGAAGGGCTGTGGCGTTTCCAACTGCTGGACGGCGAGAAGCTGCTGCATGAGGAGGTGCTGCGTGTCGTGGTTCCGCTCAACTAGGCAGGCCCTGCCGGCGCTGGCACTCATCGCCGCACTCGGCACGTCCTGCGCGGCCGCGATGGCACAAGACGGATCGTCCTGGAAAATCCGGGAAAACGGTGTCCGGATTCTCGACTACGGCATCTACACACACAGCGATCTCGGCTTTGTCGAAGCGCCCGCGGACATCTCGGGCTGGCGCTTTACGGCGGCCAATGTCCGGCTGCTGCGCCGTACCCAGACGATCCTGGCGCAACCGCGCCTGACCTTCGGGATGCGCTTCCGGGTGACCGACGCCCGCCTGATCGGCAAGACACTTTCCCTGGTCATCCGGTTCCCGAGGCTGACCAACCCGGCGACCGGAAAATCCGGTGTCGCGCTGTTCGACCGCTTCGTGGCGATCGGCATTCTGCGGCGGCAACTCTTCCGCTTCGACCACTTGTGGGAAATGGCCGAAGGCCCCTGGATCATGACCCTGCACGACGGCCCGAGAATCGTCGCCGAGGTGCCGTTCAGGGTCGTCGTCGCGCTCAACTGACCGGGTATCGGCCGGGAACCGGCCGGCTCGCTGCCGCCCTATTTCCTCAGCAGGAATTCCCGGCCGATCTTGACCTGGGGCCGGCCGGCATATTCGACGACGTCGGCCGTGGCATAGGTTTCGTGCCAGTCGTCCGGCAGGAAGCTGCCGGTGCCGATCGCGTCGACCGGCGCTTGGGCGATCGCCATGACGCGGCATTTGGCCGGGCCGAAACCGGACGAGGCGACGATCCGCACGGCGCCGAAGCCCGCCTCGTCGAGCCTTTCCCGCATCATCCAGATCGCGGCCGCCGAAACGCCCGGCCCGATCAGGTGGCGCAGTTCGGCCTCGCTGCGATAACCGCGGATCGACCCCGGCGCGTTACGGTCCAGCACCGAATAGGCAATCGACGGGTCGAGCCCTTCCATATAGCGGCTGCCCGGCGTATCGAGCCGGACGGATAGCCGGGCGGACGCCGCCAGCTCCGGGAAGGCGCGGCAGACCTCGAGCGAATCCGTGACCTCGCGGCCGAAATAGTCGACCAGGACGGTCAGGTCCTCCCCAGGATAGGCCTGATGGAACATTTCGGCCGCCCGGACCGTGGAGCCGGCATAGCCGATGATGGCGTGGGGCATGGTGCCGATGCCCCCGTCCCGGCCGAAATAATGCGCCGTCGCCGACGTGGCGTTGCCGACGAAGCCGACGGCATCGACCTTGCGGCGGGCCCGGCCGGAGCCGACGCTGGCGGCATAGGCCATCATTTCCGCCATGTCCGTCCCGGCGCAGTGGCGCGCGTCGAAGCCGAGGAAGGCGACCTTCGGCAGCTCGGTGCACATGACATCGGCGTTGTAGGCCGCCACGCAGGCCGCGCCGAGCTTCTGCAGGAACAGCGTTTCGAGATCGACCAGATGCTCGAAGGGTCCGGTAAGGTAGAGGATCGGCTCGCCGGCGCCGACCCATTTGCCTTCCGGGTATCGCAGGTCGATGTCGATGGCGATGCCGCGCGCCGCCGCCATCGCCTCCAGCCAGTCGATCATCAGCCGCGGCGCCGAGACGACCGGCCGGCGCATGAAGACCGCATAGGTCACGGTCACATCGCCGAATTTTCGCACGATGCCCTTGGACCGGTTGAAATACGCGTCGGTCCAGGCCGCGACATCGGCCTCCGGAGGACGGGTCTTGCTCACCGCCGGCCCTTTCGAAATCTTCTCCGGGTGCTGCCGGGCGCTTATTCCGCTGCCACCTGCAGGCCGGCCTGCTGGCGCCAGGCCTTCAGCATTTCCGCAATCAGGAAAGCCAGTTCCAGCGCCTGGTTGGCGTTCAGGCGCGGATCGCAGTGGGTGTGGTAGCGGTCGCCGAGGCGTTCTTCGGTGATTTCCTGGGCGCCCCCGGTGCATTCGGTGACGTCCTGGCCGGTCATTTCGAAATGCACGCCGCCGGCATAGGTGCCTTCGGCCCGGTGGATCTCGAAGAATCCGCGCACCTCCTCCAGGATCCGGTCGAACTGCCGGGTCTTGAAGCCGTTGGCGGCCTTGATCGTGTTGCCGTGCATCGGATCGCAGGACCAGACCACCTTGCGCCCCTCGCGCTCCACCGCCCGGATCAGCGGTGGCAGGCCCGTGCGCACCTTGCCGGCGCCCATGCGCGCAATCAGGGTCAGGCGGCCGGGCGTGTTGTCCGGGTTCAGGATGTCGATCAGGCGGATCAGCTCGTCCGGATCGAGGCCGGGCCCGCATTTCATGCCGATCGGGTTGCCGACGCCGCGCAGGAATTCGACATGCGCGCCGTCCGGCTGGCGCGTCCGGTCGCCGATCCACAGCATGTGCGCCGAACAGCCGTACCAGCCGCCGGTCAGGCTGTCCTGCCGCGTCAGCGCCTGCTCGTAGGGCAGGAGCAGCCCTTCATGCGACGTGAAGATGCTGGCCTCGCGGACATGGGGCGAGGTCGAGGCGTCGACGCCGCAGGCCGCCATGAAATCGAGCGCCTCGGTAATCCGCTCCGCCAGTTCGAGATAGCGCCGGCCGAAGACGTCGTCCCGGACGAAATCCTGGGTCCAGCGGTTGACCTGGTGCAGGTCGGCGAAACCGCCCAGCGCGAAGGCACGGACCAGGTTCATGGTTGCGGCGGACTGGTTGTAGGCCTGGATCATGCGCGCAGGATCGGGCATGCGGGCTTCGGCTTCGAATTCGATGCCGTTCACGATATCGCCGCGGTAGGACGGCAGTTCGCAGCCGCCCTGCGTTTCGACATCCGACGAACGCGGCTTGGCGAACTGGCCGGCCAGGCGCGCCACCTTCACCACCGGCAGCGACGCGCCGTAAATCAGCACGACCGTCATCTGCAGCAGCACCTTGAAGGTGTCGCGGATGTTGTTCGGCGTGAATTCGGCGAAGCTCTCGGCGCAGTCGCCGCCCTGGAGAAGGAAAGCCTTGCCTTCCGCCGCCAAGCCGAGCTGGCGGGTCAGCTCCCGCGCCTCGCCGGCGAAGACCAGCGGCGGATAGCCGGACAGCGTCTTCTCGACCGACCGGAGCTGCGCCCCGTCGTCATAGACCGGCATCTGGAGAGCCGGCTTTTCGCGCCAGGACTCCGGTGACCACTTTTCGGCGGACATCGCGCACCTGTACCTTGGAGGGACCGTTTCAGCGTCGGCGCAAAGCTAGGGCGCGCAGATGGCAATGCCAACTGCGCCCATTGTTGCAACGTTTCCTACCCCGCGGGCTGGACGTTCAGCCGGTTCCAGGTCGGCGAAATCAGAATTTCGTTGACGCAGACCCGCGGATGCAAACGCGCGACGAAGCGGATGGTCTCGCCCATGTCTTCCGGCTGCATCATGCGCACGCGCTCTTCCTCCGGGACCGGAATCGGGCGCTTGTCGAGGATCGGCGTGTTCACCTCGCCGGGCATGACGGTGCAGCAGCGGATGCCGTTCTTGCCCTCCTCCAGATTGAGATGGGCAGCCATGGCGCGCATGCCGTGCTTCGTGGCGTTGTAGCCGGGGCCGGTGAGGAACGTATCGTAGCGGCCGGCCCAGGAGGATATCAGGATCAGCAGGCCGCCGCCGGCCTCGCGCATTCCGGGCAGCACGGCCTGCGCCGCGTTGTAGGAGCCGTTGAGATTGACATCGACGATCAGTTTCCAGCCTTCCGGTTTGAGACGGCTCCAGGACCGGTCGGGAATGTTCAGCCCGGCGGAATGGACCAGGATGTCGATCGTTCCGAGATCGTGGCAAATTTCCGCGGCCACGACGTCCATCGCAGCGCCATCGGCCACATCGACCGGCTTGACGAACGCCACGCCGCCACGCCCTTTGATCCGGTCCTGCACCTCGCGCAGCATTTCCTCGCGGCGGCCGGACAGAACGACGGCGGCGCCATCTTCGGCCAGCGCCTCGGCGCCGGCTGCGCCGATCCCCGTACCGCCGCCGGTGACCCACGCCACCTTGGTTTCCAGTTCGCCCATTGCCCTCGATGCTCCTTTTTCGACGAATACGGGTCGACAAATACGGGGCGGCGAAGACGCCGGCGCGGAAGTCGTGGCGCCAAGCCTGCCGCCCCTGCTATGCAGAACGCGCGGTCACGCTACGGACTCGGAAGTACGGGGTCAATCGCCGGCCACAGCTCTGCAGCCAATGCCCTGGGACTGCCCCGACTATGGACACGATGGACAAGACCCCGCTGATCACGCCGGACGATTTTCACGCCGAGACGGGCAGCCGGCAATGGTTCGGCACCTGGCTGGGCGGGCGGGTGACCGCGCTGGGCTGGGGCACGGCCGAATTCGAGTTGCCGATCCGCGACGAGTTCCTGCGCACCGGCGGCACGGTCGCCGGGCCGGTCCTCATGGGCGCGGCGGATATCGCGCTCTATGCCGCTGTGATGACCGCCTATCCGGACGGCAGCAAATCCGTGACCTCCGACATGACCATGCATTTCCTTCGCCGGCCGGCCGGCGCTCTGCTCAGGGCGCGCGCGGAGCTGGTCAAGACCGGCCGGCGGCTCGCCATGGGGCGGATCGAGGTGAGGATGGACGACGATCCGCGCGTCGTCGCCCATATCGCGGGCAGCTACGCCCTGCCGTGAGGGCTGCGCGCAGGACCGAGCCGTCCGGAACCGCCGTGCCGTTGCAAAACCGCGTAACGCCGTTCGGCAACATCGTCTCCGACCCGGCCCGCGGCGCCTGGATGGGCAACCGCGGCTGCCTGCACGACGAGCGCAGGCAGTTGACCCGCCGACGCTGGACGACGACGGTTTGGATCGTCTGCCGGCTTTCCTTCAAAGGACGACAGCGGACGCCGATGACGCCCGGCCGCTACACCGAGCTGTTCTTCCTGGACGAGGCGACCGCCTTCGCCGCCGGCCACCGGCCCTGCTTCGAATGCCGGCGGGCCGACGCGCTGGCCTTCCGCGCGGCCTGGGGCACGGCGTTTCCCGGCGGCGGCGCGGCGGCCGGCGATGTGGACCGCACCCTCCACCCGGAGCGAAAATGCCCTCCCGCAGAACGGCCGGCCGTCGCGGATGCTGCCGCGCTCCCCGACGGTGCGTTCCTCGTCCGGCCCAACGAGCCGGACGCGGCGCTGCTAGTGGCTCACGGCGCCCTGTGGCGCTGGACGCCGGCGGGCTATCGGGAGGCGCGCGACGCCCGCGGCCAATCCGGCATCCTTCTGACCCCGCCGCGGACGGTCGCGGTTCTGGCAGCGGGCTATCCGGTACAAATCGATCCTTCGGCAAACCGCCAGCAGAATTAACGGTATTATTATACCTCAACTATAAATTACTGGAATTGTTGACAATTCGTCGCTTGACGATACGAAATCCGGCGCATATCTGACGCTGAATTCGCCGACGCACGCTTATGCCGGTTGCCGGAATCCGTTCCGGAACGGTTGCAGGCGGCCGGACGCAAGACCATCCCGTTACACCGGAACCTGCCCGATGAAGACCTACTCGGCAACGCCGTCGGACATCGAGAAGAAATGGTGGTTGATCGACGCCCAGGATCTGGTGCTCGGCCGGCTCGCCGTCGAGGTGGCCGATCTGCTGCGCGGCAAACACAAGACCACCTACACCCCGCACATGGATTGCGGCGACCATGTCGTCGTCGTCAACGCCGGGAAAGTCCATCTGACCGGCAACAAGCGGACCGGCAAGCGCCTCTACTGGCACACCGGCTATCCCGGCGGCATCAAGAGCCGCACGATGGAACAGATCCTGGAGGGCAAGCATCCCGAGCGGGCGCTCCAGAAAGCCGTGCAGCGCATGCTGCCGCGCGGGCCCTTGGGCCGCCTGCAGTTTTCCCACCTGCGCGTCTATGCCGGCGCCGACCATCCCCACGAAGCCCAGCAGCCCGAGGCCCTGGACATCGGCGCACGCAACCGCAAGAACAGGAAGGCCGCGACCCGATGAGCGCATCCGATACGATCGAAACCGCCGCGGAAGAAAGCGGCGCAAACGAAACCGCCGCCGGGCACTCCGGCAGCGGCGAACAGCTCAGCGATCTGGACAAGGCGGCCGCCACGCTCGCCTCCCTGCTGCCGACCGGCGCTGCCGAAGCCGCAGCCGCCGAAGACGCCAACAAGGCGGACGAACCCAGGCTGGATGCCCAGGGCCGCGCCTACGCCACCGGCAAGCGCAAGGACGCCGTCGCGCGGGTCTGGATCAAGCCCGGCGCCGGCCGGATCATGGTCAACGGCCGCGACGCGGAGACCTATTTCGCCCGCGCCACCCTGCGCATGGTGATGAACCAGCCCTTCGAGGCCGCGGACCGCCGCGACCAGTTCGATGTCATGGCGACCGTCTCGGGCGGCGGCCTCGGCGGCCAGGCCGGCGCGGTGCGCCACGGGATCTCCAAGGCGCTGGTCGGTTTCGAGCCGGGCCTGCGGCCGGTCCTGAAAAAGGGCGGCTTCCTGACCCGCGACAGCCGCGTCGTCGAGCGCAAGAAATACGGCAAGGCCAAGGCCCGCCGCAGCTTCCAGTTCTCGAAGCGCTAGGCCAACCCTGGCGGCGCTGTTGCAGCCCTCGCCGCCGGCGCCTGCGATCAATCCTCGTCGTCCTCCGCCTCCGCCTCTTCGGGCAGGGGCTGGGTCGCGACATGTTCGACATAGTCGCGCAGCGTGTCCATCCGCTTGCGCAACGTGATTTTCGGGATCGGGCCGAAGCCGAACATGTAGGCGTGCATTTCGACGCTGGTCTCGTTTTCGGGGTCCTCCTCGCTCTCGCGCAGGAAAACCGCAAATTCCGAAGGATTGCGGAACAGGCGGCCGAGCAAGCCGACATTTTCCCTGACGTGGAAGGCCCAGCCGTCATCGTTCAGGATGCGAAAATGCGGCTGGTAGAACAGCGCCCGCATGAAGACGGACAGGTCGTTCGCCGAGCGGGCGATCGTCATGGTTTCGGAGAGGCGGGCCATTACGCGTTCTGGACGTGGGGCAGCGGTCTGACTAGTTCCGCCTTCACCTACAGGACTTTGGCGCCGGCGTGAATGACCAGGAAACCGGGTGCCGGACGGAAAACGGATCGATGTCATGAGCACAGGCGAGATACGGGTCGGCGTCCTCGGCGCCAGCGGCTATACGGGCGCCGATCTGGTGCGCCTCGCCATGACGCATCCGAACCTCGAGATTTCGCTGATGACGGCCGACCGGCACGCCGGCAAGCCGATGCAGGCGGTGTTTCCCCACCTCGGCCCCTTTCTCGGCGGGACCGATCTGCCGGACCTTGTAAGCGTCGGCGACGCCGCCTGGGACGCCTGCGACGTCGTCGTGTGCGGCCTGCCCCACGGCACAACGCAGGAGATCGTCGCCGACCTGCCCGGCCATCTGAAGATTGCCGACATGTCGGCCGATTTCCGGCTGCGCAACATGGAAACCTACGCCGCGTGGTATGGCCACGCACACCGGGCGCCGCATCTGCAGCCGGACGCGGTCTACGGCCTGACCGAATATTACCGGGACGCCGTTGCCGCGGCCCGGCTGGTCGCCTGCCCCGGCTGCTATCCGACGGCCGCCCTGCTCCTGCTGCTGCCGCTGGTCGGCGCTGAAATGATCGACCCGGCCGATATCGTGATCGACGCCAAGTCGGGCGCGTCGGGCGCCGGCCGGGGCCTCAAGGAAGGCACGCTGTTCTGCGAGGTTGCCGAGGGCATTCACCCTTACGGCGTCGCCGGCCACCGGCACGCGCCGGAGATCGAGCAGGAAGTGTCCCTCGTCGCCGGGCGGGACGTGCTGGTCAATTTCACCCCGCACTTGATGCCGATGAACCGGGGCGAATTGCTGACGACCTATGTCCGGCTGAGCGATGGCGCGACGGCGGCCGACCTGAGAGCCTGCCTCGAAGAACGCTATGCCGCGGAGCCCTTCGTCCATGTCGCGCCGGAGGGCATGGCGCCGGCGACGCGCCATGTCCGCGGCTCGAACCATGTTCTGCTCCAGGTCTATGCCGACCGGCTGCCGGGGCGGGCGATCCTGGTCTCGACGCTGGACAACCTGGTCAAGGGCTCGTCCGGCCAGGCGATCCAGAACATCAACCTGATGTTCGGCCTGCCCGAAACGGCCGGGCTGGAGCAGGCGCCGCTGTTCCCGTAGTGGCGGGCAGAGCGCCATGGCCCTGATCTACTGCTTTCTCGATGTCGAAGTCGACGGACCGACGCCGGGCGAGAACTCCATGCTCGGGCTCGGCATTGCCGCCTGTGACGGGGACGGGCGGGAAGTGGACACGTTCGCCATCAATCTCGACACGCTCGACGGTGCGTCCGGCGTCCGCGATGTCATGGACTGGTGGCGATCGCAGCCCGACGCCTGGGCGCACATCCGCCGGGACCCGGTGCCGCCCGCCGAAGGCATCGCACGCTGTCTACAATGGCTCGAGAGTCTCGGCGCGGACCTTGTGCTGGCTGCCCACCCGCTGCTCCTCGACGGTCTCTGGCTCGACTGGTACTTGCGGAAATTCTGCGACGCCGCCGTCTTCGGCGGCCCGTTCGATATCCGCTGCCCCTTCGCCGGCGCCGGCGTGGATGTGCCATCCTATGTCCAGGCGGCCCTGAACATGCCGTATTTCACGGCCCGGCCGGATTACCCGCCGGACCTGCTGGGCGGCGCGGCGCACACCCACCGGCCGCTCGACGACGCCCGCGGGCACGCCGCGCTGTTTTTCAACGCCCGCCGCCGCGTTCGAGACCTGCGCCGTTAACTCAGCCAGTCCAGCGGCCCGCCGGCCAACCAGCGCTTGCCGCAGGCGTAGAGCCGTTCGACCTCCGGCCCCTTCAGCCCCGGCATGTCGCGTTTGACCTCGTAGCCAATCTGCGTCTGCAGGTAGGCGAGATGGCGGTAGCCCGCCGGAAAGCGTTCGAGAATTTCGGGATCGAGTTCGACGGTTGCTGCCGGATCCACTGGATCCATCCGGTCCTTCTCGTAGATCGGCTGGCGCAGAACGTAGCCCCAGCGGCCCGCGCGCCGCTCGATGAAATCGCAGAAGCGCCCGGTGCAGACGACGTCGACGAGCTCGCTGTGAACCTCGGCGCGCTGCGAGATCGTCATCTTGGTCTGGCAGAACGCGCGGTCGCCGCTCAGGTCGATCGAGGTGCCGCCGAGGAAATGCAGGATGCTGACGCCGCGCTCCCAGCCCGCCTTGTTCATGGCGATAAACTCGTCGCCGGTGCCCTGGGTCCAGGTCGCCATCATCACGCCGTCGGGATGCCAGACGGTGCGGAAGCGCTCCCAGTCTCCGGCATCGCGCCAGATCGCCCAGTTTTCGATCAGGTCGCGCAGGGCGAGCCGGTCCAGGTTTTCCGCATCCACCGTTCGTTTCCTTCCCCGATGCCGGGCAAGCGCACCGATTCGCGCGATAGCAATTCGGCGGCGCTGCGATAGGATAACCGGAAAGAGGGAGAAATCCACATGTCCTACATCGCGGAAGAAGGCACCTTCCTGAAGCGCGCCCACGACGTGCGCACGATCGCCGAGACGCGCAAATTCTACGCGGAGTGGGCGGAGACCTACGATGCCGACCTGACCGAGGATAACGACTATGTCCAGCCGCGCCGCAGCGCCGAAATGCTGTCCCGTTTCCTGCCGGACCGCGGCACGGCAATCCTCGATGTCGGCTGCGGGACCGGACTGGTCGGCGCCGTCCTCGCGGAGACCGGCTATCGCACCATCGACGGCTGCGACCTGACGCCGGGAATGCTGGAGAAGGCGCGGGAGCGCGGGATCTACCGCGGTCTGTACGAGGCCGATCTGAACCGGCCGCCGATCGAGGTCCGTGACGGCGCCTATGGCGCGGCGGTCGCCGTCGGCGTGTTCAGCTTCAGCCTGATCCATCCTGACGCGCTGGACGAAATTCTGCGCCTCCTTGCAGCCGGCGCACCCTTGATTATCGGCGTGAATGCGGATTTCTACGCCGAAGGCACGCTGGCGCGGAAGCTGGACGCCCTCGTCTCTGCCGGCCGGATCGAACGGCTTGCGGACGAACATGGCGACCATATCAACTCGGCGGGCATGACCGGCTGGGCCATCGCCGTCCGCAAGGCATCGGCGCCATCGGGCTGACCCTGCCGGGACAAGGGAGGATTTCGCATGGCCGGCCCGTCGCAGAACGACCGCTTCCTGGAGGTCGCCTATGAGGCGCGCACGACCGACCAGACCCGCGACCTCTTCGATCGCTGGGCGGAAACCTACGACACCGAATTGATCGGGGAGAACGACTACGCCCAGCCGCCCCGTTGTGCGGAAATGCTGTCGCGTTACCTGGCGGATCGCCGGGCCGAAATCCTCGATGTCGGCTGCGGCACAGGCCTTTCGGGCGCGGCGCTGCGGGAAGCCGGGTATCGCACGATCGACGGCTGCGACCTCTCCCCCGGCATGCTGGCCAAAGCGCGCGAGACCGGGGTTTACCGCCGCCTGTTCGAAGCCGACCTGAATGCGCCGCCCCTCGACGCCGCCGACGGCGCCTACAGTGCTGCCGTCGCGGTCGGCGTGTTCAACTTCAGCCATATCCTTCCCGATGCGCTGGACGAAATTCTGCGTCTTCTCGCCCCTGGCGCACCCCTGATCGTCGGCGTGAACGCAAATTTCTACGGCGAAGGCACGCTGGCGCGGAAGCTGAACGCGCTGGGCGCCGCCGGCGGGATCGAATGGCTGGCGGAAGAACACGGCGATCATATCGGCAGCGCCGGCATGACCGGATGGGCCATCGCCGTCCGCAAGGCATCGGCACCGTCGGGCTAGCGTGCCCGAAGAGAGGAGAAAACCGCATGGCCGGTCCGTCGCAGAACGACCGCTTCCTAGAGATCGCCTACGAGGCGCGCACGACCGACGAAACCCGCGACCTGTACGATCGCTGGGCGAAAACCTACGACACCGAACTGATCGACGAGAACGACTACGCCCAGCCACGCCGCTGCGCCGAAATGCTGTCGCGCTACCTGGCGGATCGCCAGGCTCAAATCCTCGATGTCGGCTGCGGCACGGGACTTTCGGGCGCGGCGCTGTTGGGTGCCGGCTATCGCACCGTCGACGGCTGCGACTTCTCCCCCGGCATGCTGGCCAAGGCGCGCGATGCCGGCGTTTACCGGCGCCTGTTCGAAGCCGATCTGAACGACCCGCCGCTCGACGCCGGCAGCGGCAGCTACGACGCTGCGGTGGCGGTCGGCGTGTTCAGCTTCAGCCATATCGATCCGGGCGCGCTGGACGAAATCCTGCGCATCCTCGCGCCCGGCGCGCCGCTGGTTATCGGACTGAACGAACATTTCTACGACGAAGGCGCGCTGACCGGGAAGCTGACTGCGCTCGATGCCGCCGGCCGAATCGACCGGCTGGCCGAAGAGCATGGCGACCATATCAGGGGCACCGGCGTGACCGGCTGGGTCATCGCCGTCCGCATGGCATCGGCACGACCGGACTAGGCTTGCCGGGAAAGGAGACAAAACCCCATGGCCGGACCGCCGCAGAACGACCGCTTCCTCGACATCGTCTATCGGGCGCGCACGATTGACGAAACCCGTGACCTGTACGATCGCTGGGCGGCGACCTACGACACCGAACTGATCGACGAAAACGCCTACGCCCAGCCGCGCCGCTGCGCGGAGATGCTGTCGCGCTATCTGGAGACCCGCGAGGCCGAAATCCTCGACATCGGCTGCGGGACCGGCCTGTCCGGCGCGGCGTTGCTGGAAGCGGGGTATTGCACCGTCGACGGCTGCGACTTTTCCCCGGGCATGCTGGCCAAAGCCCGCGAAACGGGCCTCTACCGCCGCCTGTTCGAGGCCGATCTGAATGTGCCGCCACTCGATGCCGCCGACGGCGCCTACGGCGCAGCCGTCGCGGTCGGCGTGTTCGGCTTCAGCCATATCGATCCGGACGCGCTGGACGAAGTTCTGCGTACCCTCGCGCCGGGCGCACCGCTGGTCATCGGCCTGAACGCGCAATTCTACGAGGACGGCGGGCTGACCGCAAAGCTGAACGCGCTGAGCGCCGCCGGCCGGATCGACCGGCTGGCTGAGGAGCACGGCGAGCATATCAGGGGCACCGGCGTGACTGGCTGGGTCATCGCGGTGCGGAAAACAGACGAAATCTGAACGAAGGCGAGCCGTTCCCTATTCGGGATTGATCCGCGGACGGGCAAAAGCACCGCCCGAATCCCCCTCCTCTTGGGATTCCCCTGCAAAAGGAGCACTGACCGAATCCCTCTCCCCCAAGGGGAGGATTTCTCTGCGATAGTCGTGCAGAGCCAAAATGGGCGGCGGCGGACCCTTCCCAACGATACCCCTCCCCCTGCCCCTCCCCCAAGGGGAGGGGGGATGCGGGCGGCGCTTTTGCCAATTTGCAGAGGACTCCTATCCCGGCGGGATGAGAACGAGCTTGCCGACGAAGGTCTTGGCCAGGAATTCCTCCTGCGCCCGGCGGATGTCCGACAGGGGAAAGGTCTTCGCGACCAGCGGCCGGATTTCGCCGCGCTCGATGTAGGAGACCAGGTTTTCGAACACCGCGTCCTCCTGGAAGGTGCAGCCGAGCAGCGTCAGGTCCTTGAGGTAGAGCGTGCGCACGTCGAGTTGGACCAGCGGGCCGGCGATCGCGCCGGCGGTAGCATAGCGCCCGCCGCGCCGGAGCGTATCGAGCAGCCCCGGCCAGGACGGCCCGGCAACCAGGTCGACGACCGCGTCGATGCTGTCCTGCCCGACCGCGGCGGCGAGATCGGCCCGGCGGTCGATAACCTCGTCCGCGCCGATGGCCCGCAGCGTATCGGCCTTGCCCGCGCTTGCGACCGCGACGACATGGGCGCCGCGCCGTTTCGCCAGCTGAACCGCGGCCGAGCCGACGCCGCCCGACGCGCCGGTCACGAGCACGCGCTCCGCCCCGACCGAGGCCCGGTGCAGCAGGTTCTCGGCCGTCGACCAGGCGCACGGGATCGACGCCAGTTCCGCGTCGGACCAGTCGCAATCGACCGTGTAGGCTTCGGCGGCCGGCGCCACGGCAAATTGGGCGAATGCGCCGTCGCACTCCGACCCGAGGGTCCAGCACTCGAACGGGCGGTGGCCGACCGGGCTGCGCATCATGCTGCGCACGATTACGCGCTCGCCGATGCGGCTCCGGTCCACGCCTTCGCCGGTGTCGACGATCCGGCCGCAGCAATCCGCGCCCTGGATACGGGGAAACGCCAGCGCGACGCCCGACCAGCCGGCGTCTGCGGCATCGACCTCGTCGAAGCCGCCCGCGCCGCCCTCGCCCGTCGCTCCGTCCACCGCTTTCGAATACCAGCCGATGCGCGTGTTGATGTCGGTGTTGTTGACGCCGGCGGCCGCGACTTCGACGAGGACCTCGCCGGGGCCCGCCGCCGGCGTGGGTACGTCGGTGCGGTAGTGCAGCTTGTCGAGACCGCCATGACCGACGAGCTGAACGGCGGCCATGCGCGGAGGAATTGCCGGTGTCATGTCATCGCCCGATCGTCGCTGTTCCGGACACATCAGGGGTGTCGCCTCGGCTTCAATCCGGGGCGACGGGATCGGACCGGCGGGCGTCCCGGTTCCTGCGCTGCAGATACCTGAGCGCTTCGCGCCGGCTCAAAACGGAAAGCCCGGGATGGGCTCCGACGAACTCCAGGACCCAGGCCGGATCGGTCTTGGAATACTCGCGCAGCGCCCAGCCGATGCCCTTGCGCAGGAAAAACTCGGGGTCGCCGATGGACGGCCGTATGGCGTCGGCCAGCAGCGCCGTGTCCGTCTCTCCCCTGGCCCGAAGCTGGGCGAGTATCGCTGTCCGCCGTTTCCAGATGTCGTCGTCCTTCGCCCAATCGCGCAGCACGGCCTTCATGGGGTCAGGATGGGCGGCGAGCATGGCCCCCATGCCCCGGCCGGCAATCGCGTCCACATAGTCCCACCAAGCGCCGGTAACCACCATCTCTTCGATGGCGGGCAGTCTCGCCGGCTCCAGCCAGCCGGAGTAGCGCGCGAAGAGCAACAGCTCGATCGCCGCGTAGCGTTCCTCGCGGTGGGCGGCCTTGCGCCACAGGTCGAGAATGGCCGCCTCCCATGCGCCGGCGTCGGGCAGCGGGTGCGCCCTGAACACGGCCCCGGCGATACGCCGGCATTGCGGAACGCCCACGCCGAAATAGGGCATGTCGGACTTCATGTAAGCCTGTTGCTGCGGCGCTCTCACCGGGTCGGCGGTTTCGCGCAGGGCGGCAATAACGGAATTTCGAAGGCTCATCGCACGGCCGGTCGCTTGCGCGATTCCCTGAATTGGCGGGCTGTCGGAGCCTGCGCCCCGGCAGTCAGGCCGCTTCCAGCCGTTTCAGCGCCTCGGCCAGCCTGGCGCGGGCCTGTTCGGCCTCTTCCCGGCGCTCGCGGTTTTCCTCGACCACGTCGGTCGGCGCCTTGGCGAGAAAGCCGCGGTTCGACAGTTTCTTGTCAATCTTCGCGATTTCGCCGTCGGCCCGGCCGATCTCCTTGCGCAGCCTGGCCTTCTCCTGCTCGAGGTCGATAACGTCGGCGAGCGGCAGGACGATGGTTGCCTCGCCGACGACGTCCTGGATCGAGCCGGGCGGCACGGCATCGCCGAAGCGGATGTCCGACAGGCGGGCCAATCGGTCGATCAGGGCGCGGTGCGCAGCGACGCGGTCCAGCGTCCCGGCCGAGGCGCCTTTCAGGATCAACGGAATTTTGGCGCCCGGCGGTACGTTCATCTCGCCGCGCACCGCCCGGATGCGCGAAACGATCTCGACCAGCCAGCCGAGATCCCCGTCGGCCGCGTCGTCGATCAGCGACCGGTCGATGGTCGGCCAGTCGGCGGCAATCAGCAGGTTGCCGCCTTTCTCACTGCTCCCGGCGCCGGTCTGCTCCCACAACTCCTCGGTCAGGAACGGCATAAAGGGATGCAGCATGGCGAGCGCCTTGTGGAGCGTCCAAAGGGCGGTCGCGCGGGTCTCGGCGAGCACTCCCGGATCGTCCGACTGTAACAGCGGCTTGGCGAATTCGAGATACCAGTCGCAATAGCTGTGCCAGACGAACTGGTAGAGCTCGTGGGCCGCCTCGTTGAAGCGATAGCCCTCGATCGCCGCCCGGACCCGCGGTTCGAGCTGCGCGAGCTGGCTGACGATCCAGCGGTTGACCCGGTTTCGGTTGGCTGCCGGATCGAAGCCCGGGCCGTAAGATGCTTCGTTCAGTTCGCAGAAGCGGGCGGCGTTCCAGATCTTGGTCGCGAAGTTGCGATAGCCGGCGATCCGGCTCTCGGCGAGCTTGATGTCCCGGCCCTGGACCGCCAGCGACGCCAGGGTGAAGCGCAGCGCATCGGCGCCGTATTTGTCCATCAGGTCGACCGGGTCGACCACATTACCCTTGGACTTGGAGTATTTCTGCCCTTTGGCGTCGCGCACCAGCCCGTGGATGTAGACGTCGGCGAACGGCACCCGGCCGGCGCCTTCTTCATCGCGCATGAAATGCACGCCCATCATCATCATCCGGGCGACCCAGAAGAAGATGATGTCCTCGCCCGTCACCAGCACGCTGCCGGGATAGTAGCGCGCCAGTTCGGGCGTCTCGTCGGGCCAGCCGAGGGTGGAGAAGGGCCACAGGGCGGACGAGAACCAGGTGTCGAGCACATCGGTATCGCGGATCAGCGTAGAGGCTTCGCCATAATGCGCATCGGCGGCGGCCTGCGCTTCCGCTTCGGTCTCTTCAACGAAGATTCCACCGTCCGGCCCGTACCAGACCGGCACCTGATGGCCCCACCAGAGCTGGCGCGAGATGCACCAGGGCTGGATGTTGCGCATCCATTGGAAATAGACCCGGGAAAACTGTTCCGGAACGAAGGTCGTCCGGCCGTCCTCGACCGCTTCGATGCAGGGTTTCGCCAGGGTTTCCGCATCTGCGAACCACTGGTCGGTCAGATAGGGCTCCAGCGGCACGCCGGAGCGGTCGCCGTGGGGCACACTGTGCCGGTGATCCTCGATCCTCTCCAGCAGGCCCTGCGCTTCGAGATCGGCCACAATTTGCCGCCGTGCCTCGAACCGGTCGAGGCCGCAATAGGCGTCCGGCGCGTTATCGTTGATCCGGGCGTCGGCATCCAGAACATTGACCATCTCCAGCCCGTGGCGCTGGCCGACCTCGAAATCGTTGAAATCGTGCGCCGGGGTGATCTTGACCGCGCCGCTGCCCTGCTCCGGATCGGCATAGTCGTCGGCCACGATGGGCAGGCGCCGGCCGACAAGCGGCAGGACGGCGTGTTTGCCGACCAGGTCGCGGTAGCGCGCGTCCTCCGGATGCACGGCGACGGCGGTGTCGCCCAGCATGGTCTCCGGCCGGGTCGTCGCCACGACGATGTAGCGGCCCGCCTCGCCCTCGACCGGATAGCGCAGATGCCAGAGATGGCCGTCGACCTCGCGCTGCTCGACCTCGAGGTCCGAGATCGCGGTGTGGAATTTCGGATCCCAGTTGACCAGCCGCTTGTCGCGGTAGATCAGGCCCTCCTTGTAGAGCTGCACGAACACGCGCAGGACGGCCCGCGACAGGCCCTCGTCCATGGTGAAGCGTTCGCGCGCCCAGTCGCAGGTCGCGCCGAGCCGGCGCAGCTGCTTGAGGATCGTCCCGCCGGATTCTTCCCGCCAAGCCCAGACTTTCTCAACGAAGGCTTCGCGGCCGATCGTCTCGGTGTTGCTGTCTTTCGGCGGAATGCCGCGGTCGAGCGCGATTCCCCGCTCGGCCAGCATCCGCTCGACGACCATCTGGGTCGCGATGCCGGCATGGTCGGTGCCGGGCTGCCACAGCACGTTGCGCCCCTGCATCCGGTGGAACCGGATCAGGATGTCCTGGATCGTGTTGTTGAAGGCGTGGCCGATATGCAGGCTGCCGGTCACGTTCGGCGGCGGGATCATGATGGCGTAGGGCTCGCCGCCTGCCGCCGGATCGGCCCGGAAGGCGCCCGCCGCTTCCCAGCGGTCGTATTGCCGGCCTTCCACTGTCTCGGGCCGGTAGGTCTTGTCCAACATGGTGCCTTGCGCCGCCGGTTCGCTCTTGTGCGGCGCAATATCGACGCCCGGCCGCGCCGGTCAATGGCAGCGATGTCGCTTGGCCGGTTCAGCCCGGCTTTCTCCCCACAGCCATGGCCTGCGCGGCGCTGTCGAGCCGGCAGGGCAGGAAAACCGGGCTACCCCCAGCGTTCCCGGACCCAGCGGGCGGCGCGGTCCGGGCCGACATCGGCGCGGCGGATCAGGCCGTCGAACTGGTTGGTCAACGCCCGCACCCTTTCGGTGCCGCTGATCACCAGATAGGCCCGGCCGAGAAAGACAGCGGCGCGCAACGGGCCGTAGATGGTCTGGGGCACGGCGAATTCGCGCCGGCCGTCGAACAGGAACAGGCGGAAGGTCGGATAAAGCTCTTCGAGCCGGCCGGCGACAAGCGCGATCTGTTCGGTGCGGATAGCCGGATCCAACTCCGACCAGATGCCCTCTCCACCGGCGATTTGCTCGAGCGTTTGCCAGGGCATGCAAACCTCGATGTCGGTTTCGGGCCGACGCGAATAGTCGAGCTGCCGCTGGCTCTGGGATCGGCGCGCCTCGATCTGCGAGCGGCCGCCGAAACGGAATTCGAAGCCGGTCAGCATCTCGTGGCGCAGCAGGTCCGGCACGGTCCAGGGGACGTAGCGGATCTTGTAGCCGAGTGCCTCGCGGTACCAAGTCCAGAAACGCTCTTCGTCGGCCGGCCCCTCCGCCTGCTCGACGGTCAGCGCCGGCGCAACCTCCGCGACCGTGGTTTCGTCCTGGCTCAGGCCGAGCAGCCAGTCGAGAGTCACGCCATTGGCCTCGGCGAGCCGCGCCAGCGTCTCCGCCCGCGGCAGGCGGGTCGATCCCGCAGCCAGGAACTGGGTCAGCGCAGAACGGTCGACGCCGGCCTTGCCGGCAAACCGGCTCAGATTACCGCCCGAGCGCTCGATCAGGAGCGAGACGCGGTCCTGGAAGACGCGGGTGAGGTCGCGCTTGTCGATCATGGTTCGTTTTGCAAAAGCCAGAATTGTTGTGAAATATAACAAAATTTGCGTTATCGTTACAAGAATCTATATTCGCTTCGATAAACGCAAATTGAACCGCTCGCGCCGCCGTGTCTACGCTGTCCTCCTCAGCATTGAAGGGAGACAGTTCCTTGGCACGCCTGGTGGAATGGCAGACTGTGGCTCTGGCAGCCGGCGTCTACGGCGCTTGGGCCGGCTTGTTGGCTGCGACGCCCTGGATCGGGGCGATGGCCGCAGCGCTGCTGATGATCCCGGTGCTCGTGCTGCATTCCTCGCTGCAGCATGAAATCATGCACGGCCATCCGTTCGCCAACCGGCGCCTCAATGAACTTCTCGGCACGCCGGGCCTGGGCCTGTACTTGCCCTATGACCGCTTCGCCGCAACCCATCTGGCGCACCACGATACGCCCGACCTGACCGATCCGCTCGCCGATCCGGAAAGCTATTATGTCAGACCGGAAGACTGGCGACGCTACGGGCCGCTCCGGCGCGGCATCCTGCAGGTCAACCGGTGCCTGGCCGGCCGGATGCTGATCGCACCGCTGTTCTTCACCCTGTGCCTGCTGCGGCACGATCTGCGCGCCATCGCCCGGGGCGACCGCCCGATCCTGCGCGCCTGGCTCCTTCATCTTGCAACCGTGCCGGTCGTGCTCGTCCTGGTCGTCCTGGTCGGCGGCATTCCGCTATGGCTCTATGCCCTTGCCTGTTACGCAGCGTTGTCGGTCCTTTCGATCCGGACTTTCCTGGAACACCGGGCCGTCGGCCCGTTCATTGAGCGAAGCGTCATCATCGAGAACGGCGGCGTCCTCGGTTTTCTGTTCCTTAACAACCATCTGCACGCCCTGCATCACGCGCAGCCGGATGTGCCGTGGTACCGGTTGCCCGCCCTGTACCGCCGCGAGCGCGACCGGATCCTCCGGCGCAACGGCGGCTACGCCTATCCCGACTACAGCGCAGTGATCCGGCGCTACCTGCTGGCGCCGAAGGAACCGGCGGTCTATCCTGCCGTTCTGCCGAAACCACCGTCCCTGCCCATCCTGCCCGCCCGCTGATCTCCGCGATGCCGGGCCTCGCCCAGCTTCCAATGTACGACTGGCCCGAGGTGCGGTCCCAGACCGACGCCCTGTGGGCCGCCATTGCCGCAAGCCTGGCGGCGCTCGGCATCGATGCGCCGGACCGCCTCGACCGGACGACGGCGCCCGAAGACGCGTGGACCTGCCCGGAGCTGCTGGTCGGCCAGACCTGCGGCCGGCCCTATGTCAACGGCCTCGAAGGCCGGGTGGCGCTGCTCGGCCGGCCGACCTACGACGCGGACGGCGCCGGGCCGGGGCGCTATTGCAGCCTACTCGTCGCGCGGAGCGCAGACGACCGGAACAGCCCGGACGAATTCCGCGGCGGCGCTGCCGCCTGCAACAGCGAAACCTCGCAATCCGGCTGGGCTGCGCTGATCGATTCGCTGCCGCAAGGCGAAACCCTCGACGGCTTCTTCGGCGCAGTCCGGTTTACCGGCGGCCATCGCGAATCGATCCGGGCGGTCGCCGGCGGCACGGCGGACATCGCCGCCATCGATTGCGTCGCCTGGGCGCTGGCGCTGCGGCATGAGCCGGCGGCCGGCGAACTGAAGGTCGTCGGCCGGTCGCCAGACTATCCGAGCCTGCCCTTCATCACCGGCATCCACCGCAGCGCCGACGAAATCGCGCGCATCGGCGAAGCGCTTCGCCAGGCCGTTGCCGGTCTCTCCGGCCCGGCCCGCGACGCGTTGCGGCTCACCGGAATCGAGGACGCCCTGCCGGCCGATTACGACTGCCTCAAGGAGAGCGGTTGCGCCCGCTGAGCTACAGGCCTTTCAGGACCTCGTCGAAGCTGGCCTTGGCGTCGCCGAACAGCATCCGCGTATTCTCCTTGTAGAACAGTGGGTTATCGACCCCGGCATAGCCCGTCGCCATGCTCCGCTTGGAGACGACGACCGTCTTCGCCTGCCAGACCTCAAGCACCGGCATGCCGGCGATCGGGCTGTTCGGATCTTCCTGGGCCGCAGGGTTGACGATGTCGTTGGCGCCGATCACCAGGACCACGTCGGTCTCCGGGAAATCGTCGTTGATCTCGTCCATTTCGAGCACGATGTCGTAGGGCACCCGGGCTTCGGCGAGCAGCACGTTCATGTGCCCCGGCAGGCGCCCCGCCACCGGATGGATGCCGAAGCGCACATTGATCTTGCGATCGCGCAGCCGGTTGGTGATCTCGCTGATCGTGCCCTGGGCCTGGGCGACCGCCATGCCGTAGCCCGGCACGATGATGACCTCCTTCGCGTCGGCCAACATGGCGGCGGTCTCCTCGACCGAAGTCGGCACCACCTCGCCGCCCTCGTCCGCCGCCGCCGCACCGCCCGAAGTGCCGAAGCCGCCCAGGATCACGGCAACGAAGTGCCGGTTCATCGCCCGGCACATGATGTAACTCAGGATCGCGCCGGACGAGCCGACCAGCGCGCCGGTGACGATCAGCAGGTCGTTGGACAGCATGAAGCCGGTCGCTGCCGCCGCCCAGCCGGAATAGCTGTTCAGCATCGAAACCACGACCGGCATGTCGGCGCCGCCGATCGCCATGACCAGGTGCGCGCCAATAACGAAGGCGATGGCGGTCATGACCAGCAGCGGCCACAGGCCGTCGGCAACATTGTCCGCTGCCAGGAACAGGCCCATCAGGACCAGCGACACGATAATGCCGGCGAGGTTGAGCAGATGCCGGCCCGGCAGCATCAGCGGCTTGCCGGAGATCGAGCCTTGCAGCTTGCCGAAGGCGATTACCGAGCCGGTGAAGGTGATCGCGCCGATGAACACGCCGAGATAAATCTCGACATCGTGGATCGTCTTTTCGACGCCCTTGTAGTGCTCGGCGGTTTCGGGATCGACGAAGCTCCCGACACCGATCAGGACCGCCGCCAGCCCCACAAAACTGTGCAGGATCGCTACCAGTTGCGGCATCTGGGTCATCTCGACCTTCAAGGCCACCGAGACGCCGATCAGCGCCCCGACGATCATGGTCGGGACGAGAATCATCAGTGGCACCTCGACATCGCCAACGCCGAGGAAGAGCGCCACGATGGTCGCAGCCATGGCGATCGCCATGCCGACGATGCCGTAAACGTTGCCGCGCCGGGAGGTCTCCTGGTTGCTCAGCCCGCCCAGGCTGAGGATGAACAGGACGGCGGCGCCAATATAGGAGGCTGCGATCAGACCGGTCGCCATGGCGTCAGCTCTTCCGGAACATCTGCAGCATCCGCTGGGTGACCAGGAAGCCGCCGAATATGTTGATGGTAGCGATCAGGCAGGCGACGGCCGCCAGCGCCAGCACGAGGGTCGACCCGCTGCCCAGTTGCACCAGCGCGCCGACCACGATGATGCCGCTGATCGCGTTGGTGACGCTCATCAGCGGCGTGTGCAGGGCCGGCGTGACGTTCCAGATCACCTGGAAACCGACGAACACCGCCAACACGAACACCGTAAAGTGTTTCAGGAAAGACGGCGGCGCGAAGGCCCCGACAAAGGCGAGCGCGATGCCGCTGATAACCAGCAGCACGGCGGCGCGGATCGCCTTTTCCCGCACCGTCAATTGCTTCGGCCCGATCTTGGCCGGCGGCGCCTTCGGCTTGGCGGCCGGCGGCGCGGCGGACAGGGTCGGCGCCGGCGGCGGCCAGGTGACCGCGCCGTCCTTGATCACCGTGGTGCCACGGATCACCTCATCTTCCATGTCGACATCGATGACGCCGTCTTTCTCCGGCGTCAGGTCGGTCAGCAGATGGCGCAGGTTGGTGCCGTAGAGCTGGCTCGACTGGGTCGGCAAGCGGCTCGGCAGGTCGGTATGGCCGATGATCGTGACACCGTGCTTCGTCACCACCCTGTCCGGCTCGGTGAGTGCGCAGTTGCCGCCCTGCTCGGCCGCCAGGTCGACGATCACGCTGCCGTCCGTCATGGATTTCACCATGTCGGCGGTAATCAGTTCGGGCGCCGGCTTGCCGGGGATCAGCGCCGTCGTGACGATGATATCGACCTCTTTCGCCTGCTCGGCGAACAGCGCCATCTCCGCCTCGATGAATTCCTTGGACATGACCTTGGCGTAGCCGCCCGCGCCGCTGCCCTCCTCCTCGAAGTCCAGCTCGAGGAACTCGGCGCCCATGCTCTCGACCTGCTGTTTGACCTCGGGCCGGGTGTCGAAGGCGCGCACGATGGCGCCCAGGCTCACCGCCGCGCCGATGGCGGCGAGGCCGGCGACGCCGGCGCCGATCACCATGACCTTGGCCGGCGGCACCTTGCCGGCGGCGGTGATCTGGCCGGTGAAGAAGCGGCCGAATTGGCTCGCCGCCTCCACGATTGCGCGGTAGCCGCCGATATTCGCCATCGAGCTGAGCGCGTCCAGCTTCTGGGCGCGCGAGATGCGCGGCACGGAATCCATCGCCAGCACCGTCGCGTTGCGCGCCGCGAGCCGTTCCATCAGCGCTTCGTTCTGGGCCGGCCAGACGAAGCCGATTAGCGTACCGCCCTCTTTCAGCAGGTCGGCCTCGTGGACACCCTCCTTCGGATGCTCTGCCGGCGGGCGCACCTTCATGACGATGTCGGCCTGCCAGATTTCCCTGGCCGACGTGCCGATCGCCGCACCGGCCTCGCGATAGGCGGAATCGGAGAATTTTGCCGCTTTGCCGGCGCCGGCTTCCACGGTCACGGCAAAGCCCAGCTTGGCGATCTGCGCAACCGTCTCCGGCGTGGCGGCGCATCGCATCTCGCCCTTGTGGACTTCCTTCGGAATCCCGATCGTCATCGCCATGCGGATGGATCCCCTGTCTAGATCGCGGTCAAAATCGCGTGTCAAATTCGCGGCAGTCGCGGCCGGGCGTTCGAATGCAGCGCCGCGCCCCGGCATATAGAGGCCGCGCCGCCGTGCCTCAAACCGACAATCGGTCCCATGCAGGGAGAATCGCCGGGTTGCCCTGCACCATTCGCTACCGCCGCGCCCCGCCCCCCTCAGAAATGCACGACGCGGCCGTAGGCGTCGAGGACGGCTTCGTGCATCATTTCGGAGAGCGTCGGGTGCGGGAAGACGGTGTGCATGAGGTCCGTCTCCGTCGTCTCCAGGGTCTTGGCGATGCTGTAACCCTGGATCAGTTCGGTGACTTCCGGCCCCGCCATGTGCGCGCCGAGCAGTTCGCCGGTCTTGGCGTCAAACACGGTCTTGACCAGCCCCTGGTCGTCGCCCAGCGCGATCGCCTTGCCGTTGCCGGCAAACGGGAAGCGCCCGACCCGGACCTCGTGGCCGGCCTCGACCGCCGCCGCCTCGGTCAGCCCGACGCTGGCGACCTGGGGATGGCAGTAGGTGCAGCCAGGAATCCGGCCTGTGTCGAGCGGGTGGACGTCCGCGACGCCGGTAATCTTCTCGACACAGACGATGCCCTCGTGGCTCGCCTTGTGGGCCAGCCAGGGCGGCCCGGCGACGTCGCCGATGGCCCACACGCCGGACTCGCCGGTCTCGCCAAACGGGCCGATGGCGATATGGCCGCGGTCGACCGTCACTGCCGTATCTTCCAGCCCAAGCTCTTCGACATTGCCGGTAATGCCGATGGCGAGGATGACCTTCTCGACCGTGACCGACTGCGTGCTGCCGCCGCTCTCGACGGCGACGGCGATGCCGTCCGCACCCTTCTCCAGCCCGGCGACCGTCGCGCCGGTCAGAATTTTCATACCCTGCTTTTCGACAGCCTTTTGCACGAAGGCGGAGATTTCCGCGTCTTCGACCGGCAGGATGCGGTCGAGCATTTCGACGACCGTCACCTCGGCGCCCAGCGTGCGGTAGAAGCTGGCGAACTCGATGCCGATCGCGCCGCTGCCGACGATCAGCAGCGATTTCGGGAAGGCCTCCGGCACCATGGCTTCCTTGTAGGTCCAGACGTCCCTGCCGTCCGGCTCCAGTCCGGGAAGGGTGCGCGCGCGGGCACCGGTGGCGAGGATGATGTTGGGCGCCGCCAGCGTGGCGGTCTCCTTGCCGTCCGTAACGACGGCGAGCTTCCCCTTGCCGGCCAGCCGGCCGTGGCCGTCGAACACCCTGACCTTGTTCTTCTTCATCAGGTGCTTGACGCCGGCATTGAGCCGGCCGGCGACCCTGCGTGAGCGTTTCACCACCTTGCCGATATCGAAGGCGACATTGTCCGCCGACAGGCCGAAATCCCCGGCATGCTGCATCAGATGGTAGATTTCCGAGGTCCGCAGCAAAGCCTTGGTCGGGATGCAGCCCCAGTTGAGGCAGATGCCGCCGAGATGCTCGCGCTCGACCAGCGCGGCGTTCAGGCCGAGCTGGGCCGCCCGGATCGCGGCGACATAGCCGCCCGGCCCGCCGCCGACGACGACGAGATCGAAAGAAGTGTCGGAATTGTCGGGCATGGATCTCCCCGCCACCGGTTCCGCTTGCGGCGCCCTGGGGGCGTCGCTGCGCTATGCCAACATGCTGAGCGGCCGCTCGACGAAGCCCTTGAAGGCCTGGAGCCATTGTGCGCCGAGCGCGCCGTCGATGACCCGGTGATCGCAGGTCAGCGTGCAGGTCATCACCGTGGCGACCTGCATTTCGCCGTCGCGCACGACGGCCTTCTGCGCGCCGGCGCCGACCGCCAGGATGGCGGCCTGGGGCGGATTGACGATCGAGGTGAAATGGCCGATGCCATACATGCCGAGATTGGAGACCGAGAAGCTTCCGCCCTGGTACTCTTCCGGCTTCAGCCTGCCCTCGCGGGCGCGGCCGGCCAGTTCCTTCATTTCGTTGGCGATCTGTGCCAGGCCCTTAAGGTCGGCGTCGAAGATAATGGGGGTGATCAGGCCGCCCTCGTAGGCGACCGCGACCGAGATATCGACCGCGCCGAGCAGGCGGGTCGCCGTCTCGGTCCATTGCGCGTTGACCGCAGGCACCTGGCGCAAGGCCAACGCCGCCGCCTTGATGACCATGTCGTTGACCGAGACCTTCGTCCCTTTCCCGTCGGGGCCGTCGAGTGCTTCGTTGAGCTCCTTGCGGGCGGCGAGCAGCCGGTCGATCTCCATGTCGACGGAGAGGTAGATCTGCGGCACGTCGCGGTCGGCTTCGGTGAGCCGGCGCGCGATCACCTTGCGGACGTTGCTGTGCGGGATTTCCTCGTCTTCCGGGCCTGCAACGGTGGCCGCCGGGCGGGCCGGCGCGGCTGCAGCCGGTGCTGCGGGAGCCGGGGCGGGAGCCGGGGCGGCAGGCGCTTCGGCGGCCGGCGCGCCGGCCGCCAGGGCCTGCTCGATATCCCGCTTGACAATCCGGCCGTGCGGGCCGCTGCCGGCGATGGCGGCGAGGTCCAGGCCGGACTGCTTCGCCATGCGCCGGGCGAGCGGGCTGACGGCGACGCGCTCGCCCTCGCCGGCCGGAGGGGCTGGAGCGGCGCGCGCCTCGGCGGCGGGAGCTTCGGCGGCGGGCGCCGGGGCCGCCGGTTGGCTTTCCGGTTCGGGCGTTGGCGTAGGTTCTGGCGCTGATTCGGGCTCCGGTACGAGATCGGCGGGCGCGGCAGCGGCCTCGCCTTCGGCCTGGCCATCGGCCGGCAGGGCGCTCGCCTCCTCGCCTTCCTCAAGCAGCCAGGCGATGGTGGCGTTGACCTTAACGCCTTCGGTGCCCTCCGGCACGACGATCCGGCCGAGCACGCCCTCGTCGACCGCCTCGACTTCCATGGTCGCCTTGTCGGTCTCGATCTCGGCAATGACATCGCCGGGATTGACCGGATCGCCCTCCTGCTTGAGCCAGCGGGCGAGCGTGCCCTCTTCCATCGTCGGCGACAGGGCCGGCATCGTGACTGCGATCGGCATGTCTGGCGCTCCCCTGTCCTCGTTCCCGACCCGGTTCAGCCGGCGTAGCAGACGGCCCGGGCCGCCTGCACGACCCGTTCGGCGTCCGGCAACGCCAGTTTCTCCAGATTTGCGGCATAGGGCATCGGTACATCGGCGCCGCAGACCCGGGCGACCGGCGCGTCGAGATCGTCGAAAGCCTGTTCCATCGCCACCGCGCACAACTCCGCGCCGATGCCGGCGAAAGGCCAGCCCTCCTCGACCGAAACCAGCCGGTTGGTCTTTTTCAGCGACGCGACAATCGTTGCGGTATCGAGCGGCCGGATCGTCCGCAGGTCGATAACCTCGGCGGCAATGCCGTCCTGCTCCAGAATTTCGGCGGCGGCCAGCGCCGTCTCCATCATCAGGGAGAAACTCGCAATCGTGACGTCATCGCCTTCGCGGACCACATTGGCCTTGCCGATCGGCACGATATGCTCCGGGTCGGTCGGCGCTTCGCCGCTGCGGCCGTAGAGGATCTCGTTCTCCAGGAAGACCACCGGATCGTCGTCGCGGATCGCCGCCTTGAGCAGGCCCTTGGCGTCCGCCGCCGTCCACGGTGCAACGACCTTGAGGCCGGGGCAATGGGCGTACCAGCTCGAATATTCCTGGCTGTGCTGGGCGGCGACCCGCGCAGCGGCGCCGTTCGGCCCGCGAAACACGATGGGCGCCGAGACCTGGCCGCCGGACATGTAGCGCGTCTTGGCCGCGGAATTGATGATGTGGTCGATCGCCTGCATGGCGAAGTTGAAGGTCATGAACTCGACGATCGGGCGTAGCCCGGCAAAGGCGGCGCCGGTGCCGAGGCCCGCGAAACCGTGCTCGGTGATCGGCGTGTCGATGACC
>LXNI01000211.1_pt1 | contig 73433 bp, 78 predicted proteins | sample 809091 | NCBI WGS metagenome assembly LXNI01 (sample SAMN04870527, study PRJNA318959) | sponge metagenome | biome: 01000161; feature: marine sponge reef; material: water | host: Sarcotragus foetidus | place: Greece: Milos, Mediterranean Sea | collected 2013-05-29 | depth 5-7 m
CGGCGTCTCTCGCAAGGCGCACCGACGCAGCCATACCCGGAGCGTACGGCAAGGAGGCGCAACGCCGCGAGGGGCGTCGATGCCTAGCAGGACATGCGCGATTATTTTGGCGACGCACCACTAAGCGGCGGGTTTGACCGACTTCCAGTGCAGAGGCAACTCGACGTAGCCGTCGACAAGGCTGGAGTGCAGCCGGGGCAGGGTCGCGGGGTCGTCCACTCCCAGCTCTAGGCCTTCGAAGCGACCAACGATGGCCTCGAACATCATCTTTGCCTCCAGGCGGGCCAACGACGCACCGAGGCAGAAGTGGGGTCCACCGGCACCGAAGGCCACGTGCTGGCTGGCGTCGCGGGTGATGTCCAGCGTGTCGGGGTTTTCGAAGGCCCGCTCGTCCCGATTGGCCGAGGGGTACCAGATCACCACCGGCTCGCCAGCCTTAATCTCCTGCTCCCCCACCACGGTGTCGTAGGTGGGCCGGCGCACGAACTGGATCACCGGGGTGGTGTAGCGCAACAGCTCCTCCACCGCATTGGGGATGAGCGAGAGGTCGTCCTTGAGCATCTGCATCTGGTCGGGATGACGGATCAGCTCCAGTGTGCCGGTGGTGATGAGATTGCGGGTGGTCTCCGATCCGGCGTTTTGCAAAAGCATGAAGAACACGTCGATCTGCAACTGATCGAGTGACTCGCCATCGATCTCGGCCTCCATGAGCACGCTGATGAGGTCGTCGTGGGGCTCCTTTTTGCGGATCTCGCACATTTGGTCGGCATAGGCGAACATCTGCGTGCCGGCGTCGTGCATCTCCTCGGCGGTGTACTTCTCATCGAAGCCAAACGAGACCTCGGTCCAATGAAAGATCTTGTGACGGTCTTCCTCGGGCACACCCACCAAGTCGGCGATCACCTGCAAGGGCAACTCCACCGCGATCTCGTTGACCATCTCACAGCTGGTCTTGTCGGCCACCTGATCAATCAAACGGTCGACCTGGGCCTGGATCTTCACCTCCAAGTCGCGCACCCGGCGAGGGGTGAACCCCCGGTTGACCAGTTTGCGCATCTTGGTGTGATCAGGCGGGTCGAGGCTGATGAGCATTAGCGAGTTGGAACCGTCGTCAACTGCGGGAGGCTGGTCTCCGGCCAGAAACGGATTGGGCTGGTTCTTGAAGCAATCCGAGTCGCGAGACACCCGCTGTACATCGGCGTGGCGGGTGGCGTTCCAGAATCCTCCCCATACCGGGTGCTCGCACCAGAACACCGGGTCGTTGTCGCGCTTGTGGCGGAAAAACTCGTGGGGGAATCCGTTCTTGAAGGTGGCGGGATTCCAGAGTTCCAGAGATTCCATTTCTGCCTCCTGAGTTCTCTAGTTCGAGGGCTTTCGGCCGATCACGGCTATTGAAACATTGCTCATCATGACAAATCCGGGCGCTTGAACCTGAGCCAGGGCGGTTTCACCGTCTTCGGGGGTCACCAGACCGGCCTTCACCAACCGGGGGATGGCCCGCTCCAAAGCCAAGAACCACCAGTCCCCATCGGGCTCGCCGGGGCGCATTGACCACACGTTGCCGATGATCTCGATGTCGGCTGCTCCCAGATCGCGGAAGCGCCCGGGCAGTCGCACCCCGTAGTTGGCGTCGCGCCATTCGGTGATGGCTCCTGTCGACGCAAAGCGGTGGACCGTGGCGTAGGGCTCCGGCAAAGTCTGCTCGGCGAAGGACGCGAAGGCGCCATCCTCCACCACCAGCCAGCCTCCGGGAACCAGTGCATCCCACATCGCCTCCATCACTTGGTCGCGTTCGGGCACATGCTGGAGTACCGCCCGGGTGTGAACAAGGTCGAACGCCGATTCGGGTACTGGGTCGCGGGTCACGTCGTGGTGCTCCACCACCACGTTGGGCAGAACCGGCCGGTGGAACTGGAGGTCTATATCGGTGGACCAAACTGAGCCTCCAGGGCCGACCCTACGGCCCAGCCAAGCCGATACCGTTCCGGCGCCCGCGCCGAGTTCCCAGCACCGCCAATCCTGGCTCAGGCCTGTGCTGTCGAGGATTCGACGAGTGCGGGGGTCGCGGGCTTCAGCCAGTATTCCGAGGCGACGGCGCTCGATTTCCACCTCGTCGTCTGGGACTCCGTATCTCTCCTTGGCCAATTGAGCTCCCCTCTGTTCCCGGTGGCGTGTCGACTGTGCCGCTTGATCTTCCAGCAAACCGACACCTCCCAACACTTCTCCTCTGTACCTGTGAACGCAATACCGTATCGTCGCACTGTGGCTGACCACTTGGAAGACATCCCGGAGAAGGCGGCGTTTCGAGCAGAGGTGCGGGCCTGGTTGGAAGCCAGAGCGCTCCTTAGGGAAGACGGCGACGGTTGGTCGACCCGGACCACTCATCCCGACGAGGACGCGGAAAGGGCCCAAATGGACCGGTGCCGGGCATGGCAGCGGGAGCTGTACGACAGCGGTTGGGCGGCCATCGACTGGCCGGTGGAACACGGCGGCGGGGGTGGTGAGCGGTGGCAGCGGCAGATCTTCCAGCAGGAGGCCGCCCAGTTCGACGTGACCAGCGGGTTTATCGCCGCGGGAATCGCCTTGGCCGGTCCGGCCATCGGCCACTTTGGTACCGAAGAGCAGAAGTCACGCCATCTGAAGCCCATGCTGCGAGGCGATGAGGTGTGGTGCCAGCTGTTCAGCGAGCCCGGCGCCGGATCGGACCTGGCCAATCTCTCAACCAGGGCCGAACGGGATGGCGACGAGTTCATCGTGAACGGACAGAAGGTGTGGAACTCCTCAGCTCATCTTTGCGACTGGGGAATCCTGCTGGCCCGCACTGACCCCGATGCTCCCAAGCACAAGGGGATCACCTTCTTCTTGGTGGACATGGCCACCGCCGGCGTGGACCCCCGTCCGATTCGCACCATCAACGGATCAGCCCACTTCAACGAGGTGTTCTTGAGTGACGTGCGGATTCCAGCCGAGAACGTGGTCGGCGAGGTGAACAGCGGATGGGCGGTGACCCGGCTGGTGCTGGCCAACGAGTCGACCATGATCGGCGGCGGTATGGACCGGGCCGACAGCGCAGCCAACCTGATCGCGCTGGCCCAACGGTGGGGAACCGCCCAAGACCCGGCGGTTCGCCAGGAACTGGCCCAGGCCTACACCCGGGAGAAGCTGCTCGACCTCATGGGCCGGAGGCTGCAAGACGACGTGCGCCGAGGTCGCCGGCCCACCTTCGACGGCTCGACGCTCAAGGTCTACTGGTCGGAGAGCCGCCGGGACCGGGGCAATCTGGGCGTGGGGATCCTGGGGGGCTACGGGGTGGCCGGCGACCACACCGACACCGAGGTGTGGGCCAACGAGGCGCTCAACCGGTTCTGGGGATCGATCGGCGGGGGGACAGACGAAGTACACCGCAACAACATGGCCGAGCGGGTGCTAGGACTGCCCCCGGAACCACGGGTTGACAAGCACGTTCCGTGGCGGGAGCAGGTGGGCTGAACCGGCTAGAGATGACTTTTTGTATTCATTTTTTGTTCATCTCAGTCGCGGTTACATTCGCCGATCGCAGAAGTAAGCTGTCTTCAAATGGCTGACCAAGCCACATTCGCAGAGCAGGCCATGGAGTACATGGATCAGCTCTATTCAGCAGCCCGGCGAATGACTCGCAACGCCGCCGACGCCGAAGACCTGGTACAGGAAACCTATCTGCGGGCCTACCGCGGTTTCGGCAACTTCCAGCAGGGCACCAACCTGCGGGCCTGGCTGTTTCGCATCCTCACGAACGCGTTCATCAACTCCTATCGGAGCAAGCAGCGCAAGCCGAGGTCGGTGGATCTGGCCGGCGTCGAAGACCTATACCTGCACCAACGGCTGGGGGGCGACACCAAGGCCGCGCTGGGGGCCAGCGCCGAAGACGTGCTAATGGAGACGATCACCGAATCGGAGATCATCGACGCCCTGGAGTCGCTGCCCGAGGAGTACCGGATCACGGTGCTATTGGCCGATGTGGAGGGCTTTGCCTACAAGGAGATCGCCGAAATCTTGGACGTTCCCATGGGAACTGTCATGAGCAGGCTGCATCGGGGAAGAAAAACGCTGCAAAAGCGGTTACTAGAGTTTGGACAGACCCGCGGATGGGTCGATCCACCTGACCCAGACCGGGCGCCGGCTTCAGCTGGCATCTGATCTTCGGAGGCACCGCAATGAGCAGCGAGAGGCAATGCTTGGGGGTTCCCAACCAGTGCGACTACTCGCGCGAGCTCATCACCCGGGCTCTGGACGGCCAGCCCACACTGGAGAGCATCGGCCACGTGCGGGTCGAATTGGCCAACTGCCTCCCCTGCGTACTGGTCCTCGACGTCGAAGTTCGCTTCAAGCTGGCCATGAGCCATGCCTGTCGAGAGTCGGCCCCCGCCGAACTGCAAGTTCGCATTACCGAGACCCTTCAGCGCGTTGTGCTCGACGACCTGGACATCGAGGACTTCTAGCGGTCCGCCGGTGAAACCATGACTGGATCATTTGGGCGCTCGTGGCTCTGGCGTGGAGTCGCCGACAACAAGTCGCCTAGGGTTGGCGCATGGATTTGATCGCCGCGGTGGTGTGGCATTGGTGGATCGCCCTGCTGTTGGTAATCGGTGCAGTGCCCTTGGTGATCGCCACCATCGTCGGCTACTTCACCAAGGTGGTCGCACCCCGCTACGGCCCCCGACAGCAGCGAGATCTCAACGCTCAGAGCACCGAAGAGAACAGTTAGAACCGGCGGTAGCCTCCAGTGGTAGCAACGGCTGAGCCTGTCGACTGGAGGCTGGCGGAGCGGGTAGCCAAGAAGGTCGGGGGCCACGAGCCGTTCCTCGACTCCTACCACTACCGCAGTCTCGCTCCCGAGCTGGCCGAGCTGACCGCCCAAGCCGAGGAGCTGGTAGCGACCGAAACCGGGCTGAAGTCGATGTCGGGCGCCGCCCGAGCCCAGGTGGCCACCCGGGCCCAATGGGTGAACGCCAATGTGGCCTCTTTCCAGCGGCTGCTGCGCCCGGTGACCAAGAAGATGGCCGAGCGGGTGTCGTATTCGTGGCTCACCCCGGTGACCCAGCGGGTGAGCGGCACCGAGATGGGGGCGGTGCTGGGCTGGATGTCCACTCGGGTGCTGGGCCAGTACGACCTGCTCATCATCGAGGACGACCGGCCCGAGGATCAGGACATGGTGTATTACGTGGGCCCCAACGTGATGGCCCTAGAGCACAAGCACGGTTTCGATTCCCACCAGTTCCGCTTGTGGCTGGCCCTGCATGAGACCACCCACCGGGCCCAGTTCACCGGCATCGAGTGGTTGCGGCCCCACTTTCTGAGCTTGGTGCAAGAGGCCCTCGACGCCGCCGAGCCCGACCTGGAGCACTTCAAGCAGGTGGCCAAGCAGGTGTTGGAAGCCCGTCGAAGGGGCGAGGATCCGCTGGCCGACGGAGGCCTTCCCGCCCTTTTGGCCACTCCGGAGCAAAAGGTGGTGCTGGACCGCATCGGCGGCATGATGAGCCTGCTGGAGGGCCACGGCGACGTGACCATGGACCGAGCCGGGGCCGACCACATCCCCGACGCCAGTCGCTTCGCCCGGGTGCTGCGCCACCGCCGCAACTCGGCCAAGGGAGTGTCCAAGCTGGTGCAGCGCATCATCGGCATCGAGGCCAAGCTGAACCAATACGCCGCCGGGGAGGCGTTCATCGCCACGGTGGAGGCCCGGGGCGGCCCCGAACTCGTGAACCGGGCGTGGGAGTCGGCCGACCGGCTGCCCACCATGACCGAGATCCGCAATCCACAGCAATGGATCGACCGGGTCAACGGCACACCCGCGCTAGCCGGGTAAGGCTGAAATGATGCCGGCGCCGCCGGTTCAATGATTCCCGAACTGCTGGCCCGCTGCACCTTTCCCCCCGCCGGAACCGCGGTGGACTGCGCCGTGTCGGGCGGGCCGGACTCGCTGGCCCTGCTGGTGCTGGCCTCAGAAGCAGGCTGCCGGGTGACTGCCTGGCATGTGGACCACGGTCTGCGTCCGGGCTCGACCGCCGAGGCCGACGTGGTGGCCCAGGCCGCTTCCCGCTGGGGTGCGGCCTTCGAGGCCCGCACCGCGTCCTGCGAGCCCGGCCCCAACCTGGAGGCGCGAGCCCGGGCGCTCCGCTACGGGGTGCTGCCCGCCGGGGTCCTCACCGGCCACACCGCCGACGACCAGGCTGAGACGGTGCTGTTGAACCTCATCCGGGGGGCAGGGCTGGACGGGTTGGCCGGCATCGATCCGGCCCGCCGCCCGATGCTGGCCCTGCGCCGCAGAGAGACCCAGGCGCTGTGCGAATCCCTCGGCCTGGAACCAGTGCAAGACCCGTCCAACCTCGACCCCGCCCACCGCCGCAACCGCATCCGCCACGAGCTGCTGCCGCTGCTGTGCGACATCGCGGAGCGCGACGTGGTGCCGATCATCGCCCGGGGAGCCGGGCTGATGGGCGCCATCCGCGACCTGATCGACGAGCTGGCCGCCGCCATCGACCCCACCGACGCCAAAGCGGTGGCCGACGCCCCCGAGCCCCTGGCGCAGATGGCGCTGCGACGCTGGATCCAGCGCGAGACCGGCGCCGACCACCCGCCCGACGCGGCGACCATCGAGCGGGTATTGGCGGTGGCCCGAAACGACGCTCGATCCACCGAAATTGGCGGAGGCTGGCGAGTAACCCGATCAGCCCAACGGCTCGGCTTGCAGAGATAGGCACTACTAGGTTGGCCGCTGTGTCCAGCGAGGCGACCACCGGCAACGGCGATCCCGGCCCGATCCTCATCTCCAATGACGAGCTCGAGACCTGCATCGCCGACATCGGCTCTCGCATCACCAACGACTACCAGGGTCGGGCTCCCCTGCTGGTGGGGGTGCTGAAGGGGGCGTTCATGTTCATGGCCGATCTCGCCCGGGCCATCCAACTGCCAGTGGAGTTCGACTTTATGGCGGTGTCGTCCTACGGAAGCTCCACCCGCACCAGCGGCGTGGTGCGGATCGTCAAAGACCTGGATCTGGATCTGGCCGGCCGAGACGTGATCTTGGTGGAAGACATCATCGACAGCGGCCTCACCCTCAACTACCTCCGCAAGAACCTCCAAGCCCGCAACCCGGCCAGCCTGGAGGTGTGCGCCCTCTTGGTGCGCAAGGGCCGCCAGTACGAAGACCTCGACCTTCGCTACGTGGGCTTTGAGATCCCGCCCGACTTCGTGGTGGGTTATGGCCTCGACGTCGGCGAGCGCTACCGCCAACTCCCCCACATCTGCCAATACCAGCCAAACAGCAATTCATAGACTTACCTGAAATACACCTTGATTCAACGAGTCAGGATGTGGCAGATTAGAGTCCTCGGAGCGACTCGACGGCTCCCTCCCCCACCTTCCGGTAACAACCCATGCGGATGGCAAGCGAGGATCGTCGGCGGCAACTCCCCTGGGTGGCCCTAGGGCTGACCGTCACCCTTACCGCGGCAATCATCTTCGCCCTCTGGGCATCGTCGCTCAGCAGCCGCACCGCGGTGGCGGTCGCTAGCCGAGACATCGCCGTTGGAACGACGATCGGGATCGACGACCTGCGGGCCGTCGAAGTGGCCAGCGGGCAAGGGGCGGGATTTGTGCCCATGGCCGAATTGGAATCCGTGCTGGGCCACACTGTCCGGTCTCCCATACCTGAGGGAACGATCCTTCACCCCGGTCTGCTGTCTGCAAGCACGCCGATCACAGGCGACATGGCTGTGGTCGGAGCAGTGCTCCATCCAGGCGAATACCCAATCACGCACCTCGGGCCCGGCCAACCAGTCGGAGTGGTGATCACCAGCAAGAACCACCCGCAGGGTGCTGTGGAGCCAAACGGGCAAGCGGCAGCGCCCAGCGTCACCAATTCGACCACCCGAGCCACAGTGGCTGAAGTGAGCGAAGTGCTGGATTCGGGTCGAGAAGCTCTGTTCGTGTCGCTAATTGCCTCTGCTGATGACGCGGTGCTCATCAGCAGGGCCGCGGCCTCAAACGAGTTGCGGCTGATCCTTCTGCCCGGAGAATCCCCCTCGGCAAGCGGCCTTCCTATCCACCAGACGACGGTGGAGGAAGCATCTCGATGAGCATCATTGCGGTAGGAAGCGTGAAGGCCAGCCCTGGCGTCACCAGCTTGTCGGTTGGACTTGGACTGTCATGGGAGTCGACTACCGGACGCCGAGCTGTTTTGGTCGAAGCCGACGGAGACGGCGGTGTATTGGCGGCTCGTTTCGGGCTGGCCTCGACTCCGTCGTTGGTGGAACTGTCGGGGATAGCTCGACACGAACTAACCATCAACAGGTTGCAAAACAACTGCCAATTGCTGGCGGGTCAGTTGCCCGCCCTGGTTTCTCCGGGTTGCGGCGAAACCACCACCTTGGTGCTTGCCCCGCTGGCGAGACGTCTGGCGGACGGTCTGGGCCGCCTTGACGGCATCGATGCCGTGGTTGATGTTGGTCGGGTACGGCCTCACTCCCCTGCTGTCGAGTTGATCAAACATTGCAATCTGCTAGTGCTCGTCGCTCGACCCCAGTTCGATCAGCTTGTCCCTCTAGTCCATCAAGCCCGCAGGGTGATCGCCCACGACATCCCAACGGCACTGGTATGTGTGGGTGACCGGCCATACCCGCCGACTGAGATGGCAAAGGCCTCTCGACTCGATCTCTTGGGTGTCATGGCCCATGAGCCAAGAGCGGCCCAAGTGATGGTGGGGGGATTGCCCGCCCACCAGCGTCACCGTCGGCTGCTTCTGTGGCGGACCCTGGGCGAACTCGTTCATCGGATCAACTACCGCATGCAAGATACGGCCACCGGTTGTGCGACCGCCTAGTGAGAGCCGATGACTGCCAGCCCCCACTTCAACCAGGTTCTTGCCATGGTCACGCGAGAACTCGATAGGGCCGAAACAAGCCAGCTTGACAATCGGCTGGAACAAAAGGCGCTGGCCGGGCAATTCATCCTCGAAGCACTCGACATCATCGCCGCGGAGCGCGCCCGGGCGTTTCTTCCCCCCATCGACAACGCCGAGGAGTCACGGGTGACCGATGAGGTGTTGGCCACTTTGTTCGGACTCGGTCCGATCGACCGGTTGCTGGCCGACGAATCGGTAGAAAACGTAAACGCAAATGGATGTGACACGGTTTGGGTGCATCACGCGGGTGGGGTTAAACGACAAGCCGATGCCATCGCCGACTCCGACGATGAACTCATCGCGTTGATCCGCAGGGCAGCCGCACGGCTGGGACGAACCGAACGACGGTTCGACATGGCCAACCCGTTCTTGGACTTGCAGTTGCCCGACGGGTCTCGCCTAAACGCGGTGATGGCAGTGTCCGAACGTCCTGCGGTATCAATTCGCCGTCATCGCCACGAGCGGATCACCCTGGACGACCTGTGCGAAATGGGCGCCGTCGACAGCGGACTCCGAGATTTTCTGCGGGCTGCGGTGAAAGCTCGACTGAGCATCATCGTTTGCGGCGGAACCAATGCCGGCAAGACAACGCTCTTGCGCGCGCTTCTGAACGCCTGCGATCCCAATGAACGGCTGATCACCATCGAAGATCGACTGGAGTTGGCTCTGAGTGCTGACCCCGACCGACATCGCGATGTGATCGAACTGGAAACCCGGACAGCCAATATCGAGGGAACCGGCGAAATCACCATGCAGCAGTTAGTGCGCAATGCCCTGGCCATGTCGCCCGACCGGTTGGTTGTAGGTGAGGTGAGAGGTCCCGAAGTCGTGGACATGCTGGCTGCGTTGTCGACCGGAAACGACGGGTCGATGTGCACCATTCACGCCAACTCTTCACAGGCGGCATTCAGCAAGATCGCCACCTACGCATTGCGCTCCGCAGAGCAGATCCCCGTCGAGGCCACCAATCGGATGATCGCAGAGAGCATCAACTTCGTAGTCCACATGAGCAGGGGTCGAGACGGCCGCCGCCGGGTTGGCTCCGTGCGAGAGGTTACCGGCACTTCGATGGGCGACGTGAAGAGCGTGGAAGTGTTCTCGGACCACGAGTCAAGCAAGGCTCGTCCTAGCGGTTCCCTTCAACCCTCCACCCTCCATCGGTTGGCCAACGTCGGTTTCGAGCTCACTGCCTCAGAGGGCGAAGCTGTGGGGGAGGACCAGAATTGTCCTCTTTGATTGGAGCACTGCTGGGGGCTGCGGTGGGTAGCGGGATCTTCACGGCCCTTGTGGGATGGCGCGGAACTCCGTCATCCCCAGGCAAGCGCAGTGTGATTTGGTCGAAATGGGCGAGGGGTTCTGTTGCCTCACTCGTAATTCGATTTGCTGTGGCGGGCACCGGCTTCGTGGCCGCAATGGTGCTGACCGGATGGCTGGTTGCCGGACTCATTGCCGGCACCGCTGGATTCATCTCGCCGACGGTCTTGAGGGCCAAGGCCAGCCGTGATTGGGAAATCGCCCGCATGACCGCCCTGGCCACCTGGGTGGAAATGGTGCGCGACACCATCAGCGCGGCATCAGGGCTGACCGAGGCTCTGAACGCCACGGCGGTTACCGCACCCATGCCCGTGCGCGCTCACGTGCGGTCCCTCGCGGCGCGAGCTGAGCGAGAGCCGCTTCCTGGTGCTCTGGCCAAGTTCGCCAACGAAGTCGACCACTCGGTAGCCGACACCGTTGCGGTAACACTGGGACTGGCAGCAGCCAACCAGGTGGGATCCTTGCAGGAGTCGCTGGCCGACCTTGCCGACAGCACACGTCAAGAAGTGTCAATGCGATTGCGGATCGAGGCCTCTCGAGCTCGGCAGTTCACCTCTGCCCGCTTCATTGCCGGCGTGGTGGCCGTTTTCTCCGTCGCCATGGTGGGCTTCAGCAGGCCGTACTTGGCCCCCTTCGACTCCGTGACCGGTCAGGTAACCCTTGCCATCATCGGTGGGTTGTTCATCGGGTCGGGATTTGCTCTCGTGAAGATGAGCAGGTTCAGCAGTCCGGCGCGAATTCTTGACGTTGGCCGGGCTCCCGCGACTCCAAGCACAGTCGGTGAGCACCAACAATGACGGTCGGTCTGGTACTGGGATCCCTACTCGGCCTTGGTCTGGCCACGATCTTCTGGGGATTGTTTCCACCCCGAGAGTCATTGCAGATCCGACTGAGCGAACTAGATCAACCATTGGAGGACGGCCGCCGATCGGGAACTCCTCGCGAGAGAATTGGACGGGCCGCGGCACAGTCGTTCGGGCCCTTGGGATTGCGAGGTCGCCGGGTCGAGCAAGACCTGAGGGCTGCCGGCCAAAGCCTGGAAGAGCTAGCCGTGGCCAAGCTGGCGATGCTGCTCCTGGGAGCAGGACTCCCCGTGGGCGTATGGATTGTCGCCTGGCTTTGCCGAGCGTGGGTTTCTCCGATTCTGGTGGTGGTGGCGTCAATTTTGGCTGGAGGACTCTTCTTCTTGGTCCCTGATCTGTCGTTGCGCGAAAGGGCCCGGCGCCGCCGCCGAGAGCTGCGCCACCAAATCAGCACCTACCTAGATCTGGTGGGCATCCATTTGTCCGGGGGCTCAGGAATAGAGAGGGCACTGGCTGACTCGGCAAGGTGCGGTCTGGCCTGGGGCTTTGTCGAAATCCAGCGGACCTTGAGACAAGCCCAATTGGCCAACGAACCATCCTGGACCGCATTGGAAAGGCTGGGCCACGATCTTGGCTCCACAGAAATGGAGGAGCTTGCCGCTTGGCTATTGCTTGCCGGCACCTCCGGATCCCACGTTCGATCGTCCCTGCACACCAAAGCCCGAGGCTTGCGAGAGCGAGCACTTAACGAAGCAGAGACGGAGGCTCAGCAGGCCACCGAGCGCATGTCGCTCCCCGTCGTACTCATGTTCACGGGCTTTCTGGGGCTGATCGGCTATCCGGCGATTGCCGCCATCGTCAGCGCATGATCGGGTCAAAAAAACTTGTTCGCAAGGCAGAGGAATCCGCATATCGGCGCTTAGAACCGCCCCCACCGAATAATCGCAGGAGACTCAAGTGAAAGCGGTAGTCAAATTCCACCTCTTGCTGGCCGCATCGCGGAATGGGTTAGAGGAACGAGTGCGAAGGGCATGGCAAGACGAGCGGGGTGACGTGACCTCGACTGTGATCATCATCGCAGTCCTGGTAGCCGCCGCGGTTGCTGCTGGCGTGGTCATCACCACCTTCATCTCCGGCCAAACCAGCAAGATCAGTTGACCTACAGCGGTGGGATCGACCAGAGAATGGACAGCGAGCGCGGCGAAACGACCACTGCGGTCTTGGCCGTTCCCCTTGCCATGTTCATGATCCTCGTCGTTGTCCAAGCAGCCTTGGTCTTTCACGCGCAGGCCATAGTCGACGCTTCTGCCCACGACGGAGCCCGTGCTGGCCAAGGCGAACGAGGCACCGAAGAAGCTGCCCGAACAGCGGCCCGGTCGGTCATCGGCACAAGCGCGGGGAACCTCCTGTCGGACGTGAACGTCACCGTTCGAACGAACCGATCGCAACTATCGGTGACCGTGCAGGCCTCGGTGAAGTCCTTGATCCCGGGGTATGCCCCAACCATTTTGTCAACCGCGGTAGGTCCCCGCGAGGTCTTCATTCCTGGGATTCAAAAATGAAGGGCAACCCTCCGGGGCGCCAGCGGTTCGATGATGCATTCGAGCGGGGCAGCAGCGTGATTGGGCTGGCAGTCCTCACCCCCGTCATGGCCACGGTCTTGTTCCTCGTCGTTGCCGCCGGTCGAGTAGGGGTGACCGAGAGCAAGTTGACGATCGCTGCCGGCAGCTCCGCCCGAGCTGCCTCCCAATACCAGTCGGTTGCGGCGGCCCAAGCGGCAGCCACCTCGACTGCTGAAGCTTCCTTGGGCCAGTTGAATGTTGGCTGCCAAGGCGGGCCACAAGTTCGCGTACGACAGATGGACCTTCGACCGGGAGGGAAGGTGCACGTCCAGGTGTCGTGTGTAGTTCGGTTGTCAGATCTGACCTTGCTAGACATTCCCGGCAGCCTGACCGTGTCGGCGGACTCCTCGTCAGTGGTGGACCGCTACCGCAGCGGAAGCACGTAGTCATGCCTCGACTCGCTTCAAGTAGAAGTTTGGGCAATCCCCGCTCTTTGAGATGCCAACAGCGGGGACAGGTCACCGTGGTGTTTGTCATCTTGGCTGCGGTGCTGGTCATGCTCGCAGGGCTGGCGTATGACGGAGCTCAGCTATTGATTGCCCGACGGGAAGCCTCCACCCTGGCTTTTGAAGCAGCCAGGGCTGGAGCCCAAGCAGTGTCAACCGAAGCCATGTATCGGGAAACAGGGAACGTGGTCGTTGATCCATCACTGGCTCGAATGGCGGCCTCCGAATTTCTTGGGCAACACCACGAGTGGTCGATATCGGTGAAGGGAGACACGGTTTCAACGACCGTTTGGCTGATTCAACCCCTCCAAATCCTGTCAATGCTCGGCATTGACTCGCGCCGGGTGGCTGGTACCGCCACCGCCCGAGCAGTTCAGGGCATCAGCAAAGGAGATGACTTATGAATCTGAACGAAGAACACCGCACGGAACTCATCCGCGGCTTGGCATCTGCCGCGTTGCTCGCCGGGTTGCTGGTCGGCGTCCCAATACTCCTGATAGTTGGAGTGGGATGGCCACTTCCCCAAGAGATTCCATCGGGGTCGGAGGTAGCAAATGCCCTCAAGACAGGGGCCATTCCCCCATCCCTGATCCTGAAGTCGATCTCCCTCGTGGTGTGGGTTCTCTGGTTGCAGATGCTTGCCGGCGTAGCCATAGAGCTGTGGGCCCATCTTCATGGTCGAGTAGCCCCTCGAGTTGTGTTCGTCCCTCTGTTCGTACAGCGCTTGTCGGCCCGAATAATGGGCACCGCCCTGGTGATCGCATTTTCGATTCAACATCCTGGGATTGCGATGGCCGACAATCAGGACCTCCTGGCACCAGCAAGTACCGAGACGGAAGCTGGACAGTCATGGGAAGTTGCATTCGAATACGCGGAAGGCCGAGTTGCCCCAGATTCAAATGGGAGCGAAGCCGACGCCATGCTTGGGGAAGAACCCACTGACGCAGAGCCGCTAGTTCATACGGTAGAGCGTCGCGACAGCCTGCGAATGCTCGCCGAACGGTATTTGGGTGACCCCAACAGATGGAATGAGGTGTTTGTGCTCAATCAAGACCAACCTCAGGCTGTTGGGGGCACTTTGACCGATCCTGCGCGACTTCAGCCGGGATGGGAACTGGTCATGCCCGCTGATGCACACCAGGAATTAGCTGTGTTCGATGGCAAAAAGGCCCCGGTGAATAGCCCGCCAACCTTGGTTCCTCTCCCCGAACCCGATGACTCCACGATCACCGTGCAAAGCGGAGACACATTGTGGGGGCTAGCAACCCATCATCTCCATGACCCGGAAAGGTGGATCGAAATCTTCAATTCCAACCGGGACATCATTCAAGATCCCAGCGTGATCTTGCCTGGATGGCAGCTTCAACTCCCAGCCCACGAACCGGATATCCAAATGCCGCCGTTCACTGAACCACCTTCCAAGCCGCTGCCAGTATCGACTGGCCGTCCCGCCCCGGTGATGGCCTACTCCGCCGCCAAACCGACCGTCGTGACCAGCGTTATCCCGGCAGAAACCGAAGGGCAGCCTGATTCCGGCAGGCAGACCGTCATCGCGATCGGCGGTCTAGGAGTATTCGCCAGCAGCCTCGGTTGGGTGTTGGCTCGGCTTCGGCGGACTCATCGCCGCAGTCTGCCAGACCTCCGCATACCCGCTTCGCCCAGCGCTGAAGCGGTTCATGCGCAACAGCAGTTAGAGGCTGCGTTCGACCCTGACAGCGCTCTGTTCTTGGACGCATCATTGAGAGTGCTGTCTTCTCGGGTCTTAGGCACTCCCCCACTCGAGATCATTGGAGTGAGCCTGGATTCACACAGCGTGTCAGTTCTTCTGGGCACGCCCGCTGAGGCACCTTCCGGGTTCGTTGTCGGCGAAGACGGCATGACATGGAGGCTGTCGAGGGACGTTGAGCTGGAGCATCTCCTGGCGGAGGCAGACGGTGTGCCAGCACCACTTCCCGCTTTAGTCACCGTTGGAAAGAGAAGCAGCCACGAATTCTTGTTGAACCTCGAATACATAGACGCCTTGAGCTTGGAGGGTGACAGCGAAGCAGTTGGCGACATGTGCGCCGCAATGGCAACCCAGCTGGCCAGCAGCCACCTGGCCGACGATCTCACCGTGCTGTGCGTTGGCTTTGGCCAGGCCCTGACTGCGTTTGAGCGAGTTGACTACGTCTCCGACGTGACTTCGGCAATCGAACGGATCGAATATCAAAGGAGCCAGAACCGAGCACTGCTGGGAAGCCATCCCCCTCCAGCCATCACCAGATTCGGATCCAACGGTGACTTCTCGCATCCCACGGTGGTGCTGGTGCCCAACGCCCTCCAAGAGGAAGAAGCTTCCCGCCTTCTGGAGGTGTGCGGTTCGTCGGTCAGCATCGTGGCTCACGGACTCAAGGGCGCGAATTGGAAGGCGTACTTCGATGAGCGCGGCTTGTTGCTAAAGCCAATCGGCCTTCAACTGGAGCCTTTTGGCCTGTCTGGTGATGCTGTCGCGGCAGTCGCTGAACTGGCGGTTTCTGCCAAGGAAATCCATGGAGTGAGTCCGGCTGTGGCGACATCGACCCCGCCAAATGGTGGCCCTCCCCTCATTGACCCCTTGCCCGTCGATTTAGAAGTTCGGGCTATGGGAATCGTGGATGTGCTGGGGGCGGCGCATCCGTTCAAATCGCGTCGCGCCCTAGATTTGGTGGCCTACCTGGCCTTCCATCCTGAGGGTGCTGACGCAGATCAGATAACGGCCAACATCTGGCCACCTGACAAACCTCCCTCCCGTTCAACTCTGGCCAACACTGTTAGCCGGGCCCGAAAGGCGCTGGGGTTGAACGACGATGGCGAGCATTACCTGCCCAGGGTCGGCCCCAGGGGCATTTATCGGCTTCGACCGGAAGTGGGGACCGATGTCGGCAGGTTCAAGGACCTCGTTTCCGCTGCTCGCTTGGATCCCAGCGAACGCGGGCGAGAAATGCTTCAAACTGCTCTTGAACTTGTGCGAGGAACCCCATTCAGCGGAGGAACTGGGGACATGTACCGATGGGCCGATTTCGGCCTGCGCACCCAAATCGACTGCCTTGTGGACACTACGGCCCACGAGCTGGCTGAGAGGTGCCTAGAGGTGGGTGACGCTCAGGGCGCCCGCATGGCCGCCCTAACCAGCCTCCGGGTGGTGGGGATATGCGAGCAGTGCTATCGCTGGCGGTTGATGGCCGCGGCGGAAAGCCCCACCGAGATACGCCACGTCATGGTCGAATTGGCGGAATTGCTCCGCAGGGAGAGTAAGCAGCCAGAGGCCGATGACTTGGTCAGCCCCGATCTCATGGAGCTCTACGATCGGTTGATGTCGTCCCGCGCTGTGTTCAGCTAGCCGGGGGCGGCGATTCCGCTTTCCGGTTGCGGCGACGGCGGATCCACCAGATGATCGCAGCGATGGCGGCGATGATGGGCAGGAAGGGCAGCAGTACACCGACCACGATCAGAACCACGCCGAACACGGCCACCACGCCGCTGGCGCCGTCGGACACCGAGTCGCCGAATCCGGGAAGGGCGTCGTCGGTGTCCACCTGCACCCACACCACCGACTCGCCCCACACCTCATCGAGCGCAGTGCCGTCGAAGTCCACCGGGGTGGCGAACACTTCAAGCTCGATGGGCAGTCCCCGGGTGGCCACCCGGCCGGCGAGGCGGCCCTCTTCGATGGGCAGCTCCAGCACCGCGGCCATCAGCTCGTTGGCCTCGATGCGGTTGAAGCTGCCCTGGACCGGTCGGAAGTTGTCGAGGTTGAGGCGCAGGTTGCGGGTGCTCACGTCCACGTCGGTGAGCGCCGAGGTGCCGGTATTCTCCACCTCCAGGCAGAGATAGACCTTTGCGTCGGGCTCCACGGTGATGTTCTGCACGCCCAAGCACGGGTCTTGGGCATCCTCGGACACCCAGGCCGTTACTCGGATCCCGGAGTCGGGCAAAACGGTGGGCGACTGGGTGATGGTGAGGGTGATGGTGGCCAGATCCACTTGGTCGCTCAGGGTGCGGAGCTGGCCACGCAGCCGCTCCAGGGTGGTCTCCCGGTCGAGCAGCTCGCGCTCGAGCTGGGCCACGTCTTCGAGCTGGGTGGCCTCCTCGAGGAACTTGCGGAGGCGGGTCACGCTGGCCTCGGCGGTGATGATGCGGCTCCTCAGGTCGACGATCACCTCGGTCACATCGTCGGAGGTGATGACCTGATCGATCAGCTTGCCCACCCCGGCTAGGCGTTCGAGCGCAGTGGAGAAATCGCCGGGCAGCACTTTGAAGGTGATCTCGGTGCGGGGATGGGGCTCGGTGCGGGTGGACTGGGAGAACACGATGCCGCCGAGACCCTGCACGATGGCCACCGCCTCACGGTTGGCCGCGGCCACATCGTCGGACTGCACTTCGATGGTGGCCCGGTAGATGATGTCGCGGCCCAGATCGGCAGGCGTGAGAGCGGTGGGAACGGCGAGGCCGCTGTCTTCGCTCAGTTCAACAGGTTCGGGCCGGACCATCGCGGACTCTTCGTCCGCAGCTTGCTCAGAAGCGGGACCTCCGCTGTCATCCATAGCCGCATCCGGTGCTTCGGGCACGGCCATATCATCAGCGGGCGAATCCATGCTGGTCGCGGCATCGTCGTCGTTGCCGGGGCTGCATGCGCTGAACAGCACAAAGAACGCGCTGAGCAGGGCCAGCAGTATGAAGCCCAGGGGGCGGCGCTTGGACTTGGTTGCAGTGGGGTTCGCGTGGTGCATGGGTATCCTCCCCCGTCGATCGGTCATACCTATGACGAATGCCGGAGTGGATTAGTTCCCGGCCTAGTTACACCTGCTTCAACCATATACACACTGAGGGTGAGTACCCTCAGGGAATCAGGGGCGCAGCCGACGACACCGACCTTGTCAAGAGAGCCCAAAAGGGCGACCAGGCCGCGTTCGATGACCTGCTGCGGCGGCACTACAACCAGATCTACGCCATCTGCCGGCGACTGGCCGGAAACGAGGCTGACGCCTCAGATGCCACCCAGGAGGCCCTCATCACCCTGGTGCGGCGCATCGATCGCTTCGACGGGCGCTCGAAGTTCACCACCTGGATGCACCGGGTGGTGACCAATGCCTGCCTCGACGAGCTGCGACGCCGGGGCCGGCGGCCGGGGCCGGCGCCAGTGGAGGAGCAGCCCCTGGCGGCCGTCGAGCGGCCGGTGGCCGACTCGGTGAGCGATCGGCTGGACATCGAGGCATCCCTGGCCCAGCTCCCCGAGGCGTTCCGGGTGCCGGTGGTGCTGTGCGACCAGATGGGATTGAGCTATGAGGAGATTGCCGAAGAGTTGGACATCGCTCCGGGGACAGTCCGGTCTCGCATCTCTCGGGGACGCCGGCGTTTGGCTGAACTGATGAGCGGGAACCCAGACGACACCGGCCAACGTCACACTGGGGAGCAGCCATGAGCGACGAGCGCCACGAGATGACCCCAGAGGAACTGGACGAGCTGGCCTCCGCCTATCTGGACGGGGAGGCCACGCCAGAAGAGGCCGCCCTGGTGGAAGGCGATCCCCGCTTGCTGGAACTGGTGGAAGAGCTCCGGGCCGTGCGGGACTTGGTGGCTGCTCCGGTGGACCTGCCCGCTGGCGAGGTGCGGGATCAGATGATCGCCCAGGCACTGGACCACCGGGCCCCGGTGGTGTCGATGGAGACAGCCCGCCGCCGACTGCGGTCGGTACCTCCACGAGCACGGGTCATTTTGGCCGCAGCCGCAGTGGTGGCAGCCATCGCCCTGGTGGGCGTGACCCTGTTCGAGCAGGTCGGCGACGACGACCAGTTCGCAGACGATTCGGCGTCGGCCCCTGCGATGGCCGACGCACCGGCAGATGCCGCCACCGAGGCACCACTTGCTCCCGAGCCCCAACCCGAGAGCGCAGAGCCAGCCGAGAGCGAGGAGTTTGCCGAAGATATGGCAATGGAATCGGCTGGTCCAATGTCGGATGACGCCGACACCGCTACAGAAGCGCTGCCGGAACCCATTGATCTGATGGAGCCCGCAGAAGACTCTGCCCCTGTGGCCGCCATTCCCGAATCGCCTGAAGAAGAACCCGCCGATGAAGCCCCCAGCGATGACTCAGAAGAACCAGAGCTGGCAATGGCCGACGAGCCAGCAGAAATCGTGCCCCTTTCTGAAGAGACCGCCTTGGTGTTCGCCAGCGAGGCTGATCTCATCGTCCACGTTGTACAGGTGGCGGAGGATCTCACCGATGCTCAAGGCACAGGCCAAACCGATGCTGCCGCCCGACTCGACCTCTTGGGCTGTCCCCTGACCGCCGGCGAGGAGCTCGTATTGCTCGCCCGATTCGATGCAGTGGTGGAAGGAACCGGATCCCAGGTGTCGGTGTACCTCGGCGAAGGCGAACTGCGATTCACCCAGACAACCCCGCCGCCCGACTGTGAGCTGTTCAATTCCCGCACATTCCTCGACTGGCCCTAGCCTCTCCCCCCTATCCCCCAACATCGGATATGACACAGCTCGGCGGTAGTCTGAACACCTATGGCTGATGCCGCTGAGCCAAGAGAAGAGGCGACGACCGCTTCGATGCTGGGCCTGTCTGAAGACTGGCCCGAACAGGCTGCTGATGCCGTCGTCAATTCTGTAGACAAGGTCCGCGATGTGACCTCCGGGCCAGTGGTCGGGGCCAGCCGCATGCTGGCCTACGTCGTTTTCGGGGTGTTTCCCCTGATAATCGTGCTGGTGCTGGGCATAATCGCCGCGGTGCGCGGCCTGGAGGTGGCCACCGGACGGGCCTGGGCCGCTCACGGCATCCTCGGGTTGTTCTTCGTTTCGCTAGGCGCCTTCGCCTGGTCGAGGCGGCCCTCATGACCGATGCTCCCACTACCGATCAAGGCATCCGCGAGGTAGTCATCATCGGCTCAGGGCCAGCCGGGCTTACCGCGGCGGTCTACACCGCCCGGGCCAACCTCTCTCCCCTGGTCATCGAGGGCGAACCGTCGTCCACCAGCGACCAGCCCGGCGGGCAGTTGATGCTCACCACCGACGTGGAGAACTACCCCGGCTTCCCCGACGGGGTGATGGGCCCGGAGCTGATGATCAAATTCCGAGAGCAAGCCCAGCGGTTCGGCGCGGAGATGCTCACCGAGAAGGTCAGCCGGGTCGACCTATCCGGTCCACCCCACGGCGTGTGGGTGGGCGACCCCGACGCCCCCGAGCCCACCTACCGGGCATGGGCGGTAATCGTGTCGACCGGAGCCCAGTCGATCATGCTGGGCCTGGAGGCCGAGGAGCGGCTGATCGGACACGGCCTGTCCACCTGCGCAACCTGCGACGGTTTCTTCTTCCGGGATCAGCACATCGCCGTAGTGGGTGGCGGCGACTCGGCCATGGAAGAAGCCACATTCTTGACCCGTTTCGCCTCCAAGGTCACGGTAGTCCATCGCAGAGACGAGTTGCGGGCCTCCAAGATCATGCAGGATCGGGCATTCGCTAACGACCGCATCGAGTTCTTGTGGAACAATGTGGTAACCGACATCCGCGGTGACGACAAGCTCGCTGGCGTCGATGTCCAGAATGTGGTCACCGGCGAGACTTCTGCTCTAGACGTGACCGGGCTGTTCATTGCCATCGGCCACCGGCCCAACACCGACCTGTTCGAAGGTCAGCTGAAGCGCAAGGAAAACGGGTACCTGGTTACCAAGCCCGACTCCAGCCACACCGATGTCGAGGGTGTTTTCGCCTGCGGCGACGTGCAAGACGACATCTACCGCCAGGCGGTGACCGCCGCCGGCTCAGGTTGCATGGCCGCCATAGATGCCGAGCGTTGGCTGGAATCCGCTGGGCACGGCTAAGTCGAAGATCCGCTGATAGGCTGACCGCTCCCCGACCCCCGCAAACGAAGGGATCCCAAAGATGGCTGAGAGCATCACCACGCTCACCAATGAGACCTTTGATGAAGTGATTGGCAGCGCAGAGCTACCGGTCGTTGTTGACTTTTGGGCTGAGTGGTGCGGCCCGTGCAAGATGATCGCCCCAATCCTCGATGAGATCGCCGTCGAGAAAGCCGGCGTGCTCAGCGTGGCCAAGCTCAACGTCGACGATGCCCAAGACGTTGCTCTGCGCTACCAGGTGATGAGCATTCCCACGCTAATCGTGTTCAAAGATGGTGAACCGGCCAAGCGGATCGTGGGGGCCAAAGGCAAGCAACAACTGCTCCAGGAGATCGGCGAAGTCGCCTTTTGACGGTCTAGTTTCGCTCGTCGCCTGCGGGAGGCTGAAAAGCACGAATACGAGGAGCGCCAGAATTGGCCGATGACCATCTGCCCACGCTGAAGCGGGGAGACGAGAGCGACGATGTCGTACTCCTGCAACAGAAGCTGGCGTCGGCAGGTTTTGCCCTGGCGCTATCGGCAAACGGATCCTTTGATGCCTCCACCGCGGCGGCGGTAGCCGATTTCCAAGCCAGCCGAGGCCTCAGCGTTGACGGAATCTGCGGGCCTCATACCTGGACTGCCTTGCAGGAGGCCAGCTGGTCGCTTGGCGATAGACACCTCTATATGAGCCACCCCATGCTGCGGGGTGACGATGTCGCCGAATTGCAGCTCCGACTGGGGTCGCTGGGATTCGACGCCGGAAGGGTGGATGGGATTTTTGGGCCCAACACCGCCGACGCGATGGAAGAATTCCAGCTCAACAGCGGCCTCGTCGCCGATGCGGTGTGCGGCCCGGCCACCACCGCCGCCCTAGTGAGAATGTCTGCGAGAGTCACCCCCGCCACCGTGGCCGCCGTTCGGGAGCGAGCAAAACTCCAGCTAGCGCCGCGCAGACTGACCGAACAGCACATAATGATCGCTTCGACGAGCACGATGGCCGCAGTAGCCGGAGAATTGGCCACTGGCTTGCGGCGCTCCGGTGCGGCAGTTAGCGAGGCCTGCGACTGGACAGAGGCCGACCGGGCCGACGAAGCCAACCGTCTGGAAGTGGACGTATACCTGGGATTGCTCCCCTCAGACGACTCTGCGTGTCGAGTGGCCTATTTCGCCACCGAGGGATTCGTCTCTCCCGGCGGTCAGCGGTTGGCCAGCATTTTGGGCCAAAGGCTTCCTGCGGCATTGGGCACCGATAGCGCCGATGTAAAGGGAATGCGGTTGCCGGTGCTGCGGCACACCCGAATGACCGCCGTCCAATGCCTCATGGGTCCCCCCGGCCTAGTGCATGCCCGCCTCTCCCCCTTAGCCCGGGCCATAGAAGGCTGCCTTGCCCTATGGGCAACCAAGCCTGCTTGATCAGGCCTGGAGCATCACCCGGTAGATGCGCTCCAAATCATCCAGATCAGCAAACTGAATAACTACCTTTCCCTGACCCTTACCGAGCGAGACATCCACCTTGGTGCTGAGGTGTTCACTCAACAGGCCCTCCAACTCGAGTACCGCTGCTCCCCGATCAGCACTACTTGACCGCTCCTCGGGTTTCTTGGCGCTCTTGGCTGCTGAAGCTCCTTCGCGAGCAGCTTCCTCCACCATTCTCACGGTGAAGCCATCTGCCACTGCCTTCTTCGCCAGCTTGATCAAGCGTCTCTCGTTGGCAACGCTCAACAGCGCCCGGGCATGACCGGCCGACAGCAAACCCTCCACAACCATCGTTTTGACTTCGCTGGGGAGTTGCAAGAGACGCACGGTGTTGGCCACCGCAGATCGGCTTCGGCCCAATCGCTTCGCCACGGTGTCCTGGGTAAACCCAAACTCCTCAATCAGCTGGTGGCACGCGGCGGCTTCTTCAATGGCGTTCAGGTCTTCCCGGTGCAAGTTCTCCAGCAGGGCCTGCTCTAAGGAATCAGCATCCTCTGCGGTGCGGACAATGGCAGGAATCCGCTCGAGTCCAGCCTGTCTTGCTGCACGACAACGCCGCTCGCCGGCGATTAGCTCGTATTTGCCGTTGGAACTAGGGCGAACCAACACCGGTTGAAGCACGCCAACCTCGCGTATGGACTCGGTCAACACGTTCAAGGCTGCCTGATCGAACTTGTCCCGAGGTTGATAAGGGTTCACGGAGATGGCGTCGAGGGGGAGCTCCAGATAGGTCGAAGTGCGGGCGCCATCGTTCAACGACGGGGAATCCGAAATGAGAGCGCTGAGTCCCCTACCCAACCCGGGCGAGCGTGCCATCGGCAACCTCCTTGGCTAGTTCGCGGTAGGCCAACGCTCCCCGCGACTTCGGATGGGTAATGGTGACAGGAGCTCCGTACGACGGTGCCTCGGCCAACCGAATATTCCGGGGGATCATCTGATGGCATACCTTGTCCCCGAAGTAACTGCGGATCTCCGAGGCCACCTGGGCGGAGAGCTTGGTACGTCCGTCGAACATCACAAGAACAATCAGGGAGATCTCCAGATCGCTGTTGAGACTGTTGCGGACCAGGTCGATGTTTCTCATCAGCTGGCCGAGGCCCTCCAGTGCGTAGTACTCGCATTGGATGGGGACCATGACTTCCCGGGCCGCGGCTAACGCATTCACGGTGAGCAAGCCAAGCGATGGAGGACAGTCCACAAAGACAAAATCAAAATCGCCTCTCACCGTGGCCAGGGCGGAGTCGAGCCTGCGCTCTCGGCTGAAGGCCGGCACCAATTCGATTTCTGCGCCGGCGAGGTCCAACGTGGACGGCGATACCCAGAGGTTGTCAATTTGGGTAGGAACGATGCTCTCTCTCATGGTCCCGTTTTGCAGCAGGACGTCGTAAGTGGACACGCCCCCGGCATACGGATCGATTCCCAGTCCCGTGGTGGCGTTGGCCTGAGGGTCCAAGTCAACCACCAACACTCGTTGGCCGATGTCGGCAAGGCAGGCAGAGAGGTTGACGGTCGTCGTGGTCTTTCCAACCCCGCCCTTTTGATTGGCAACCGCAATCACGCGACATGATCGAGATTGCATTGTTTCGAGATCTGACACCTGGTCAATTCTCCCTTACCCTCAACCAAGGATCAAGGATACCCCCCTATGTTTCATGTGAAACATCACCGTTGGCCATCCACCGGAGGAGAACCGGGAGCGGGCGCTAGCTGGGTTGTTCGGTGGAACTTGGGAGATGTCTGGGTGAGGCGGTCGGGGGACATGCCTAGGGAGGCAAGGGATTCAAACGGCCAGGGGGTGGCGTCCGGGGAGGCACTGACTATGAGTTCGCCGCCCAAGCGGAGCAGGGGAGCGGCCGTGTCGATGACGAGGGAAAACGGACCAAGGCTGCGGGCGGTTACTAGGTCTGCTCGGCCACGGAAGTCCTCGTCTTGTCCAAGACTCTGGACACTGCCATGGAAAACGGCCACCCGGTCTGACCACCCGAGATTGGCACAATGCAGTTCTAGGAATGCGGCCTTGGGCAGAGAGGACTCCACGAGCGTCCACTGCGAGCGGGGCCAGGCCGCAGCCAGAACGAATGCCGGCAGACCGCCGCCGCTACCCAGGTCAACCGCCACCGACGGAACCGCTGATGCGACTTCGGCAAACCCCAGTGAATGGTCAATGTGCTGATCGATGGGCCGCCCACCGATCCACCCTCGCCCTTGAGCCTGGCCAAGAACTTCATTCAGCTGGGCCCGAATGGCGCGGTTCAAAGGCACAGATCACTCAGGGATGATCACAACCCATCGACGAGGCTCCTGGCCTTCCGAGACAGTGCTGACGCCGTCGAGGTCGGCCACAACGTCGTGGACAACCTTGCGGTCGGCTGCGTTCATGGGCTCGAGAGGGCGCTCAGCACCGGTGTCTCGCACCTCCACGGCGATCTTCTCGCAAAATACCTCCAGGGCCGCCCGACGGCGTTCGCGGTAGCCACCGATGTCAACTCGGATACGGCCCTCGCAGTTCCCATCCGACTTGCGCTGCACCAGCATTCGGGACAAGTCCTCTACCGCCCGCAACGTGGTGCCCTTGGGTCCGATGAGCAGGCCCACTCCGTCGGTGTTCTCCACTCTCATTTCCATGGTCTCGTCGTCGACGCTCTCGGCGTACACCTCGGCTTCCAACTCGAAGGCATCCAACAGCCCGTCTAGAAACTCAACTACTAGGGTGCTCTGCTCTTGCAGGCTCATCGGGTCTTCCATGGGTTTGCTCTTCCTTGCTTGATTGCCCTCAGGGGCATTTGATGGACGATTCTTGCCAGCTCCCTTATTGGTCTTGCCGGCATTCTGAGATTTCTTTTGCTGCTGCTCCCGTGGGGACCGCTCGCCGCTTGAAGCTCCTGAACTCCGATTCTTGCTGTGGCCGCCCCGGCCGCCTCGATTTCTGCCTTCCTTCAAGTTACCCCGTTCAGGCTTGCGGTTCCGATTCCGATCCCTGTTGTTGGAAGGCCGCCGGTTCCGCTTCTCACGAGGTAGCACTGGGCGTACTCGAGCCCGGATTCGAGCCTCCGTTCGCCGAAGACCCATCAGGGCGGATTTGGGCTCATCCACAACGGAGAACTCGGCTTCGCTGCGGTCTACTCCCAACCGGTCGAGAGCTGCTTCCTCGGCTTGGGCAATGGTCTTACCTGTGACTTCAAGCCACTCCATGGCTACCTTCTCCTCTTCTTCCGCTGGCGCCGACGATCAGTGGGATGTGATTGGTGACCCTTTTGGGTGGTCCGGCCCGTCTGGCGTTGTTCCGGCGTTGATTTTGATGACTTGCTGCTTCCGGCCTTGGCTCCGGACGACTTTGCGTCTTTCGCTTTGGTCTCCTTGGCTTCGACCTCCTTGGCCGCCCGGGGTGGAGTCCGCTGTTCAGTAGGCTTCACCTGCGTACGGCGGCTGTCCGTCCGCCGCTTCGGTGGCGTTCTGGATGTGGGCCGCCGGGTTCCGTGGTCCTGCACCGGCGCCCGGGAGCGACTGACCGGTTGGGGGGCCGGCTTCACAGGCTCTGCTGACTCTTCATCTTCATCGTCATCATCATCGCTGGTGCTCTCGAGCAAGGCCTGGCGCTGCTTGTGAGGGTTGTAGATGCGGCGAGTGATCACCGCTTGCTGACCGACACGCACGATGTTGGAACTCACGAAGTACAGGTTCAGCCCGGCGGGAAAGCCGATCGAGATGATCGGCAAGAACCAGGGCATCACCTTCATGATCATCTGCTGTTGGGGGTTCACCGGAGCATCGGGGTCGCGGCGCCCAGCAATCTGGCGCTGCTGGATGTAGCTGGTCACACCGATCAAGACGATCAGCAGCAAGAAAGGCAAAGCGGTGGAAAATGAGTCCCGAAATGCATCAGTGAGACTGGACGAGAGGTCCGTGCTCAAGAAGTTCATCTCCGTGGAGCTTTCGAGAGCGGCTCGCAATTCGGAATCTGATGCCAAATACTCCGGGTTGAATGTCCGCTCGGGAAAATCAGGACTGGGTACCGCGTTCTCTCCGAACGGCAGCCGCCAACCTACATGGGTTCCTAAATCACTGACGCGTCGTGTAAGTCCACGAATAAGGCGAAACAGCACGAAGAACACCGGAAGCTGGGCCAGCATGGGAAGGCAGCTCCCCAGCGGATTCACGTTGTTGGCCTGATACAGGCGCATCATCTCTTCGTTCATCCGCTGGCGGTCGCCCTGGTGCCGCGCCTGAAGTTTCTTGATCTCGGGCTGAAGGGCCGTCATCCGAAGCATGGAACGGGTGGTGTAGAAGGTAAGCGGAGTCAGAACCAGCATTACCGTGAGGGTGAACAGCATGATGGCGATTCCGTAGCTGTTTCCCAGCGTGTAGTACACCGCCAGCAGCCAAGCAAGGCCGTCGAACAACCCGTCGAAAATCGAGTCAAACACTGGTCACCGCCCTGCTTGCAGTGGGGTCGGGTGCGAGGCGGCCACTGGCATCGGGCACCGGATCCCAGCCCGTCGGAGCCCCGGGACGGCACCTCAACAGGCGACGCAGGCCCAGCCAGACACCCCTGGCCGCACCATGGACTTCTACTGCTTCAACCGCATAATAAGAACAGCTCGGCACGTACCGGCAGGGGCTGGGACGATGGTCGGTGGCCCGCTGATACAACGTGATCAGGCCTTTCACAGCCCGAGCGGCCATACTCATCTCCAAGCTGTTACCGCGGCGATCTCTGGGCCTCATGATGCAGTCCGACCAAACCTGGACAAACATGCCTCCAGCGAAACTCGCAGGTCAGCGTGGGAAAAGCGCAGAGAACCGCGCTGGACACCAATGAGGTATAGGCCCGCGGGCAAGCCAGCAGGAGCCTCTCGATCAAGATCCTTCACAATCTCCCGCAAACGACGGCGGAGCTTGTTGCGCATTACCGCAGTTCCCATCTGTCGGGGCAGTGCATAAGCCACCTGGGCCGCTCCGAGGGAGGGATCGGGCAAGTACCGAACCCACAGCGGTTCATGACCAGTGCGAACACCATCGGCACTCAGCCGAGCGAACGCCGAACGTCCTCGGAACCGCTCAATCAGGCCGACAGCCTTTTGCGGCCGCGGCGCCGGCGAGCGTTGATAATCGCCCGACCACCTCTTGTCGTCATTCGGTGCCGAAATCCGTGGCGCCGGGCCCGGCGTTGCACATTCGGCTGATATGTGCGCTTCACAAGTTCCTCCAAGGCCGGGGTGGCATCGTCCTGGGGGCCGCCCTACAAGCGCCTCCCGTCTCCCGGCGTCCCCCCTACGCTACGGCTTCTCCCTGCACCGCGACAACCAATTGATCACCACCGCCGGTCATACGCCCACAGCAACCACCTGAACGACACTGGCAACATCATCAACACAAGCCTGTGACCAGCGAAAACCTACTTTGCGCCCGTGCATGGATTTGCAAGAGGTGCTAGAGTCCATAATTCCAGTCGAGGCGGTGCCAACTTGGGTGGGCGAAGCAAAAAGTCGCGAGTTATCCACAACTTATACACATTTGTGGATACCGTTCGTCAATATTCTTGGAGTTGCCAACAAAATGGTGTCAGCAACACTTCTCTGGTCTTCGTGCGCCAACAACATACGGGCTCAGGTTCCCGACGCGGTATGGCAATCGACTTTCAATCCAGCCAAAGCAACTTCTTTAGAGGAAGACGTCCTCGAGCTCACTGTTCCAAATACCATAATTAAAGACCGCTTGGAAGGCGAGTATTTCGAAGTGTTGAGAAATGCACTCGCCAAGTCAAACGCTACTCACATCACGCTAAAGATATCGACGGAACAAAACACAAACGACGAAGACACCCGTGTAGACGTCGCTGCTCCACCGGTTGCCATTCCAGAGCTTCCCAGTCCCAAACCTATCAGCAAACCAGCTAATGCCCTACACCCGAACTATGTCTTTGACAAATTTGTTACCGGACCATCCAATCGATTCGCGCTGGCTGCCGCGTTATCGGTAGCTGAGACGCCAGGCAAATCCTACAATCCCCTCTTTATCCATGGCCATGCTGGTCTAGGAAAGACCCACCTCCTTCAAGCTATTGGACACTATGTCAAAAGTCACTATGTAGATGATCAGCGGCATCCAATCAAGCGAATTGTTTATGTGTCAACGGAAACTTTCCTCAACCAATTTGTAGATGCCATCCGTACAAATACCCGCAGTGAATTCAAGAGAAACTACAGAGAGGTTGATGTACTCCTCGTTGATGACATTCAATTCTTAGAGGGTAAAGAGGGACTACAAGAAGAGTTCTTCCACACCTTTAATTCGCTTCATGAAGTAAACAAGCAAATTGTCCTAACAAGTGATCGTCCACCTGATGCTATACCTACGCTGGAAGATCGTATGACGAGCCGGTTCAAGATGGGACTGCTGACAGACATCCAACCTCCCGATCTCGAAACTCGATTGGCCATCCTGAGAAAAAAGGCCGAGCAGTCCAACTTCATCATCAAAGACGACGTCCTGACATTCATTGCAAGCAACATCAAGGACAACATCCGTGAGCTGGAAGGGGCGCTGACTCGAGTTACGGCCTACTCCAGCTTTAACGACAAGCCCCTTGATTTGGACCTTGCCAAGCTCATTTTGCGGGATATCACCGCCCGCCGCGAGCCACAGCCAGTTACAGCCGATGTTATTCTCCAAGCGACGGCAGAATTGTTCGCCTTCAGCATCGACGACATCGTCGGGCCGCGACGGCAACGCCCATTGGTGAAAGCCCGCCAAGTGTCAATGTACGTATTCCGCGAGCTGACAGAACTTAGTTACCCCGATATTGCTCGGGTCTTCGGCGGCCGAGACCACACGACAGCAATTCATGCAGTGCAGAAAATGACCAAGCAGATGGCCGAGCAGCCGGAAACTTTCAACCAGATCACCGAGCTGATCCAGAGGATTAAAAATGCGTGATCCATCAAACTGGGGATCAATATGAGAGGAACTTGGGGAAAGCCCTCCTCTCGCTGTGGACGACTCGGCCCTCGTCCACAGCCCCGCAGTCAACAGCGGATACACTCCACTTGCTTGGGGAAAAGGAAGGAACAATTGATGCGGCCCCTACCAGGGAAAATGCTGCCTTTCCACATATCCACCGACCTACTGCTAACAGCAGTATTTATTAATAAGTACAGGTAAGAAAGCGAGTGCACCTGTGAAATTCCGATGCGAACGAGACGCCCTTCTAGAAGCGCTGTCGGTGACGGGCAGGGCTGCGGGTACTCGAGGTGGGTTTCAGCTCGTGCTGGCCGGCGTCCACATGTCGCTGGAAGGCGACGAGCTGACCCTTACGGCTACCGATCGCGAATTGACGATAACCATGGGCCTGACGGTGGCAGGAGATGGGGATGGCGAGGCAGTCGTAACGGCACGGTTGGCCAACGACGTCGTTCGGTCCCTGGATGCCGGTGCAGTCAACGTGACGGTAGACGGCGAGGGCATCCACATCGACTCCGCGCGTTCCAAGTTTTCGCTGCAAACCATGGGGACTGAGGATTTCCCACAGGTGGCCGCCCTCGATGGAGATCCAGTGGTACTCGAGGCCGGTGGATTGCTGACCGCACTGCGGCAAGTGGTGAAGGCCGCATCGGCCGATGAGTCCCGCCCGGTGTTGACCGGTGTCCTGCTCTCCGCTGAACAAGAAGGCCTTCGTTTGGTCACAACGGATTCTTACCGGCTGGCGTTGTGCGACCTCCCCGGGCTGGAAGTGCTGGGATCCGACCAAAGTGTGTTGGTTCCATCCCGGGCCCTTCAAGAGGTAATTCGACTACTGGGCGATATTGAGGAAGTGAGCGTGCGTTTTAGTGAGCGGGAGGCGTCCTTCCAATTGGGGAAGGTAACCGTCACCACCCGGTTGATCGAGGGGGAATTCCCGAGTTACGAAGGGTTGATCCCCGCACACCAGCCCAACCGGCTGACCATTGGTCGAGAGGGATTCATCAACGCGGTGCGTCGGGTTCGTCTCATGGCTCAGGATTCAACACCCATCCGGATGGATATGTCGGCTGCTGGCCTTGAGTTGTCAGCCACGACCCAAGACGTCGGAGAAGCCAGAGAACAATTGGACGCGGTATTTGAGGGTGAGGACCTAACCGTTGCCTTCAACCCCGAGTATTTGCTGGACGGAGCAGAAGCGGCACCAGGAGATGAAATCGTCCTGAACACAGTGGATGCCCTCAAGCCTGCGGTGATCCGCACGCCAGAGTCTGAGGAATTCCTTTATTTGTTGATGCCCGTTCGCCTCAATTGAGCCCTGTTCGCCTCAATTGGGCATAGTGTGCGTCTCCAACATCTCTGGCTAGCAGACTTTCGCAACTATCCCCTTCTCGATCTTGAGCTGCCCGCAGGCACGAGCTTGTTCGTGGGGTCTAACGGGGAGGGCAAGACCAATCTGTTGGAGGCGGTCTTCTATTTGGCCACGATGACGTCGTTTCGCGTCAACACCGTTGATTCGCTGATCCGAAGTGGAGCGGAAGCCTCAGAGGCAGTGGTGCGGGGAGAGATGGTTGCCGACCAACGCGAGATCCTCTTTGAGGCCGCGTTGAGGTCAACCGGTCGTTCTCAGTTTCAGGTAAACCGTCAACGAGTGCGCCGACGAGAATTGCTGGGGTTGGTGCCGGTCTCGGTTTTCATGCCGGATGATTTGGCGCTGCTCAAGGGTGGGCCGGCCGAACGGCGCCGCTTTCTAGACGACGCACTGGGTCAGATCGACCCCCGTCTCGATGTCGTCAGGTCGGATATGGAGAACATCTTGCGCCAGCGGAATGCCCTGCTGCGACAATCGGGAGGCCAACTCAGCCCGGATGTGGCCGTGACCCTGGATGTCTGGGATGACAAGTTCGCCGATGTAGGGGAGCGGTTGGCAGGCGCTCGGAGAGACCTGGTGGCGAATCTTCATGCCCGGGCGGAGACGGCATATGAGTCAATTGCCATTCAGGCGACACCGGTGGACCTGAGCTATGAGTCAACCTGGTCTCCCGGCGGGTTGAGCGAGGCGCTGAGCCACCTCCGTCGTGAAGACCTGCTCCGGGGCGTGACCACGGTGGGCCCTCATCGCGACGATTTATCAGTCGTTCTAGATGGGAGGCCGGCGCGTACCCACGCCTCCCAGGGCGAGCAGCGGTCGCTGGCTCTGGCCCTTCGACTGGCTGTGCACCGGGAGCTGGAGGAGGCTACCGGGCAATCTCCGCTGCTGCTGTTGGACGATGTCTTCTCAGAGTTGGATCCCAACAGGTCGCGGGGCGTGTTGAGTGCGTTGCAATCCGAGCAGACGTTGCTGACCACTGCCGGAGCGCTCCCCCCCGATATCGACTACAGCGCCCGATTCCGGGTTACCGGTGGTCGTATCGTCCGCGAGGTGTGACTTCTCGATCCGTCCGGAGATGTCAATTCCCGGTCGCCAAGTCCGCGTTGTCGGGGCAGACTGAGGAGATGGGCTGGGAGCCGCTGCACAAGTCGTCGGGACCCAAGCGGTTGGGGGAGGCCCTGGACCAACTGACCTCCCGGCTGAAGGCACCGCGGGCCCAGGTGCTGAAGATGGTATTTGAAGCGTGGGAGGAGTTGGTCGGCTCGGTGATGGCAGCCCACACGTCGCCGGTGCGCCTAGTGGACGGCGAGCTGGTTGTGGCGGTGGACGACCCTGCGTGGGCCACCGAAATGAGGTTCTTCAGCCCCGAGCTCATCGCTCGGATCAACGCCGCGGCCGAAGAGGAAGCAGTCATTTCTCTGAATATCAGAGTCCGCCCTCAATGATCGTTTCAGGTGGCTGGCAACCGGCTCTCCGGTGAGTCAAATGGACACTGATAACTGGTAGAATTATCCCATCGGGGGCAGTGCAGTCTGCCGGTCTGATCGCAGAGCGAGCGAGCCGGCAAAAGCGTCTGTCCGACCCATCAACGAAGCCCGTTTAGCAGGGCAGAAAAGCCAGTTCGTGACTAACACGTCTGAGTCTTATAGAGCTGAAGACATAACCGTCTTAGAGGGCCTTGACGCCGTTCGCACGCGTCCCGGCATGTACATCGGTTCGACCTCGGTGACCGGGCTGCATCACTTGGTCTATGAAGTGGTGGACAACGCCGTTGACGAGGCTATGGCCGGCTACTGCTCAAGCATCGAGATAACCCTTTTGGCCGACGGCGGCTGCGAAGTGCAAGACGACGGACGCGGCATCCCGGTGGACGCCCATCCCCAGCATCCCGAGATGAGCGCAGTAGCCGTGGTGCTCACGCTCCTTCATGCTGGCGGCAAGTTCGGAGGCAACGGCTACAAGGTGTCTGGGGGCCTGCACGGGGTGGGAGTGTCGGTGGTGAATGCTCTGTCCACCCGGCTGGAGGTGGAGATCGATCGGGACGGGCAACGTCACAGGATGTCGTTCTCCAACGGTGGGGAGATCACGGAGGGGCTTCGGGTGGTCGACGACAGCCCTGACGGCCGTACCGGCACGACGGTTCGCTTCTGGCCCGATGAGAGCATCTTCGACGACGTGCGGTTCCGGGCCCAGGCCCTGTTAGAGCGGCTCCAGATGATGGCCTTTTTGAACCGCAATCTTGAGATCAAATTCCGAGACTTGCGCCCTGACGGCACTGGCGGCGCCGACTGGACGGTCTATTCCTATCAAGATGGAATCAGCGACTTCGTCCGTGAGGTGAACAGCTCCAAGGATGCGCTGTTCGAAGAGGTCGGGTTCTTCTCCCAGGAAGAGGAAGGCGACGAGGTGGAGGTGGCCTTCCAGTGGAACACCGGTTACAACACCGACGGCCTGCACTCTTTCGCCAACGGCATCAACACCGTTGAGGGAGGCATGCATGAGGAGGGATTCCGCAAAGGGCTCACCAGGGTGGTCAACGACTATTGCCGAGCCAAGGGGCACCTCAAGGAGAAGGACGACAATCTGGCCGGTGAGGACATCCGGGAGGGTTTGACGGCCATCGTCAGCGTAAGGCTGCGGGAGCCGCAGTTCGAGGGCCAGACCAAGTCCAAGCTGGGGAATGCGTCGATTCGCTCGCTGGTGGAGAGGGCCACCAACGAGAAGCTGGCGGAGTGGCTTGAGGAGAACCCCACCGATGCCCGCAAGATGGTGGTCAAGTGCCTCCAAGCCCAAAAGGCACGGCTGGCGGCTCGGCAGGCCCGGGATGCCACCAGGCGGAAGTCAGCCCTGGACGGCGCAGGGCTGCCCGGCAAGCTGGTCGACTGCACCTCCACCAATCGTGACGAATGCGAGCTGTACATCGTGGAGGGCAACTCGGCGGGCGGGTCGGCCAAAGACGCCCGCGACCCCAAGACCATGGCCATCCTTCCCATTCGGGGAAAGATCTTGAATGTAGAGCGGGTGCAGGCCGACCGCATGCTCCGCAATACGGAGATCCAAGCTCTGGTGGCCGCGATCGGCGCGGGCTTCGGCGACGAGTTCGATGTCGCTGAGAGCAACGGAACGAAAGAGCCGACCGACGAAGACCCGGAGGACGAGTCCCGGATCCGCTACGGCAAGGTGATCCTGTTAGCCGACGCCGATGTAGACGGCAGTCACATCCGCACCCTTTTGCTCACTTTCTTCTATCGGCAGATGCGCAAGCTGGTCTTGGGGGGCCGCGTGTACATCGCCCAGCCCCCGCTCTACTCCACCGAGGTAGGTCGGTCGAAGATCTATTTGAAGGACGACCACGCCAAAGAGGCCTTTTTGGCGGAGAATCCCAAGCACAGTGCGGAGTTCCAACGGCTCAAGGGCCTCGGCGAAATGGATGCCGTGGAGCTGTGGTCGACCACCATGGACCCGGCTCAGCGCACTCTGCTGAGGATATCGGTGGAACAGGCCGCCGCGGCCGACGAGGTGTTCTCCAAGCTGATGGGGGAGGACGTCCAATCGCGCAAGCGGTTTATCCAGACCAACGCCAAAGACGTTCGCTTCTTGGATATATGAGGGTTTAGGGATTCCATGCCTGACGATGCTGATGCCCCACCTGAGCCTGGACAGGTGCCCGACGGCGCTGTGCAGGACATCGATATCCAGACCGAGATGGAGCAGTCCTTCTTGGACTACGCCATGTCGGTCATTACCGCCCGGGCCCTGCCTGATGTGCGAGACGGGCTCAAGCCGGTACACCGTCGCATTCTTTGGGGCATGTACGACCAGGGGACCCGCCCCAATCGGCCGTATGTGAAGTGCGCCCGGGTGGTGGGCGACGTCATGGGCAAGTACCACCCCCACGGCGATCAGGCCATTTACGATGCCTTGGTTCGCCTGGGACAGAGCTTCTCGCTGCGCCACCCCTTGATCGACCCCCACGGGAATTTCGGTTCTCCCAACGATCCGCCCGCCGCGATGCGCTACACCGAGTGCCGTCTCCACGAACTGGCCATGTGCCTGTTGGACGGCATCGACGAGCAGACCGTCGATTTTGCCGAGAACTTCGACTCCACCGAGCGCGAGCCGGTGGTGCTGCCTTCGCGGTTCCCCAACCTGCTGGTGAACGGCAGCCAGGGCATCGCAGTGGGTATGGCCACCAACATTCCCCCTCACAACCTGGGTGAGGTAATCGACGCGGTGAATCACCTGCTGGAGAATCCCGAGGCCACCACCACCGAGCTCATGGAGTTTGTGAAGGGCCCTGATTTCCCCACCAGGGGCCGCATCATGGGCTTTCAGGGCATCCGGGACGCCTACACCACTGGCCAGGGGACGATAAAGGTGCGGGCCTTGGCTGAGATCGAGGAGAGCGGCAACAAGACCCGCATTGTGGTCACCGAGATCCCGTACCAGACCAGTGCGGAGGTCATTGAGGAGAAGGTGGCCGACTTGGTCAACCGGCGGGTGATCGACGGCATTCGCCAGATTCACAATGAGTCGGCCAAGGGCCAGACCAAGTTGGTTTTCGAGCTGAAGAGGGATGCTCCCGCCCTCGTAGTGCTCAACAACCTCTACAAATTCTCTCCGCTGCAAACCAGTTTCCCGGTGAACATGGTGGCGCTGGCCGATGGGGTTCCCCGAACCATGACGCTGCGCGATTGCCTGGCGGCCTATGCCGGCCATCAGCAGGAAGTTGTGCGTCGCCGCACTGAGTTCCGTTTGGACGAGGCCCGACGGCGAGAGCACATCCTCGAAGGATTGGTGCGAGCGGTGGAAATGATCGATGAGATCATCGCCGCCATTCGGGCGTCGGAGAACCGGGCTGCGGCCCGAACCACGCTCATGGGCGAGCAGTTCGAGTTCAGTGAGATTCAGGCCAACCACATCCTCGACATGGCCCTAGGACGGCTCACCCAACTCGGAACCCAGGAGCTGAACGATGAGCTGGCCGAGAAGCGCGCTCTGATCGTCGAGCTGGAGGCCATCTTGGCTGATGACACCAAGCTCAGGGCCGTCATCCGAGAAGAGCTGCTCGAGGTTAGGAAGGGCCACGCCAACGAGCGCCGCACTCAGATCATGGCCGACCAGGGCGATTTCAATATCGAGGATCTGATCGACGACGAGGAATTGATCTTCAGCCTCAGCGCAGCTGGCTATGCCAAGACGGTCGGACCCGACGAGTTCAAGACCCAGGGGAGGGGGGGCAAGGGGGTTATCGGCGCCAACCTGAAAGATGGGGACTACATAGCCACGCTCATCCACACCACCGCCCACGCCTATCTGATGTTCTTCACCAGCATGGGGCGGGTGTTTCGCATCAAGGTCCACGAAGTGCCTCGAACGAGCCGCACGGCTCGCGGCATGGCCATCGTGAACTTGCTCCATCTGGCGCCCGACGAAACCATCTCGGCGGTGATCGACACCCGAGACTACGAGACGATGCGCTATCTGCTGTTCGTGACCCAGCGGGGAGTAGTGAAGCGGACTCGTTTCTTGGAGTACGACAAATCCCGATCTCGAGGGCTTATCGCTATCAATTTGAGAGAAGGGGACAAGCTTGTCCGGGTGCTTCCCACCAGCGGAGCCGACGACATCTGCCTGGTGAGCGCCTCGGGGCGGTTGATGAGGTTTGCCGAGTCGGAGGTTCGTTCGGTGGGTCGCAGCGCGGCCGGTGTTAGAGGGATGAAACTGGTCGATGACGACGTGGTTGTGGCCGCCAGCGCAGTGAAGCCCGAGCAGGAGATGCTGTTGGCCACTGATCAGGGGTTTGGCAAGAGAGTGGCATTGGACCAGTTCCGGTCCAAGCACCGGGGAGGCCAAGGAGTTATCGCCATGAAGTTCCACGGCGGACAGGGTGCAGTTGTGGCGGCCCGTGTGGTTATTCCCGACGACGAAGTCTTTGCGGTGGCCTCTAACGGGGTCACCATCAGGATGCCGGTCTCGTCGGTCTCGGTACAGGGAGCGCATGCCTCCGGCGTCCGGATTATGACCTTGGCTGATGACCAATCCATGGCCGCCATCGCACCGGTTTTGTCCAGCACTGACGACAGCTAGCCTCAACGGGAGCTTCCCCGCGACGTGAAAAGGGAGCAGCGTTGTGCGCGAACGGGGATCGATCTCGGTATTGGGAGTGGGTATCTTGGCCGTGATCGGAGTGGCCATCGTGTTGCTGGGCCAGTTGGGCGCCGATGCCGTTCGGCGGGCACGGGTGACCGCAGTGGCTGATGTGGTGGCGATGGCCGCGGTCGCTGAACCGGATGCGGCTGCGAGGGTCGCGACCTCCAACAAGGCAAGCCTGGTTTCGTCGGCGAGAGACGGTTTTCAGTCCGAGGTGGTGGTTCGCCGTGATGGGGCGACGGCAACGGCCAGGGCCGAACTGCTTCCCCTCGGGTGGTGGCGGTGCCAGTCTCTTGCCACCGTCGATCCCGTACACTTCGAGTCGTGTCCATCGACCCCGGTCGGGTGAGCGACCCGTCTGCCTCCCAGTTGCCGAGTCCGGCCGCGACGCGCCAGCCGGTACGGGTAACCCCGAGGGAGTATCGGCGGGCAGTGCGGTTGCAGGCCCGGAAGGTGCGCCGAGTGATACGGCACATCGAACCCTGGTCGATGCTGAAGATCTCTTTGATCTTCTACCTGTGCCTATGGATGATCGTCATGCTGGCCGGAGTGATGCTGTGGAGCATTGCCGTGGGATCGGGCACGGTGGACGACACCGAGTCATTCATCGAGGAGCTGTTCGCGCTGCAAGAGTTCAAGTTCAACGCCAGCCAGATCTTCCGGGGGTTTGCGGTGGGCGGGCTGGTGCTGGTGGTGGCTGGCACATTCTTCAACGTCTTGCTGTGCGTGTTGTTCAATCTCATTAGCGATCTGACCGGGGGAATGCGGGTCACAGTCATCGAGGAGGAGACAGCCCGCCAGCGGCCCCGCAGTCGACCTCGGCGATTTCGTTGGCCTGCCTGGAGCCCCCGAAAGTAGTCTTGCCACTCGGCTACGGGGCTATAGCTCAGTTGGTTAGAGCGCACCCCTGATAAGGGTGAGGTCGCTGGTTCGAATCCAGCTAGCCCCACAGTGTTGGGCCGGTTGCGTCTTTGTAGGGGTTCGTTAGGATGGGCATTGTGAAGATTCTGCGACGAGCGCTGGTTGCGCTGGCAGGGGCGGCAGCTATAGCGGCCATCTTGCGTGCCCGGGGAACCGGGGGCGTTCCACCCCAGTCGGGTGGGTGGCGCCAGATCAGCGGCAGCAACACCTTCTGAACTGCTCCGGCTCAGCAACATGGACATTCTGGTTGTCGGCGGGGGCGTAGTCGGCGCTGGTTTGGTGCAGCGCTTGGCCGATTGGCCGTTGCTGGCCGGGGGCCGGGTGGCAGTTGCCGACCGCAATCCCGATCGTGCATGGCAATTGTCGGAGAAGCACGGCTCGCCGGTCACTGTGGGCAGCCTTGACGACTCAGCAGACATCGTGGTGTTGGCCACGGCATCAGGCAGCCAAGCCCGGTTGGCCCGTCGATTTCTGAGCCGCGGACGAGTGATGCTGTCCACCTCTGACTCGATGACCGATGTGAAGCGTCTCCTGGGCATGAACGAAGCCGCACAGCGGCAGGACACGCTGGTGGTGGCCGGGGTGGGTATGGCTCCAGGGCTGAGCGATGTTCTGGCCGTTCGGGCGGCCGCCGAGCTCGATCGGGTGACAGAGGTACACGTTGCCAAGTTCGGCACAGGGGGGCCGGCTTGCGCCCGCCAGCATCACAGGGCTTTGAGCTCGCTGGCGTTGGAGTGGAGAGGGGGGTGGAAGCAGCGGCCAGGAGGTTCGGGCCGGGAGCTGTGCTGGTTTCCCAGTCCGGTGGATGCAGCTGACTGCTATCGAGCGGCGCTGCCCGACCCGATGCTGTTAGTCCGAAAGTTCAGCAGGGCAGATCGGATCACCGCCCGAATGGCGGCCACTCGCAGGGATCGCTTCAGCTCTTGGTTGCCGATGCTGCGGTCGCCGCATCCAGAGGGAAAGCTGGGGGCGGTGAGGGTTGAAGTGCGCGGGCAGAGGGGCCAAGAGTGGACCGGGGAGATTCTGGGCGCCTCGGCACCGCCCGGCACGGCAACGGCCGCAGTGTTGATGAGTGCCATTGAGCTCGTCGCGGCAGGAAAAGTGCACCAGATGGGGGCAGTGGGGCTGGCTGAGGTGGTGGACGCAGCGGAGTTTCTGGGTGTTCTAGAGGGGCAAGGGGTTGTTTGCGAGGAGTTCGCGGGCGCCTAGCTGCCGCGGAGACTAGCAAGGAGCTCGTCGTGGATGGCGCCGTTGGTGGCTAGCCAGTCGCCGGCGCTGGGGATGGTGCTGGCGTTCCATTGGGTGATGCGGCCGCCGGCTTCGGGGATTATGACCAGCATGGGGGCTATGTCCCAGAGGTTCAAGCCGGGGTCGATCATGGCATCGGTCCGACCGGTGGCCACCAGGACGTACCCGTAGCCGTCTCCCCAGGTGCGCATGCGGGCGCCGGCTTGGCTCACTCGGTCGAAAGCGCCCTCGGGCCACCATTCGAAGCCGGATGCGCACAGATACGATCGGCTTAGCTCGGTCTGGGGGCTTACCTGGCAGCGGCGACCGTTGTGGTAGCAGCCCAGGTCTCGGCCAGCCCAGACCGCCTCGTCGAGAGGGGGGACGGCGGCGACACCGATGGCCGGGCCGTGTTGGTCGATCATGGCCAACAGGGTGGTGTACAGGGGCACGCCGCGAACAAAGCTGCGGGTACCGTCGATGGGGTCGATGATCCAAGTCCGCCCCGATGTGCCCTGCTCTTCGGGGTACTCCTCGCCGATCACCCCGTCGTCGGGGAACCGCTTGGACAAAGCTTCCCGCAGAAAAGTCTCGGCGGCCTTGTCGGCTTCGGTCACCGGGGAGCCGTCGTCTTTGCGGCCCACCGACAACTCGTGATCGTTGAACCAGTCCAGCGTGAGCCGCCCGGCTTCGCAGGCCAGCGCAACGGCCTCGCTCAGCAGATCGGCATCGGCCGATTCGGTCACCCGAGGATGCCCTGGTCCCGCAACGCGGCCAGACGGTCTTCGCCCAGGCCCAGCACCTCGCTCAACACGTCGTCAGTCTGCTGGCCGACGGTGGGGGCGTGGGTGGGGGTTGGGAGTTCCTCGTCGAAGAACTTCACCGGCAAGGGGAGCTGCTCGCAGCCCACCTCATCGACGGTGAACAAAGGCAGCCGGTCTTGGAACTGGGGATCGTCGACCACGTTTTTGGCGTTGTTCACCGGGGCGATGGGCGTGTTCACCCGGTCGCCGAACTCCAGCCACTCTGCGCTGGTCTTGGAGCGGAAGATGTCCCGCAGCTCCCGCTGCAGTTCCAAATTGCCCCGGGCGTGGTCGGCGTATTTCGACCCTGGCCAGCGGTCGAATAGGTCCATTCGATCTAGGGCCTCGCAGAAATTCCGCCAAAAGGCCTGCTCGGAAGCCATAAACAGCACATGGCCGTCGGAGGATTCGTACATCTGGTAGCGGACGCCCTCCCACATGCCGGCCAAGCCCGGTGCCCGGCGCTCGTAGTCGTCGGACGGGTTGCCGGTCACCTCGTCTTCGGGGCGCTCGTAGGCCTTCCACGTCTCGATGCGGTACCAGTCCATGTAGGCGGCCGCGTCGGACTGGGCCAGTTCCAGGCGGCAGCCCTCGCCGGTTTCCCGGGCCCGGATGATGCCGGCGCAGACCGCGAGCGCACCGATGAGGGGGGCGATGTTGATGCCGATGTTGGGCATCTCCGGGATGCGGCAGAATCCGTCGTCGTCATAGGCGGGAGGGATGAGTCCGGCCCAAGTGTCATAGGCAATGCCGTGGCTGGGCATGTCCTTGTAAGGGCCGGTCATGCCGTATCCGCTAATGGTGGCGAAGACGATCTTGGGGTTCACTTCCTTGAGTTGCTCGTAGCCCAGGCCCCGCCGCTCTAGCGCACCGGGCCTCATGGCCTCCACCACGGCGTCGGCGTTGCGGGCTAGATCCAGGTACAGCTCCACGCCTTCGGGCTGGCGCAGGTCAAGGACGATGCTGCGCTTGCCTCGGTGGGTGTGCAGATGCAGCAGCGACACCCCGTTGACGATGGGCCAGGTCATCTGGCGGATGTAATCGCCCTGCGGGGGCTCCACCTTGATGACGTCGGCGCCCATGTCGGAGAGGAACGTGGTCAAGAATCCCGGACCGAGCAGCGAGCTCTCAATGACCCGAACACCGGCCAGGGGGGGAGACGAATGGCTCATGTCTTGGTCCCTCCATCTACTCTGAGGACGATTCCATTGCAGTAGCTGGCGTCGTCGCTGGCCAAGAAGGCGAACGCTGAGGCCAATTCTGACGGTTGAGCTGGGCGGTGGTAGGGGAGGATGCCAGCCATGAGGGTGAGGTCTACGCCCTCCGGCGGGGTGAACTGCTCGCCGATAGGCGTCTCGACGCCACCGGGGGCGATGCAGTTGACCCGGATCCCCGACCGCCCGTTGGTGATAGCCATGGTCTGGGTGAGAGCGATCACCCCGCCCTTGGAGGCTGAGTAGGCCGAACTCCAAGTCTGGGCATGGGTGCCTGCCGTGGAGGCGGTGTTGACGATGTTGCCCTTGGACTCGAGCAAGTGGGGCAAGCAGGCTTGGGACATGAAATAGGTGCCGGTGAGGTTTACCCCGATAACCCGGTTCCAGGCTTCGGGGGTCTCGTCCTCGTCGCGGACGAAATGGCCGATGCCGGCGATGTTGCACAACACGTCGATGCGGCCGTAGGCATCCATCACCTGAGCGACGGTGGGAGCGATGGCATCGAGATTTAGCAGGTCCAGTTGAATGGCCAGGTCAACGTCGTCCACCGTGTTCCGATCGATGCCCACCACGGTGCCGCCTTCTGAGCGCAGACGGTCTGCTGTGGCCCGTCCAATGCCGGAAGCCGCGCCGGTGACGATGGCAATTTTGTCGTCAAATCGATTCATGCCCAAAGCATTGCCTATTGGGGCGGTCGGCGATGCATCAGAGCAGAGCGAACGGCCTGACAAAGCCGATGGTCACAGTGGCAAATTACCGGCCCGCGAGGCGGGGCGCGGCCACAATCGCAGTCCGGGAGGGCGCTTCGATGATGCCGGTCAGCATGTCCACCAGGTTGGCGGCATAGACATCATCATCAGTGACCAACGGGTCGCCCGCTTCGATGCGGCGGGCTCGCTCGGCCAATGATGCGGTCATCAACTGGATCATGCCCAGAACTCGCTCGTCGCGTTGGGCTTTGTCGGCCACAGTTGCTCGGTCTCGCAGCAGCCGCAAGATGGCATTGAGATTTGCCGGGACGTGAGTGGGATCGAAATCCCAGCGGCTGAACTCCGCGCTGAGCTGGGCCACTATCCGCAGGTAGCACCGACCGCTGGTGGTACCCAGACGGCGGGTGAGGGGCTGAATCAGCGCCTCGATGAGTGCGGGTGTTTGGTCATCGTCCAAAGCGGCCCACACCGCGCCTCTGTCGTGGTCGATCGGCTCACCGTGCTCCCGCAGGATGGCATCGAGCACCCCGCTACGGGAGCCGAAGTGATACGAGAGCGCCGAACTGTTCTTTTGACCGGCGGCGCCCACTATGTCTTGCACCCGTACCCGCCAGATGCCCTGCTCGGCGAACAGGCGCTCGGCTTCGGCGATCAGCCGGGCTCGGGTTTCGGTGGCGTCGCGCGGCACAGCCGCTGCTCCTTAGCTCGGTCGGGCTACTTGCCGTGGCCCAGGGGCAATATGGCGGTTTCGGGGATGAGCTCCACGTCGATGCCGTCGGGCAGGGGGAACTCGAAGTCGGGGTAGCGTCGCTGGGCGGTGGCCCGGTATCGGTCGGTGGAATGGACCGGGTCGGGGTCGTATTCGGGAATCACCTTGGTGCCGAACACCTCGAGCATTTCGTCGATCTCGTCGTGCTCCATGCCCTCACCGGGCAGGCCGAACACCACCTGGTCGCAGCCCACCGTCTGATAGCGGGCCACCTGCTCGCACACCTCTTCGGGATTGCCGCACAGCATGTAGCCGCCGGCGATGGCCCCGTCGAGCATCTCGTCGGTCCACTCGATCTGCGTGGGGGTGGAAGGCCAGGTGATGGCGTCGGGTGACTTGGGCATGGTGTCGTGGTAGAGGTTCACCATGGTCACCAGGTAGCCACGCCCTTTGGACTTGGCGATCTCCCGGGCCCGGTCTCGGTCTTCCAGGCAGATGACGGCGTTGGTCATCATCACATTGTCGTTCTTGAACTGGCCGATCTGCTCCACCGGGCTTTCGATGGCCTCCTTGTAGGCCTCGATCCGGCCCTTGAGGTTGAAGATCGGCTCGAAGTTGAAGGCGATGGCGCCGATGCCCAGCGACCCGGCTTTGGCGAACGTGGGGGGGTTGCCGCACGCCACCCAGATGGCCGGGTGGCCATTGCCGTGGGGCTTGGGCAGCACGTTGTGGGGCTCAGGTACCGAGAAGTGCTCGCCCTCGAAGCAGTAGTCGCGCTGTTCCCACATGCGGGGAATCTCACGGATGACCTCGTCCCACATCGACTTGGTCTCGGGCGGGGTAAGGCCGCCGAAGGTGGCCACCTCATGGCTGCCCGCCCCTCGGCCGGTGCCGAACTCAAAGCGGTTCTCGGTGATGTGGTCGAGCATGGCGGCCCGCTCGGCGATGCGCACAGGGTGCTCCTTGGCCGTGGGCAGGCTGGTGATGCCGGTGGAGAGATGGATGCGATCGGTTTGAGCGGCCACGTAGCCCATCACCGGGGCCGGGGCTGACATGTGGCTGTACTCGGTGAGACAGTGGTGCTCGCCGAACCAGGCGTACTTCCAGTTGTACTTGTCGGCTGTGATCACGTAGTGGGCCTCCCGCATCAAAGCGGTGTGCTCCGCCTCGGTGTCGTGAGCTGCCGGCCCCGGGATGTAGCCGTTGACGAAAATGCCGAACTCCATGGTCTCCTCCGCGTTCGTTGGATGAGGGCGATGTCGAAGCAGTTTCTAATGAATGATATTAGAACGTGTCAAATCAGGCTTCGCCGACTTGGCCGCGCAGGCCTTCGATCCAGTTCTGGGCATCGGTCCATGCGGTGGTGGCCGCGTTGCCGTGCTCTTCGTTACCCCTGATGTTGGTGGGGTAAGAGCCGAGAAACTTCACGGAGCCGTGCTTGGCCATGATGCTGGTGAGGCAGTCAGCCACCAACTGGTCGGCCACATGGCCCTCCAGATCAATGAGGAAGCAGTAGTCACCCAGCGCCTTTTTGGTGGGGCGAGACTCCAGCTTGGTCAGGTTTATGGAGCGGGCTGCAAACTCAGCGAGAATGCCCATGAGCGAGCCCGAGCGGTCGGCATGCTGGAATACGACGATGGATGTCTTGTCGTTTCCGGTCGGGGCGGGCACCCCGGAACGGGACACTCCCACGAAGCGGGTTTGGTTCTCCGGGTGATCTTCGATATCGGTGGCGATCATGTCCAGTCCGTAGATCTCCTGCGACAGGGCGGTGCCGATGGCCACAGTGGTTTCGTCTTCGGAGACGGCGAGATCGCGGGCCGCCGCGGCAGTGGAGTTGGCGGCGGTCTCCTCGGCATGGGGCAGATTCTCGGTCAGGTAGCGCCGGCATTGGGCAGTTGCCACGGGGAAGCTGATCACCCGGCGAATCTTGTCCAGCGAAGTACCAGAGAAGCCCAGCAGGTGGAGGCGAACGTCGATGACCACTTCCCGCTGGATGAGCAGATCGTGTTCGAAGATCAATGCGTCGAGGGCCACGTTGACCGTCCCCTCGATGGAATTCTCGATAGCGGTGAAGCCCAAATCGGCCCGGCCGTCGGCGGCAGCTCCAAGAACGTCGGGGATCGACCGGCACAAGAGGTGGTCGGCCACAGCCAAGTCGGATTGGGTGAGAAGCGCTTCTTCGGTGAACGTGCCCGGAGGTCCCAGGTAGGCCACTTGATGCACAGATCGGGCAGAGGCGGTCACAAGGGGGCAGGATAGTGGTATTGGGATTCAGGGCCGGTGTGAGAAAATTACAAGAACTTTTGGAAAAGGCGGGATGTTGAGGTGGATGAAGCCTTTTTTCGGCAATTGATGGCCGATGTACGCGACGGCACGGTGTCGCCGGACGACGCAGTGAGGCAATTGAGGCGACTGCCGTTCGCCGATTTGGGCTTTGCCCGGGTGGACCACCATCGCAGCCTGCGCCAGGGGTTGGCCGAGGTTGTCTACGGCCCGGGCAAGACGGCTCACCAGTGCGCGGCCATCGTTAGGGAGCTGTTGGATCGGCCGGGCGGTCCAGTGATGTTGACAAGGGCTTCCGCCGAGCAGGCCGCGGCCGCCTTGGCCCTCAATCCCGAGGGGGAGCACTACGACACCACCGTTGTCTGGCGCCCGGCGCCGCCACGACCAGAGCGGGTGGTTCTGGCCGCGGCGGGAACGGCTGATCTCCCGGTGGCCGACGAATGCGGGGTAGTGCTGGCCGCTCACGGACTGGCGCCGCGGAGGTTGAACGATGTGGGGGTGGCCGGGCTTCACCGGATTCTCGGCGATGTCGAGGAGTTGGCATCGGCCGACGCCGTGGTGGTGGTAGCCGGTATGGAAGGGGCGCTGGCCTCGGTGGTGGGCGGGCTGACCGCGGCCCCAGTGGTGGCGGTGCCCACCAGCACAGGTTACGGGTCATCCCTTGAGGGGGTCACCCCGCTCTTGGCCATGTTGTCGTCGTGTGCTGCGGGGGTGACCGTGGTGGGGGTGGACAACGGCTTCGGCGCAGCCTGCGCGGTGCTGCGATTGTTCAAGTCGAGAGACCGGGCGGCATCGGAGGCGGAGATGAGCGGAGCAAGCGATGGCTGAGCCGGCGCGCATTGCCTGGTTTCACTGCTTTAGCGGGATCGCCGGGGACATGGCGCTGGGGGCGCTGATCGACGCCGGAGCCGATGTGGTTGAAGTGCGGGAGATATGCGAGCTGCTGCCATTGGGAGGGTGGGATCTTCAAGCCCATCCCACCCAGCGGGGAGGCATTGCCGCCACCGACGTGAGGGTGATCACCCGGGAGACTTCGGTGGTGCGCACGGCCAGTCACATAAACGCGCTCATCGGGGAGGCTCGGCTGCCCGATCGCGTGGCCGACAGGGCCTTGGCGGTGTTCGACGCCCTGTCGCGAGCCGAGGGCAAGTTGCATCGCCGACCCCCCGAGCAGGTCCACTTCCATGAGGTCGGTGGGCTGGACGCCATCATCGACGTGGTAGGCACGTGCGCCGCTCTGGAGGTGCTGGGAATTGACGAAGTCCACTCCAGTGCGGTGGCGTGTGGACGGGGGATGATTCGCAGCGTGCACGGGCGGCTGCCCAATCCGCCGCCCGCGGTGGTTGAACTGTTGGTGGGGTGTCCGACGTTTGGGTTGGATGTGGGGTTGGAGCTGACCACGCCGACCGGCGCGGCGATTTTGTCGGCATTGGCCGCGGGGTGGGGCCCCATGCCGCCCATGACCATTTCGGCCGCCGGATTCGGCGCCGGCGACAACCAACTGGAAGACCGTCCCAACCTCACCCAGGTGGTGGTGGGCACAATGGCGGCGGCTCGCCCCGAGGGCCAGCCCGTGATGCTCTTCGAGACCAACGTTGACGACGCCACTGGAGAGACGCTGGCTCATACCGTGGCCGCGCTCTTGAATGCGGGAGCCCACGACGCCTGGATCACGCCGATTGTCATGAAAAAGGGACGGCCGGCGTACACGGTGAGCGCATTGGCCGATCCCGCGGTGGGCGATCAAGTAGCAGCCACACTGGCCGACGAGACCGGTTCGCTGGGCGTGCGAGGGCAGTTGATCGAAAGGTGGCCTCGGTCGCGGTTCGAACAAGAAGTTGATGTGGACGGGAGGCGGATCCGCGTCAAAGTCGGTGCTGGTCGGGTGAAAGTCGAACACGACGAGGCCGTGCGGGCGTCGAAGCTGCTAGGGCTGCCGGCCCGCGAAGTGGTGTCGTTGGCGGAAGAGGCATGGCGCCGCAAAGGCGATGACGAGCCGGTTGCGTAGTATCTAGCCCGTGGAGGACGAGCGGCTTTATTTTCGACAGCTGTTGTCGGGGCGGGACATTGCTGGTGGGGACATGATGGCCCGGCAGATGGTGAACTTCGTTTACTTGATTGGGGATCGGGAGGCGGGGGAAGCGGTGGTGGTGGACCCGGCTTATGACCCGGAGGGGATTGTGGCGCTGGTAGAGGCTGATGGGATGCGGCTTACCGGGGTGTTGGCCACCCATTACCACCCTGATCATGTGGGCGGGTCGATGATGCAGTTCTCTATCACGGGCGTTGCCGAGCTGTTGGAGCTGGTGTCGGTTCCGGTGCATGTGCAGGCCGATGAGGCTCGCTATGTCAGCATGACCACCGGTCTGGAAGACGACGATCTGTGCCTGCACTCCAGCGGCGATGTGCTGTCGGTGGGGGCGGTTGATATCGAGATGATCCATACTCCGGGGCACACTCCGGGCAGCCAGTGCTTTTTGACCAACGGGCGACTGGTGGCCGGCGACACGCTTTTCTTGGAGGGGTGCGGGCGAACCGATCTGCCAGGGAGCGATCCCGCGGCGATGTATGAGAGCCTCACCCAGCGTTTGGCCCGGGTACCAGACAGCGCCACGCTCTACCCGGGCCATCTGTACTCACCCCAGCCATCGGCTTCTATGGGCGATACCCGTCGCACCAACTATGTGTTCATGCCCCGCTCAGCTGAGCAGTGGCTGTCCATGTTCGGCGGGTGACCCCGATGGATATTTCTTCGACCGAGAATCCACTGGCGGCATTGGGCTCCCATGTTGCCGGGCCGCTGGATGAGTTGGTGCAGGCCCTCGATGCAACGGGGTTGGAAGCCGCCTTGCTGGAGCTGTGTGCGGCTCGCGTCGAGCAAATGGTCGGTGGGGGGCCGCCGGCCCGGATCCCCCAAGACGACCGGGAGAGAGTCGTGCTGGCGTTTACCGAGCAGTACGTTCTTGATGCCCACGGGGTGACCGATGAGCTGTGCGCCGAGATGAACGTCTGGCTATCGCCCCCCGAGTTGGCCGCCCTCACCACGGCCATCGCCACGTTCGAGGCCCTGGCTCGCAGTCGGGCCGCGTTGAAAGGAGTCATCCCATGACCAGAATCGCCATCCCTGAAGGGGGAATGTCGCTGTTCGATCACCAGCCCGAGCTGTTCGCGGTGTTCAACCGCTTCTACGGCACACTGTGGAGCGAAGGACAACTCGACCAGGCCACCAAGGAGGTGGGCCGGCTCCGCAACGCCCGGGTGAACGACTGCAACATTTGAAAGAACCTCCGCTTCGCAGGTGCGAAGCAGCAGGGGCTCACCGAAGAGCTGGTGGACCAGATCGACGATGGATATACAGACAGCGAATTGCCCGAGCGGTTCAAGCTGGCTCTGCGGATGGCCGATGCGGTGATCTCCGACCCATCGGGGCTCACCGCGGCCGACCGGGAGGCGCTGAGCGAGGAGTTCTCCCCGGCCGAGTTGGCCGAGCTGGCCCTGACCGTGGCCATGGCCGCGGGCTTCTCCAAAGCCGCCATTGCCTGGGGCCCGCCCCCGGTCATCCCGGTGACCGAGGTTCCCACCCCCACCCCCACGGGGACGGTGGGCTGATCAATGATGTGCGCGAGGGGGGACTTGAACCCCCACGTCCTTGCGGACACAGGAACCTGAATCCTGCGCGTCTGCCAATTCCGCCACTCGCGCTGATTGTCGGGGTGGAAAGCGTACAAGACGGGTGATCAGATCAATAACTGAGTATCGATACGATCCAGATTCTCATGTAACCGACTGCCAATCGGGATGAGCGCTGGTTATAGTCCACCGCAAAGTGGGGGCACCACGGTAATGGAACTCTGATGATCCGGCTGGAAGCGGCACAAGCCACCGATCGAGGCCGACGTCGAGAGAAAAACGAAGATTCGATGCTGGTTGAAGGTGAACTCTTCGCGGTCGCCGACGGGCTAGGTGGGCACCGGGGAGGGGAGGTGGCGTCGGCAATTGCGGTGGAGACGCTGGCTGCTGAAATCAAAGCCGCAGTTGAAGCTCGTAGCGAGGTCCGGCGTCGCAACCGGTTCGGCCGCCGCTCATCAGATTCTCCGGCTCCTACGGTGGGGGAGTTGTTGGATGCGGTGGACCGGGCGAATGCGGAGATCTTTTCACAGTCCAACTCCACCGCTGATTTGGCTGGCATGGGGACAACTTTGTGTGCGCTGGCCGTGGTCGAAGACGACCACGACGAAGCGCTGGCCGTGGTCAATGTCGGGGACTCCAGGGTGTACCGCTGCGACGAGAGCGGCCTTCACCAACTGACCGAAGACCACACTGTGGTGCATGAGATGGTGAAGGCCGGGATGATCACCCGGCAGGAGGCCGACTTCCACGAACTTCGGCATCGCCTGAGCCGAGCGCTGGGCATCGAGTCAACAGTGGTGGTTGACGACTGGACTCTGGTGCCGGTGAGCGGGCATCGCTATCTGCTCTGCTCTGATGGTTTGACCAATGAGGTGGACGACCGGGACATCCACGCGATCATGGGTCAATCCGAGTCGCCATCGGAGGCCGCCGATGCCCTGGTGAAGCTCGCCTTGAAGAACGGCGGAAGCGACAACGTGACGGTCGTAGTCGTCGATGTGACCGACGTAGCCCTCCCATAAATCGAACAAAACAACAACTACGCTATTTTCGCCATGTCAGACCACGATCCGGAGCTTTTGGGCGGTCGATACCGACTGCGAAATCAGATCGCTCGCGGCGGTATGACCGACGTGTTCTTAGGCCAGGACACCCTCTTGTCGCGCCCGGTAGCCATCAAGCGGTTGTTCCCGGAGTTTGCCGCTGACCCGAGCTTTGTGGAGCGGTTTCGGCGGGAAGCCACCGCGGCCGCCAATCTCAATCACCCCAACATCGTGGCGGTGTATGACTGGGGATCGGACGAGGGCACGTATTTCATCGTCATGGAATACATAGAGGGCCGGAGCTTGGCCGAACTGCTGCGCTCGAACGGTCCCCTGTCCCCTGAGCGGGCCGCGGAGATTGCCATGTACGTGGCCGCCGCTTTGGGGTTTGCCCACAACAACGGAGTGATCCACCGAGATGTGAAGCCGGGCAATGTGCTGTTGTCGCCCGACGGAAAGGTGAAGGTAACCGATTTCGGCATCGCCATTGCCGCGTTCGGGGGTGCGGAGTCGAACCTCACCCAGACCGGCTCGGTAATGGGAACAGCCACCTACTTCTCACCGGAGCAAGCCCAGGGACAGCCGTTAGATCACCGCAGTGATCTCTATTCGCTGGGAATCGTGCTGTACGAGATGCTCTGCGGTCGCCCTCCATTCACCGGCGACAGTTCGGTGGCGGTGGCCTACAAGCATGTCCAGCAGGCCGTGCCCTCCCCATCATCGTTGGGGATCGTGCTGCCGGAATCGCTTGAGGCCATCACCATTAAGCTGCTGGCCAAAGACCCGGCAAAGCGATACCCGACCGCCAACGATCTCCAGCGGGATTTGCGGCGCTTTCGCGAGGGGCGCCATCAATTATCCCCTCGACAAAAGACGGCTGAAGCTCAGTCGACGGCTGCCCCCCCACCGGCGGTTGAGCCGGAGAAGCCGACCAGGGCGCCACACGACACCCCACCGCAAGCCGCCCCTCCACCCCAGCCTCCGGTCACGCCGCAGCCCGCACCAGTGGCCCCCCAGCCCGCACCGGTGGCGGTCTTGGAACCCTCGTCACGGGCCGGGCTGTACACAGCGGCGGCGGTGATATTCATCGCCGTGGCCGTGTTGGTGTTCTTCGTGCTGTCCAACGTGCTTGACAACGGCGAAGATGCCCCTCCACCGGTAGCGACCAGCGCACCGGCGGCCCTGGTGACGGTGCCCGATGTGGTGGGCCAGTCGATCCAAATGGCGACCCGCGACCTTCGGGGGGAGGGTTTCGTGGTGATCCCAGTGTTCGAACCCAGTGACACGGTGGCCAGCAATGAGGTGATCTCCCAATCCCCGGCCGCGCTGGCCGAAGTGGAGTCGGGTGGGGAGATCGAGATCACGGTGAGCTCGGGGGTAGCTCCGGTGCCCGTGCCACCAGTGGTGGGCCAAGGCGCCAGCGATGCGGTCCGCTTCTTGCAGGACCGGGGGTTCCCCTCCGAGTTGCAGGTGGTAGAGGGCTCTACTGCGCCGGCGGGACAAGTGCTTCGCCAAGATCCTGCGGCCCAAACCGAGGTTGCTCCGGGCACCTCGGTGGTGCTCTTTGTGGCCGAGGGGATTCAAGCCATAGAGGTGCCCGACGTCATGGGGATGACCTTGCTGCGAGCCACCCAGATATTGGCCCAAGCCGGTCTGGAGGTGAGCGACGAAGTCGTTGAGGAGCCTTCCGACGAAGTGGAGGAGGGTCTGGTGATCAGCACCGATCCGGCGCCCCCCGTCCTGTTGCTGCCCGATTCCCCAATTGCGATCCTGATCTCCACGGGTCCGGAGTACGTGGTGGTGCCCAGCCTGATCGGGCTGACCCCGGACACCGCCGCTGAGCGGTTGACGGAGTTGGAACTGGTCCTGATCCAACCCATTCCCGACTGTGAAATCCCCAATGACACCGAAGAACTGGTCGGTCGCATCATGGACCAGACACCGCTTGCCGACGAGGAGCACCCGCGGGAGACAGAGGTAACCGCCTGTCTGGGTCAGCCAGTAGGGCCTGTTCCGCCTGAGGTCACCGGGGAGCCTGTCTCCACGGGCACCCCCGGCGATCCAGACACTCCCGATGATCCAGTCGACGCCTTCACTCCCCGTAGGACCCTGGCGAGGAATACGGCCGTACAACTGAACGCAAGATCTATTGCCGCGGCAAACCAACCGGGTGCTTTGGGAAGCATCGCCAATTGGAATGCCCTGTCGGCGAGATTCGAATCAGAGTGCCGAGGCCTAGCGACGACCTACTCCGACATTCCTGGATTCACCGCGGAGTGGAACTTGGAACCTCCTTACCCCATGCCGGCCGCGGCTGCGAATGCCATGAATTGGGAAGAAGGCATAGATGGCGACATCCCGGGTGTCGACGATGGTTGCGCCGTTTCCTGGACCAGATGATTACTCGCCGCTACGAGCAGTCTGAGCCAGAAAATTACTCAACATGTCGTGGCCGGTGGAGGTCAGGATCGACTCCGGATGGAACTGCACTCCCTCTACTGGGTGATCGCGGTGGCGCAAGCCCATCACAAGCCCGTCGTCGGTCTCCGCAGTTATGTCCAAGACATCGGGCACAGAGGAGCGCTCCACGACCAAAGAGTGGTACCGAGTGGCCTCGATGGGGTTGGGGAGTCCGGCGAAGACTCCGTCGCCGGTGTGGTGGATGATCGATGTCTTGCCGTGCATGACATGCGGGGCTCGAACAACTTGGCCCCCGAAAACCTCGCCGAGGCACTGTAAGCCAAGGCATACACCGAGCACCGGCCGAACGCCGCAGAACTCCTGAATGAGTGCATTGCTCAGTCCGGCATCAGATGGACGACCGGGTCCAGGGCTGATGAGAACGCCGTCGGGATCGAGGCCGACGGCCTCATCTAGGGAAATGGCATCGTGGCGATGGACGATCGGCTCGGCGCCCAGTTCGCCCAAGTACTGAACAAGGTTGTAGACGAAAGAGTCGTAGTTGTCGATCACCAGAATGCGGGAACTCACCGGGTTCAACGTTATCGGGAGGCCACTCAAGGCTAGAAGCGGATTGCATCGGGTCTATCCTTGCCGCATGGCCAAGCCAACCAAGCGCAGAGTGCAGGGCGGCCGGGTTACCCCGAGGGGCACCCGACCCGAGAACGAAGCCACCCCCCGGGTGCCGGTCACTGCTGAGAAGGTCAGCCCAATCTGGGTGCCAGTGCTGATGATCGCCCTGTTGGCTCTGGGGGCCATTGTGATCGTGCTCAACTACGTTGCGCTGCTGCCCGGGGACACCAACAACTGGTACCTGATGGGCGGCCTGGGTTTGCTGCTGGCCGGGATGCTGGTAGCCACCCAGTGGCATTAGCCACCCTGCTGGGGTCTCGTTACGTTCTAGTTACGGCCTTGTAGTTTGTGCCCAGTCTTTTGCACAGCCTGTGGATAACTAGCTCTACTCGTCGATCGGCGCGACCAGGTCCATCTCGTCGCCGCAGTGACGCGGAGGGTCGGGGTCTTCTTCCGGGGCGACGGTCATGCGAACCTCGGCATAGCAAAGCGTGCATCGGTAGGTGATCTTCACTTTGCGCAGCTCACCCGGCGGTGGCGGCGGCGGCAGAGGCTGGCGGATCATCAGCAATACTCCAATGCCGACCCGTATGAGAATCATCCCCGCGAGGATGGCGACAAGAACGCTGAGCCATAGAGGCACCTGTTCAGCCTAGATGGGCCAGTACTGTGGGCCTATGGATGAGATGAATCTGGCAATGCTGATCCTGCGGGTGGGCATCGGCCTCACGTTTGCCGCTCATGGGTACGGCAAGATCTTTCAGGGCGGTCGCATTCCCGGTACCGCTGGTTGGTTCGACAGCATGGGAATGAAGCCGGGCAAGTTACACGCCTGGATGGCCGCACTCACGGAGATCAGCGCTGGATTGCTGTTTGCCCTGGGTCTGTTGACCCCGCTGGCGGCTGCCGGGATGGTGGGTGTCATGGTGGTGGCGGCGTGGACCGTTCACCGCCACAACGGCTTCATGATCGTTCGAGAAGGATGGGAGTACACCTTTGTGCTGGCCGTGGTGGCGGCTTCCGTTGCCACCCTGGGGCCCATGGAGTGGTCGGTGGACAGCGCTTTGGGCATCGATGATGACTGGGACGGGTACATCGGACTGGCCATTGGCGCTGGCGGCGGCGTGCTGGCCGGATTGGCCCAGCTCACATTGTTCTATCGGCCTCCGAAGTCCGAAGAGACTGCCTGAGCAGTGGCCGACCCGAGCGTGGTCCTGCTGGATCATCAAGACCTTCGACATTACGAGATCGCCATTTTGGAGGGGCTGGGCGTCCCTCTGGACCAGGCCGAGATCGTGGTCGACAACCTGGTGGAGGCCGACCTCCGCGGGGTGGACTCCCACGGGGCTCACCTGGTGGAGCTGTATGTGGCTCGACTGAGGTCAGGACACCTGCGGCCGGTCACTGAGGTGACAGTGATCCGCGACGACGGCGCCACAGTGATGCTCGACGGGGGCGTCGGCTTTGGACAGGTAGCCGGTGTGAGGGCAATGGAGTTGGCCGTCGAGCGGGCCAAAGCCCACGGGGTGGCGGCCGTCACCGTGCGAGAGGGAACCCATTTGGGGGCGTTGGCCTACTACACGCTGCCGGCGGCCGAAGCCGGTTGCTTCGCCATGGCAGTGCAGAATGGACCGGCCATCGTTCCCCCCTACGGCGGCCGGTCGGGGATCTTCTCGACGAACCCTTTCTCCTGGGCGGTACCCGCGGGCGAAGAGTTGCCGGTGGTGTACGACATCGCCACCACCGCGGTGGCGGGCAACAAGATCTTGCTGGCCAAAAAACGAGGTGATCCAACCATCCCCGAAGGCTGGGCCAACGACGTCCACGGTCGGCCGACCACCGATACCGAAACGGCATCAGCCCAGAATCTGTGCTGGTTCGGGGGATACAAGGGCTTTGGGATTGCGCTGTTGGTGGAGGTGTTGTCGGGGATAGTGGCTGGTAGCAGTTTCGGCCACACCGAGCAGACCGAATGCGAGTTGGTCGGCAACCGCCGACTGGCCAAGGGTTGGATGTTCCTGACCCTCGACCTGGAGCGGTTCTGCGGGGTGGATCGATTTCGGGAACAGATGGACCAGCTCATCCGAGATGTTCACAACACCGAGCGGGCCGAAGGGGTGGACCGGATTTATGTGCCGGGCGAGATCGAGCACGAGAACCGGGCTGAGCGGCTGGCTTCGGGCATTCCCCTGCCCGTTGCCCTAGTGGAAGAGATCAGTGCCATCGGGGCCGACTTCGGCCTTTCCCCGCTGGCTTAGGGGTAGTCGCTCGGGATCAGCCGTTCTGCTCGAAGACCACCTTGATGGCGCCGCGGGAGCCAGCTTCAGCGGCGTGGGCGATGGCTTCCCGGTATTGGCTCAAGGGGTAGCGAGCGGAGACCAAACGCTCAAGGTCGGCCGAGACCACTAGGTCGAATGCCATTTCGAAGCTCTTGGCAGTGCGGCCTTCGGGCAGGGTTTCGGTTCCATAGGTGTAGGCGCCGACCAACTCCGTCTCACGATGCCATAGGCCGGTCAGGTCGATTCGGGCGGGTTCGGGCATGCCCAGCAGCACCACTCGTCCCCTAGGGCGGGTGATGGCGATGGCATCGGCCACCGATGCCGGACTTCCCACGGCGTCGATGGTGACGTCCACTCCGCCCGAAAGGTAGTCGCCCAGCATCCGACAGCCGCAGAATCTGCGGACGGCGCGGCGAGCCTCCCGGGGATCGACCACGATGTCGGCACCCAAGGCGGTGGCCAGATCTCGCTGGTGGGGGTACTTGGCGGTGGCGATGATCGTCCCGGCCGAGGTGTGCGACCGCAACGCGGCCAGCGAGCACAGCCCCATCGTGCCCGCTCCCAGCACGGCCACCGATGCCCCCGGCTCTACCTGGGCCTTCAGGGCGGCATGGACTCCCCCGGCCGCCGGTTCCAGCATCACGGCAGCCTCGTCGCTGAAGTGATCCGGTACCGGATGGAGCTGGCTCTGGTGGGCGACCAGGCTTTCGCCCCAACCGCCGCCCGTACTGGAGCAGAAGCCGATTTGGATGCCGTCTTCGATGACGCCCCCAAGCAAGTAGCCGTAGTCATCGCCGTCTCCGGGGGCGGCATCGGGGAAGGGGAGCGGTTCGTCACGGGATGCCGGTCCCAAAACCGGTTCGAGAGCCAGCCGGTGTCCGTCGTCGTTGAGCCCCACAACCTCGTGGCCGGGGATGAACGGGAATGACACCAGCGACTCGAAATATCGGGACGAACGCCCCTCCACCGTGGCCAGGTCGGAACCGCATATGCCGGTCAGCCGAGGTCGAATCGCCTGCCATTCCGGCCCAGGCAGCTCCGGAGGATCGATATCTCGCAGTCGCAGCGGGCCGATCCCACCGCCCGCGCCGGGGACCACCCGAGAGGCAACCGCGGCGGCCACATAACGGGCGGGACTGCGTTCGAAGACAAGGGCCTCCACCCGCCCAGTCTTGCCGTGAGCCCTTGATAAGGAAAACCGAGGGTTGTTATCCCTGGGGGCGAGGGCTGCGGATCCCTTAGATACCGAGGTATGTAACCGGATCCCGAGCCGAGCCTCGATAGCGGACTTCGAAGTGGAGGTGGGGGCCAGTGGACCATCCCGTACTACCGACAAAGCCGATCGTCTCTCCGATTCCGACTTCTTCGTTGAGCGATACGTTGAATTGCGAGAGGTGGGCGTACAGCGTTGTCCATCCTCCGCCGTGGTCGACAATGATCGTGTTTCCGTATCCCTCCCGGTACTTGACTTGGATCACGGTGCCGGACGCAGCGGCAACGATGGGATCACCCATATTGCTGCTGAAGTCGAGTCCCGAGTGGAAACGAACGGTGCCGAAGATGGGGTGGACCCGGTTTCCAAAGCCCGACCCCGCCTCGCCGGTTACTGGTTTCAAGAACCGAGGGGGAGCGGGGATTTCAATGTCGTCGAATTGGCCAGCCCGCTCTTGCTCTTCGAGGCGGGCCAGATCCTCTTGGCGCTGACGCTCCAACTCAGCGAGGCGGGCTATCTCGGCTTCACGCCTTCGCCGCTCCTCTTCGATGCGTCGCCGCTCCCGCTCGCGCTCGATCTCGTCTTGGATTGCTGAGATGTCCTGCTCGAGTCCGGCGATCTCACTCTCGACGTCACGCTGGGCCTGGGCTTCAAGGTCGATCCGTACCTGGAGGAGGTCTCGCTTGCGGTTCCATTCCTCTTGGAGTTTTTGCTGGGCTTCCTGTAGCTCGGCCAGTTCAGAGAGCGTCTCCTCGATCTCGGCCTGGGCCTGCACGATCTCGGTTTGGGCTTGCTCGGCTTGCTGTATCGAAGCCTGTTGGTCGTCGTGGGCTCGTCTCAGCCGATCGATAAGAACCTGGGAATCAGCGCCCAACTCCTCGACGTAGAACTGGCGGCGGGCGTTTCGATTGGGATCACCGTCTTCAAGGAGAAAGTTCGGCTCATACACCAGATCCAGATAGAACTGGACAACCTGGTCTTGCAACTGCCCTCGGATTGCGGCGATTTCTTCGTCGAGTTCAGCGGCCTGCTCTCGGGCGTCGGCCACCCGCTTCTGGGCCACTGTTTGAGAGAGCTCCACCGATTTCAAGCGGGTTTGGGCGGCTGCGATCCAGGAGTTGACCTGATTGAGATGCTCGTCCACCTCTTCGATCTGGGCAACGGTGACATCCAGCTCTGTTATGGCAAAAAGCGATTCGCGCTGTAGAGCGTCTTGTTCTCGGCGCTGCTCCTCGATCTCTCGTTTTCTCTCTTCGATCTGCTGTTGGCGATCTTCTATGAATGTGTCTTGGGCCGCGCCGGTTGCGCCGAAGACCAGCGGCATCATGACCGCTAAAAGGATGATGGCCCGGAGGATGTTGCGCATGAGGAGCTATCGCCACCCGCGGTGGCGGAGGCGGTGGATACAAACGTAACCAAATTGCAACATTATTCCAAGCACCCCTTGACGAGTTCAGTGTGACTGATGTGGCTGTTGTGGTCAATGACTTGACTGGTTTAACGGCGGTTTCTCTGAGCATTCCTGCGATGGATACCCTGAGGGGATGGCCGGGGGAACTGACGTCTTAGACCGGCGAGAACGGGTTGTCCTCGCCGAAGACTTGGCCGGAGTTGCTGAGGGAACTTCGGGTGAGGTGATGCTGCATACCGGCATGCGCTGGTTGCGCTATTGGGTGCGTTTCGACAGCGGGGCTGAGCGGGGTTCGATTCACCGCGAGAAGCTGGTGAGAGAGGCCGATTGGGAGAACTTCTTGGTCGACCGGGCCTCAGCTGAAGCAGCGGCTGAGGCGAATGAGCTTGCCGGAGTGCCAAGCAGCGATTCTGAGGAACTGCCCGCCGCGGACGGCGGGGGCGATGCCGGCGGGGATGTGGTGGTGAACGGGGCTACTTTGCCGGCCCATCTACTGTCCCGCAGCGCCTCGGCTCGGGAGCGCTTGGGCGGGTAGCTAGCCCAGCGCAGACGCCCCGGAAGTGACTGCGGGCAGCAACGCCGGGGCAGTCGGAAGGATCTGGTCGAGATAGAACCGGCTGGAGATCCGCTTGGCCCTCCAGAAATCAGCTTGCTGTGGTTCGGCCGCTTCGAGTCGACCAGCGGTGTCCCACGACCGCCCCATAACCCATCCGCCGACGGTGAGGCCAAGCATCTCAAGGAACGGGGTGGCACCGGCCAGAGCGTCGTCGCCGGGATGCTCTCCCAGCCAGCGGGCGGCTTCGGCAATGGCTCCCACGGCTTGATCCAGGTTCTTGTCCAACCCGGTCATCTCCTCAAGCAGCGCAGACAGCGGTGCGCCATTGTCCATGGGCAGCTTCCGCCCGACCAGGTCAATGGCCTGAATGCCGTTGGTGCCCTCGTAGATGGGGGCGATACGACTGTCACGCCAGTGTTGGGCCGCTCCGGTCTCCTCGACGAACCCCATGCCCCCATGCACCTGGATACCCAGGGACGCCACCTCGACACCCTGGTCGGAGCACCACGCCTTTGACACCGGGGTGAGTAATTCGGCCCGCTGCCGAGCATGCTGTCGCTGTTGGGGGTCGGGGTGCCGGGCGCCCCGGTCGGAGGCGGCGGCGTTGAGGTAGAGCAATCCCCGCATCGCCTCGGTACGGGCTCGCATGTCCAACAGCATCCGACGAACGTCGGGGTGCTCGACGATGGGGGCCTGGGTGCCAGATTCGGTATCGGGGCGACGGCCCTGCCGTCGTTCAGCGGCGAACTCGGCCGCCTGCTGGTAGGCCCGCTCGGCCACGGCCAGTCCCTCCAGCCCAACTAGTAGGCGGGCCTTGTTCATCATGGTGAACATCTGGGGCATTCCCTGATGCTCCTCGCCCACCAACTCTCCGACCGCGCCGTCTAGCTCCATCACGCAGGTGGGGCTGGCGTGGATGCCGAGCTTGTGCTCCAACCCGATGCACCGGACGGCATTGCGCTCGCCCACCGCGCCGTTCTGGTCCACCAAGAACTTGGGCACGATGAACAGGGAGATCCCCCGGGTGCCCACCGGAGCTCCAGGGGTGCGGGCCAGCACGCAGTGGACGATGTTGTTGGTCATGTCGTGCTCGCCCCAGGTAATGAAGATCTTCTGGCCCCACAGGCGATAGGTGCCGTCGGCCTGGGGTTCAGCACGGGAGGTGAGTGCGCCGACATCGGATCCGGCTTGGGGCTCGGTCAAGAGCATGGTGCCGGTCCAGGTGCCGCTGATGAGTTGGGGCAGCCAGCGGTGTTTCTGCTCGTCGCTGCCGTGGGCACTGATTGGCCCGATCGCGCTCTGGCTGAGCATTGGGCACAGTGAGAAGGCCATGTTGGCCGAGGTGATCATCTCCTGGATGGCCACGTCGACCACAAGGGGAAAGCCGGCGCCGCCATACTCAGGGTCGGCCGACACTCCGGTCCACCCGCCGTTGATGAACTGCTGGTAGGCCGGAGCGAAGCCTTCCGGCGTGATTACGTCGCCGGCGTCGTTGAGCGCGCTGCCGGTTTGGTCGCCTATCCGGTTGGTGGGAGCGATGACCTCGGTGGCCAGCCGCCCGGCTTCAGCCAGGAGGTCTTCGGTATGGTCAAGACCGACATCTGCCCAGGCGGGCAACAGGGCCAGTTCGTCCAATCCGGCAATGTGGCGCAGTGCGAATGAGATGTCGTCCAAAGGAGCGGAATAGGTGCTCATTTCAGCCTTCAGGGGGGTTGTCGGGGTCCAATGTCGATAGCAGCTGCTCGGCGGCGGCCGCAGGAGAGAGCTCATTGCGGTCAACTCGGCCAAGTGCAGTTGCTCCTGACTCGTTCTGAATAATCTGGTCGACTCGGCAGCGCAATTCGAGTTCGATGCGGTCGGCCACCTCATCTCGCCGGCGGCGGCAGCGCCGGTGGGTCAGCTCGCCGGAGTCGTGAAGATAAGCCGTGTGGCGCTCGATCTCGGCCCACAGGTCGCCGATTCCCTCTCCCTCGGTGGCGGTAGTCAGCACGATGGGCGCCCGCCACCCACCCCGGTGGCCGAGGTCGAGCATCAACTCCAAGTCGCGGCGGGCACCGCGGGCATCGGGCCGGTCGGCTTTGTTCACTACGAAAATGTCGGCCACTTCCAACAGCCCGGCCTTGTTGGCCTGCACCGCGTCGCCCCAGCCGGGGGTCACAACCACCACGGTTGTGTCGGCCGCCGCCGCGATCGACACCTCCACCTGGCCGACGCCCACGGTCTCCACAATGATCGGATCGCAACCGGCGGCATCGAGCACCCGAACAGCGTCGGGAACCGCCACCGCCAGTCCGCCGGCGTGGCCGCGAGTGGCCATCGATCGGATGAAGGCACTGCTGCTCACATGGTTGTCCATGCGGATCCGGTCGCCCAGGATGGCCCCCCCGGTGAGCGGAGAGCTGGGATCGATGGCCAGAATGGCCGGACGGGACGCCCCCGAGACCGCGGCCAACCGCCCGGTTATGGTGGACTTCCCCGTTCCCGGGGCCCCGGTGACCCCCACCACGCGGGCTTGGCCAGCATCACGGTGGGCCCGCTCCGACACCAGGGCAGCAGATTCGCCCCGCTTCTCCACCATGGTGAGCAGCTTGCCCAGAGCTCGCCGGTTACCGCCGCGGGCTGCTTCGAACAGTTCTTCGAGCGGATCGGGGCTCATCGTTCGAACACTTCTTCGAGCGGATCGCGGCTCATCACTCGAACACTTCTTCGAGCGGGTCGCGGCTCATCACTCGAACAGCTCGTCGAGCGGGTCGGGGCTCATCGTTCGAACGGGTCGTCGGCTGGCTTAGGGCTCACTGGGCGGCGGTTTGGCGGTCCACGGCCGCTCTCACTGCGGACACGACTTCTTCGGCAGATGCCCCGGGACCGATGACCGCGGCCACGCCGGAGTCGATCAGCGTGGCGACGTCGTCTGCGGGCACGATCCCGCCGATCACCACCGGCACGTCCAATCCAGCTTGGGCTACAGCATCCACCATTCGGGGAGCCAAGGTGAGGTGACCGGCGTTGTGCATGGAAAGCCCGATTGCGTCGGCGTCCTCCTGCTCGCAGGCGGCGACAATGCTGTCGGTGGTCTGGCGCAGGCCCAGGTAAATCACTTCCATGCCCGCGTCTCGCAATGTGCGGGCCACGACCTTCAAACCACGGTCGTGGCCGTCCAGTCCCAGTTTGGCCAAAACCACCCGGATCGGAATCTCGGATTCAGCGTCTAGGAGAAACGATGGGTCGGCAGGGAGATCGCTCATCGGCTCAAACCACCGCGTTCTCCACATAGGTGCCGAACACTGTCTCCAAAGCGGCGACAATCTCGCCCTCGGTGGCGTAGGTTCGCACCGCATCGATGATGGAGGGCATGAGGTTCACGTCAGGCTGCTCGGCCGCTTCGACCAACGCGGCGAGAGCGCCTCTCACTGCATCATCATCGCGGTCGCCGCGAACCTTCTCGAGTCGCTTGAGCTGCAACTCCTCGGTCTCGTGGCCGATGGACAGCAGATTGGCCTCGTCCTCGTCACCCTCGGTGAACTCGTTGACCCCCACGATGATACGCCTACCGGCGTTCACCTCGCGCTCGAAGCGGTAGGCGGCGTCGGCGATCTCCCCCACGAAGTAGCCGTCTTCGATGCCGGCGTAGACCCCCTCCAGCATGGAGCCGTTGCCGAGTTGGTCGATGTGGTCGAAGATCTCGTCGGCCTGGCGCTCCACCTCGTCGGTGATCCACTCCACGAAGGGGGCGCCGCCCAGCGGGTCGACCACCGAGGCGGCCCCGGTCTCATGAGCCACGATCTGCTGGGTGCGAAGGGCGATGCGGGCGGCCTTTTCCGAGGGGAGGGCTAGGGCTTCGTCGTATGAATCGGTGTGCAGGCTCTGGGTGCCTCCCAACACCGCGGAAAGGGCCTGGATGGCCACCCTGGCGATGTTGTTCTCCGGCTGCTGAGCGGTGAGGGAGACCCCCGCCGTCTGCGTGTGGAACCGGCACATCAGCGACTTGGGGTTGGTGGCGCCGTAGCGATCCTTCATCCAAGTGGCCCAGATGCGCCGAGCGGCCCGGTACTTGCCTATCTCCTCGAAGAAATCGCTGTGGGCATTGAAGAAGAACGACAGCCGCGGCGCGAAGTCATCCACGTCCAATCCGGCCGCGACGGCGGCCTCCACATAGGCAAAGCCGTTGGCCAGGGTGAAGGCCAACTCTTGGGCGGCGGTCGAGCCCGCCTCGCGGATGTGGTAACCCGAAATGGAGACCGGATGCCATCGGGTCATCTCCGCGGTGGTGAACCGGATCAGATCGGTTACCAGCCGAACCGAGGGGCGGGGCGGGAAGATGTACTCCTTTTGGGCTTGGTACTCCTTCAAGATGTCGTTCTGGATGGTGCCTCCGAGGTCGGCCCGGCCAACGCCGTTCTTCTCGGCCACTGCGACATACATGGCCATCGAAATGGCCGCTGGCCCGTTGATGGTCATCGAGGTGGTGACTTTGTCGAGTTCGATGCCCGCAAACAGGTCCTCCATGTCGGCCAGGGTGTCTACGGCCACTCCGGCTCTGCCGACCTCGCCTATTGCCCACTCGTGGTCGGAGTCTCGGCCCATGAGCGTGGGCATGTCGAAGGCAGTGGACAGTCCCGTTCCCCCGGCCCGAAGAAGAGCGTGGAAGCGGGCGTTGGTGTCGGTGGCGGTGCCGAAGCCGGCGAACATCCGCATGGTCCACAACTTGCTCCGATAGCCGGATGGAAACAGCCCGCGGGTGTAGGGGTATTCGCCCGGTGGCAACCCATCGCCATAGAAGGGGTCGAGGGGAATTCCCGACATCGTCTCGACCATGGGGGAATTCTATCAAGGAAGTCCGATAGTTGGAAGTGCAACTAATGGCTCTGCAAAGGAGTACCCAGGAAGGCTTGTGACACTTGCGATCGAGGGGCTGTTCAGCCCCTCACCAACTGCCCGGGTAGGGCGCCGGTCAGCTCTCCGTCGACCAGCACTGTTTGGCCGGCGACCAGGGTGGCGACAAAGCCGTTGGCCCGCTGAATCAGCCGACGACCACCCGCGGGAAGGTCGAACACCATCTCGGGGGCTCGCAGATTGAGCCGGTCGAAGTCAATGAGGTTGATGTCGGCCCGCTGCCCGGCCGCCAGCGTGCCCCGGTCGTTGAAACCGACCAAGGCCGCGGTGTCGGCGCACTGCCACTTGATGAGCTGCTCCACCGGAAGGGTTTCGCCCCGCGACCGGTTGCGGCCCCAGTGGGAGAGGAGGAAGCTGGGCATGCTGCCGTCGCACAAGAACCCGACGTGGGCGCCGGCATCGCCCAGCCCGGGCACGCTGAGCGGGTGGGCGAGCATCTCCTTGGTGAGCTCGAAGTCACCTTCGCCATAGTTCATCACCGGCACGTAGAGCAGTTCAGTGCCATCGCGGGCCAACAACACGTCGTAGAGGGCCTCGTGGGGGTCGACCCCCCGCCGGGCGGCGTCGGCAGCAACGCTGGCGTCGGGCGAGGGCTCGTAGTCGGGGGTCTCCCCCAGCGGGAAGAGCTTGTCGAGTTGGTTGAAGGTATGGACGGGCTGGGCGGCCAACTCGGCCACCAGGCGCTCCCTCATCTCGGGCTCACGCAGATGGGCCACCCGCGTAGGAAGATCCAGCGAGGCGATCTGGTGGTAGCCAGGACACGAGAGGAGCGCATGATAGGTGGATTGGAGACCAACGAGCACCCCCACGGGGCGGCTGGCCACCTGGGCTCGGAGCGGGATGCCCGCTTCGGCCGCCCGGGTGATGCGGTCGAGAAGCTGGCGGCCTAGGTCGGGCCGGCTGTCGGGGACGGCAATGGTCATCGACAGCGGGCGGCCGCTGACTCGGGCCATCTCGGCCACCAAGTCGAACTCGGCGTCCAAGTCGCCCCAGTCGCCCACCATCTCGAACACGCCCTTGCCAGTGTGCCCCACGGCCTCGGCGATGGCCCACAGCTCGGATGCGCCGGCGGTGAGGCTGGGGGTGTGCTCGCCGTCTTTGGTCTTATGGTTGATGGTACGGCTGGTGGTGAAACCCACCGCGCCAGCGGCAATGCCCTCGGCGGCCAGTCGGGCCATCTCGGCGATCTCAGCACCGGTGGGATGATTGTCGTGGTCGGCGCCCCGCTCGCCCATGACGTAGGCCCGCAGCGCGCCATGGGGGACTTGGGCGGCCACGTCGATAGTGCGGGATTTGCGCTCGACGGCGTCGAGGTATTCGGGGAAGCTCTCCCACTCCCATTCGATGCCCTCGGCCAGGGCAGCACCGGGGATGTCCTCCACGCCTTCCATCAGGCCGATCAGCCATTCCTCCGATCCGGGGCGCACGGGGGCGAAGCCCACCCCGCAGTTGCCCGTCACCACGGTGGTCACTCCGTGCCACACCGAGGGGGTCATGTCGGGATCCCAGGAGACCTGCCCGTCGTAGTGGGTATGGATGTCGACAAAGCCGGGGGTGATGAGAAGGCCGTGGGCATCGAGCTCTTGGCGACCCCTGGAGATGTTGCTGCCTATTTCGGTGATCTCTTTGCCGTCGACGGCGATGTCGGCGGTGAAACCTGGTTGGCCGGTGCCGTCGATGACTGTTCCGGCGCGGATGACTAGGTCGTGCATGAGTCGAAGTTAGTCTCTCGGGATGAGTGATGAGTCGGCGGTACGGAATCTTGTTGCCCGGTTGGCAATGTTGGCGGATGAGGGGGATCTGGGGGATTACGTGGAGTTGTTCACGGAAGATGCTCGGTGGGATATGCCGGGGGGAGAGCTTGAGGGACGGGAGAACCTCTTGTCGGGGGCGATTGAACGGCGAGCCGCAGGGACCGTCGGACCGGGGAGCAACACTCGCCATGTGATCACCACCCAGTCGGTGGCGGTGGACCGCGACGAGGCTGTCTCCGACGCCTACTGGCAGTTCTGGGTGAACACCGCTACCGAGCCCTCGATTGCGCTGTTCGGGACATACCACGATCGACTGGAGCGCACGGGGGATGGTTGGAAGCTGGCCCACCGGGTCATCTCCTTCGGTTAGCGCCGCGCGCCATGTCGGATGAGGGTCGACGCGTCTTGAAGGGCCAGGTGGCGGTGGTCACGGGCGGGGGCCGGGGGATCGGTCGGGCCATTGCGCTCGGAATGGCCCAGGAGGGCGCGGCGGTGGTGGTGTCGTCTCGGACCCAGCAGCAGCTCGATGCAGTAGTGACCGAGATTGAAGATGGCGGTGGGCAGGGAGTGGCCATGGTGGCGGACGCGGCCGATGAAGACCAGGCCCGGTCACCGGTGCGGGCGGCGATGGCTGAGTTCGGTCGGGTTGATGTGCTGGTCAACAATGTGGGGGGCTCGTCGGGGGGAAACCATGATCCGTTCTCGGGAGATGCCGAGGCGTTCATGGGCACGTTGCGGTTGAACCTGATTTCGGCCTTTTGGACCAGCCAGGAGGCGCTTTCGCCAATGCGGAAGCGGGGATATGGCCGCATCATCAATATCGGCTCGGGTGCATCCAAGAGAGCGGCCGCCAGCGTGGCCTATACCGCGGCCAAGCACGGCCTAGTGGGTCTTACCAAGCAGCTGGCGATGGCGGCGGCGCCCTATGGGATCACGGTGAACTGTCTTTGTCCGGGGTGGACCAACACGGCGTTGGTGGACTTCGAGAAGCTGGCCACAGCCAAAGGGGTCAGCGCCGCCCAGGCCAAAGCCGACGCCCACGCCGACAGTGCCCAGCGCCGAATCCTGGAGCCGGAGGAACTGGCCCCCATGGCGGTGCTGTTGGCCTCAGAAGCGGGCGGCGGCATCACTGGACAGGTGATCAGCGTGGATGGCGGCTACCGCTTGTGAACCGAATACACCGGATCACCGTGACCGGTCCTCTAATCGGCTAAACAGAGCCGCAATGGAGATCGCGGCCTTCCAACAGCTCATGGACGATCTGTACGGTCCCCAAGACCGGGAGCGAGGCATCCCCGCCACCGTGGCGTGGTTGTGCGAGGAATTGGGCGAGCTGGCCCAAGCGGTGCGCAAGGGCGATGACGCCGAGCGGCTGCACGAGATGGGCGATGTGCTGGCCTGGCTGGCGTCGCTGGCCAACCAGCTCGATCTCAGTCTGGAAGAAGCGGCGCTGAGATACCGCGACAATCCGCCCCGCTAGACGGAGATCAGCGCTTCAGCGATCTGAATGGCGTTGAGGGCGGCGCCCTTGCGGAGGTTGTCGCCGGCTACGAACAGGGACAGGCCGTTGGCGACGGTGGGGTCGACGCGGATTCGGCCGACCAGGGTGGGGTCGATGCCGGCGGCGGCCAGCGGGGTGGGCACATCGTCGACCACCACGCCGGGGGCGGCCGACAGAAGCTCAGTGGCCCGTTCGGGGCTGAGAGGGCGGTCGAATTCGGCGTTGATGGCCAGGCAGTGGCCGGTGAACACCGGTACCCGCACGCAGGTGGCGCTCACCGCCAGATCAGGGAGCTCCAAGATCTTGCGGCTCTCCTCCACCAGCTTGCGCTCCTCGGAGGTCTCCCCGGACTCATCGTCGATCCAGGAGCCGCACTCGGGCACCACGTTGAAGGCTATGGGCGCGGCAAAAACGGACGGTGCCGGAAACGAGGCGGCTTGGCCGTCGTGGGTGAGGCCAATGGCATCGTCGGCCACTTTGCGCACCTGCTCGTCCAACTCGGCCACGCCCGACAAACCTCCGCCGGATACTGCCTGATAGGACGAGATCACCAGGCGGCGCAATCCGGCTTCAACAGCCAGTGGCTTGAGCACCGGCATGCCGACCATGGTGGTGCAGTTGGGGTTGGCGACGATTCCCTTGGGAATGCTGGCCAAGGCATGGGCATTTACCTCGGGCACCACCAGGGGCACGTCGGGGTCCATCCGCCACGCCGAGGAGTTGTCGATGACTGTGGCTCCGGCTGCGGCCACTCGGGGGGCGAGCTCGCGGGAGGCGGCGCCGCCGGCAGAGAAAAGGGCGATGTCCAACCCGCGGTAGTCGGCGGTAGCGGCATCTTCGACCACAATGTCTTGATCTCGCCACGACATGGTGCGGCCAGCGGAGCGGGCCGAGGCCAGCACTCGCAGATGGTCTACCGGGAAATTGCGCTCTTCCAACATGCGGCGCATCACCCCGCCGACCTGGCCGGTAGCGCCGACAACTGCGACATTCACGCCAGCAATCCTACTTTCGACAGCTCAGGAAACTGATGCCGTTATCGGGACAGGCCGAATGCCTCGTGCAAGGCCTGTGTGGCCGCATCAGTATGTTCTTGGCGGATCACACAGCTGATGCGAATAGGAGAGGTGGAGATCATCTCAATGTTGATCTGATTCTCCGACAGAGTCTCGAACATGGTGGCGGCCACACCGGGGTGCGACTTCATGCCAGCGCCCACCAGGCTGATCCGGGCGATGTCCCGGTCGGCGGTCACCCCGGTGGCGCCGATCTCGCCGGCCACTTTCTGGGTGATGTCGGCGGCGATATCGGCGTCGCCGTCGGGAACGGTGAAGGAGATGTCGGTGATGCCGTCCTCAGAGGCGTTCTGCACGATCATGTCGACGTTCACGCCGGCGTCGGCCAGCTGACGGAACATGGCCGCGGCCACGCCAGGACGGTCGGCCACGCCGGTGACAGTTATCTTGGTCTCCGAGCTGTCGGGGGTGACCGATCGGATGATGGGTTGCTCCATGGAAGACTCCTCTTTGACCACCCAGGTTCCCTGCTCCCAGGTGAATGCCGAACGAATGTGCAGCTTGACGCCGTAGTTTTGGGCCACCTCGACTGAGCGCATCGCGGGCTTCGGACAGCCCACCGCAGTCATTTCCAACAGCTCCTCGAAGGAGATGCTGGGTAGCTTGCGGGCATCGGCACATACCCGGGGATCGGTGGTGAACACCCCGGAAACATCGGTATACAGCTCGCAAGCATCGGCGCTCAGGGTGTGGGCGAGGGCCACCGCCGTGGTGTCGGAGCCGCCTCGGCCTAAGAACGTCACGTCGTTCTCGGTGCTCACTCCCTGCGAACCGGCCACCACCGGAACGCGGTTTTCCTCCAGCGCGGCCTGGACTCGTCCCGGGGTGATCTCCACGATCTTGGCGTTGCCGTGGTTGGTGTCGGTGATGAATCCGGCCTGGCTGCCGGTGAAGGAGTCGGCGGGCACCCCCAGATCGTGAAGGGCCATGCACACCAGGGCGCAGGCCTTGCGTTCTCCGGCTGTGATGAGCATGTCCAATTCCCGGCCTGGCTGGGTGTCGGAGACCGCCGACGCCAGCGCCAGCAGTTCGTCGGTCTCTTTGCCCATGGCGCTGATCACCAGAACCACTTGGTCGCCCCGGTCTCGGCAACGCCGCACGTGGTCGGCCACCTCGCGGATACGGTCGGCGTTGGCCACCGACGTGCCGCCGAACTTCTGCACCACTAAGGCCACGGCAGAAACGCTACCGGCCCCCCATCACCACTTCGGTTGTTGTTATCCGAGTTTTTCGGGCTGGTAGGCACTTCAGTAGCGCTACCTCTAGATTTCAGGCGATGGCCACTAGCAAGAGGCAGCGGCAGCGGGAGCGCCGGCAGATAGCGCAGCAGCGGGCCAAGGTGACGGAGACCCGCGGTCGACTCCGCTCTGGGGGGGTCCGAGTCGCCCTGATCGGGCTGGTGATCGTGGTGGGGGTGCTAATTCTCTGGCTGACGCTGCGGGAGAGTGGCGACAGCGGTGAACCTGATGTTTCCAGTGCTGCTAGTGACACTGCTGACGGCAATGGTGCCGAGGCCGCGCCAGGAACCGGTGGGTTCCCCGAGCTTCCACCACCTCCGGCGCCCGGCGGCGAGCTAAGCGGAGACGTCACCCCTTGTCCCGATACGGCAGGCCCGACGTTCCGGGTGACCTCGTTTGAATCGGCGCCGGCTCAGTGCCTCGATCCCGAGCTCGCCTACACCGCAGTGTTCGACACCAGCCTGGGGCGAATTCGGGTGGCGCTTGATCAGGAGGCCGCTCCCGAGGCAGTGAACGCCTTCGCGGTGCTGGCCGGCTACGACTACTACGACGGTTCGGCCATCTTCTACACCGATCCCTCCGGAGGCTACATCCAGGGCGGATCACCTCATACCAACTCCGCCGATGATCCGGGGCCGGGATTCACGGTCGATCCCGGAGAGGCGGTGACCTCGAGGGCGGGTCAGCTGTTGTGGTCGGCCGAGGGTGATTCTGCGGGCCAGTTCTTGTTCTTGGCCTATGACGACGAAGACTTCTTGCCGTCCCAACCGGTTTCCGGGCTGGCCACCCTGGGGGAGATCTCCGACGGCAGTTTGGCTGTCGTGCTGGATGCCCTGGTTATCCATGTAGACAACCCCGACACCGCTTTCGGGGGACGGCCGGCGGAAGCGGTCATCGTCAACTCCATCGACATACAATCCTCCAACGCCACCCAAGAAGGGAATATTGACTTGAGCGCATGCCCGCCAGCAGACGGTTCGGGACCCCAGGTTCTGGATTTCGACGGTCCCCAACCCATGTGCTTGGACGTCTCCAAGCAGTACACCGCGGTGTTCGACACCACTGCGGGTGAGATGCGGATCGATCTCGACGTGGCCAACACGCCGATCACGGCCAACAATTTCGCGGTTCTGGCCCGATACCACTACTACGACGACACGCTGTTGTTCCGGACTGATCCGAGCATCGGCATCATCCAGGGCGGGGCGCCCCACACCAATTCCCCGTCCGACCCCGGCCCGGGCTACACCATCCCCGACGAGGGCTCGGGGTTCACCTATGAGCCGGGCCAGATCGTGATGGCCCGCACCGGAGCGCCCAACAGCGCCAGCGCCCAGTTCTTCTTCGCGGTGAACGAGAACACCGCCCTGCTCAACAACCAGGGCACTTACGTGGTGTTCGGGCAGATGGACACCAACAGCCTGACGGTGGCCGAGGCCATTTTGGCCAGTCACGCCGACCAGCCCGGCAACCGGCTGGGCGGAGCCCCCGATCCCCAGGTGATCGTCAAGTCGGTCACCGTCGAAGAATCCGGCTAACCCTCAGCTCATTGCCTCGGGGTGGGGCAGAGTATGGGGATGAGGCCGGAGCATGAGGCTGGAGCCTGAACCCAGCCAATGGGCGTTTCCGCCCGCGGAGGCGGCCGACGAGCACGGCTTGGTGGCGGTGGGGGCCGATCTGGCTCCCGGCACGCTATTGGCCGCCTATCGAGCTGGCCTGTTTCCCATGCCGCTGGGCCGCACCGACAAACTGGGATGGTGGTCGCCTGATCCACGAGGCGTGATTCCTCTCGACGACCTTCGGGTGACTCGGTCGCTGCGCCGGTCGTTGCGCCGCTATCGGATCACCGCCGATGTTGCCTTTGCTGATGTGATCGACGCCTGTCGCATGATCGAGCGGCCCCATGGATGGATCTCACCGGATATCCGCGATGCCTACGTGCGGCTGCACAAGATGGGGTGGGCCCACAGCGTGGAGGCGTGGTCGGAGGATGGGGAGCTGGTAGGCGGGCTGTACGGGGTGTCGATCGGCGGTCTGTTCGCCGGCGAGTCGATGTTCCACGTTGACCGCGACGCCTCCAAGGTGGCTCTGGTATCGCTGGTGGGCCGGTTGGCTCATGGAGGGGTGACGCGGCTGCTGGATGTGCAGTGGGCGACGGAGCATATGCGGAGTTTGGGGGCAATTGAGATTCCCCGGAGCGAATATCTGGAGCGATTGAAGGCTGCGGTGAAGCAGCCGTCGGCGCCTTGGCCTCGTTAGGCCAAGCGGGTAACTGTGTCGCCTTGGTGGATGGGGCCGGGGTGGATGACTTTGGCGTTGATGCCGCGGAGGTTGAGGGCGCGGCCGGTGGGGGAGTTGACGAAGCGGAGGGCGTCGGGGCCGAACCGGCGGGAGAATTTGCCGCAGCCGGTATGGGGCTCGGCGGTGACCTCGATGACGGATTCGCCGATGGCAAGTTGAGTGCCAGCAGGGAGGGTTTCCAAGCTGATATCGAGGTCGATGTAGAGCTGGTCGCCGGCTAGGGGCCACCGTTCGATGGGTCCGGCTATCGCCGCGGCTGTGCGAGCATTCATGATGTTGATCTGGGCGTCAATCAGTGGGCCGCCATCGGCTGTCTTGGTTGAGCCCCGCTGGCTCCAAGTGTCACCCTCAAGGCCCTCATCCAGAGTGAGCAGGCCGGATTCCAGCACTTCTCGCTCGTTCACCGCGGGCCGGCGGACGATCAACTCGAGGGTGCCTTGATCAGCGGGAGCTTGGCGGATGTGGTCGAGGGCCGCCTCCAGCTCGTCGGGTGTCCGGTGGCGAGCGGGGTCGGCGGTCATCGGCGCAGTGACTGTCGTTGGCGGCGAGTTGTGGCCGGGGCAGTCCACCAGCGACCGCTGAACCGCCAGCGGGGTGCGACGGCCGTCTCAGGCTGGAAGGCCGCAGGGCGGGGCCAAAGTGCCTCGTAGGCGGCCAAGATGGCGGCCACTTCCTCGTCGGTGGGCTGCGGGGTGAATTGGATGAGACTCATAGGGCTGTTCTAGCTGGCCTTTTCGGCCGCGCCGGGGTGATTTTTCAACGTTAGTGACTAGAGCGGGATGACCCCGTGTTTGCGGGGCAGCAGTTCTTCTCGTTTGGAGCGGAGCATCTGGAATCCGGCGATGGCCAGGCGGCGGGTGTCGGCTGGATCGATTACGTCATCGATGTAGCCCCGCTCGGCGGCGATGTAGGGATTGGCGTAGCGCTCGGTGTAGTCGTCCACCAGCTCGGCCCGCCGGGCGACCGGATCGGCGGCCGACTGGAGCTCGCGGCGGTGGATGATCTCCACTGCCCCCTGGGGACCCATCACCGCCAACTCGGCGCCGGGCCAGGCGAACGACAGGTCAGAGCCCACCGATTTGGAGTCCATCACGACATAGGCCCCGCCGTAGGCCTTGCGGGTGATGATCTGTATTCGGGGAACGGTGGCCTCGCAGTAGGCATAGAGCAGCTTGGCGCCGTGGCGGATGATCCCGCCGTGCTCCTGATCGACTCCGGGCAGGAAGCCGGGCACGTCCACAAAGGTCAAAAGCGGGATGTTGAAGGCATCGCAGGTCCGCACGAAGCGGGCTGCCTTGGAGGACGACTCGATGTCGAGCACTCCGGCCAACACCATCGGCTGGTTGCCCACCACGCCGACGGTGTAGCCGTCGAGTCGGGCGAAGCCGCACACGATGGACTGGGCCCAGTGGGCGTGGTACTCCATGAACTCCCCGTCGTCCACCACCGCCTGAATCACCTGACGCATGTCGTAGGGCAGGTTGGGGCTGTCGGGCATGATGTCGCGCAGCTCAGGGGTCAGCCGCTCGGGATCGTCGGTGGCAGCCACCTGCGGAGGCTCCTCCAGATTGTTGGCCGGCAAGTGGCCTACCAGGAAGCGGACCTCGTCGAGCACCTCTTCCTCGGTCTGGCCCACAAAGGTTGCCACTCCCGACTTGGTGGAATGGGAGCGGGCCCCGCCCAGATCCTCCAAGGTGACCTCTTCGCCGGTGACAGTCTTCACCACGTCGGGACCGGTGATGAACATGTGCGATTTCTCGGCCACCATGAACACGAAGTCGGTCATAGCCGGGCTGTACACCGCTCCGCCGGCGCAGGGCCCGAGGATCACACTGATCTGGGGAATGACTCCGGAAGACTTGACGTTGCGGTGGAAGATGCCGCCGTAGGAGTCGAGCGACACCACGCCCTCCTGGATGCGGGCGCCGGCGCCGTCGTTGAGGCCGATCATGGGTGCGCCCACCGAAAGAGCCAGGTCCATCACCTTGTGTATCTTCTCGGCGAAAACCTCGCCCAGCGCGCCGCCGAACACGGTGAAATCCTGAGCGAACAAAAACACCTTGCGGCCGTCGATGGTGCCCCAGCCGGTGATCACGCCGTCGGTATAGGGCCGTTCCTCGATGCCGCTGTCCAGCGCCCGGTGGCGGGCCAGCATGTCGAGCTCGTGGAACGAGCCGTCGTCGAGCAGGTACTCGATTCGCTCCCGGGCCAGCATCTTGCCCTTCTCGTGCTGGCGGTCCACCGCCCGCTGGGGTCCAGCATGGAGGGCCTCTTGCTTGCGGCGCTCCAAGTCATTGAGTCGATCCTTCATCGAGTGCTCGGCCATTGCCGCAACAGGCTACATGGGGCTTGTCGTTTTCGTGGTGTTGGGCTTTCCCCATCTGGTGCAACCATCGCCTAGCACTGGCTGGAGCTCTCTCTTGTTCCACCAATGGCATTCTTGCCTCCCAAATCGAGGTGACAGACCCGAGGGGGATGCTCAGAATCTCAGGGTAAAGATCGTAAGGTTTTCTCTTGTGAGGAAACGTTCGGGTATGTTCGAAGGTCTGGCCTGGCGTTTGCGGGTTGTGGCGGTGGTGTGGATGCTGGTGGTGGGCGGGTTGGCGGTTCCTGTTGGGGCGCAGTCTGGTGTGGGGTCGCCGGTTTCTGATGTGCCTGATGTGGGTGTTGGGGGCGGTTTGGTGGC
>LXNI01000212.1_pt1 | contig 73416 bp, 53 predicted proteins | sample 809091 | NCBI WGS metagenome assembly LXNI01 (sample SAMN04870527, study PRJNA318959) | sponge metagenome | biome: 01000161; feature: marine sponge reef; material: water | host: Sarcotragus foetidus | place: Greece: Milos, Mediterranean Sea | collected 2013-05-29 | depth 5-7 m
GTGCATGGCCTCCATGTAGAGCGCCATCGAGGCCTTGAGCACGCTCGGGTTAGGGCTCATGATGCGGACTATGTTCCAAACCCTGCCCGCTCGGCTCAGCGCTTTGTCGTATTCGGCGCGCAGGGCACCTTCGGCAGCATCCGGTGGAATCGTCTCGATGTAGGCCACCCCTTCAGGGTACGCCTCAAGCGGGCGATCCTCCAGCCGGGGCTGATCTTGCAGGCGGGCTGGATGCCTAGGTACGCGCCCGATCCCACGCAGCAAACGTGCTGCTCTGCCCCGCCAGCTCTTCCAGCAGCGGCGCTGGACGCCACCAATGCCCGTGGGCCGCGTGAAATTCCTTCACCCTCTCCAAGACGCCGGCCAAACCGACGGTGTCGGCGTAGAACATCGGACCGCCCCGGTACGGCGGGAAGCCGTAGCCGTAGAGGTAGATGATGTCGATGTCAGACGAACGCAGCGCATAGCCCTGCTCGAGGATGCGGGCACCTTCGTTGACCAAAGCGTAGACGGCACGGTCCCGGATCTCGTCGTCGTCGATGTCGCGCTGCTCGATGCCCGCCTCGGCGGCGATGCGATTCAGCACTGCGTCAACTTCGGGATCCTCGTTACGGCTGCGATCCTCGCCGTAACGGTACCAGCCCGCTCCGGTCTTTTGGCCGTAGCGTCCGAGTTCGCACAGAGCGTCCTCGGCTAGCGGCCGCCGGGTGCCGGGCGGATAGATGTGGGGCGCTTCCTTGCGCACTCGCATGCCGACATCCAAGCCGGCAAGGTCTCCCACCGCCATCGGGCCCATCGCGGCCCCGAACTCGTACAAGACGCGGTCGATGCGAGACGGCTTGGCGCCCTCCTCGGCCAAGAACTGAGCTTCGCGCCGGTACGGATGGAACATTCGGTTGCCGACGAAGCCGTGGCAGTTGCCGACCAGCACCCCGACCTTCTTCAAGGTCCGTGCCAAGCCCATCGACGTGGCCACCACATCCTTGGCGGTCTCCCGGCCACGCACGATCTCCAGCAACCGCATGACATTGGCCGGGCTGAAGAAATGGTGCCCGATCACGTCCTGCGGACGCGACGTGACCGAGGCGATCTCGTCCACGCTGAGCGTGGAGGTGTTCGTGGCGAGCACGGCGCCCTGCCGGGCGACGCTATCGATCTGCCGGAAGACCTCCTTCTTCAGAGCCATGTTCTCGAAGACGGCCTCCACGACGATGTCGGCATCTTCGAATCCTTCCCAGCCTGTCTGCGGCGTGATCAGTGCCAAGCGCTGCTCGACGAACTCGGGCGTGAACCGTCCGCGCTTGACCGAGCGCTCGTAGTTCTTGCGGATCGTCGCCACGCCCCTGTCGAGCGCCTCTTGAGTGACTTCCTTGAGGCGCACGGGAATGCCGGCGTTGGCATAGCACATCGCGATGCCGCCGCCCATGGTCCCCGCTCCGAGCACCGCTGCGGAGCGGATCGGTCGCGTCGGCGTGTCCTTGGGCACATCAGGGATCTTGCGCACCTGACGCTCAGAGAAAAAAGCATGGATAAGGGCCTTGGATTGCGTGGAGAACAGGCACTGTTGAAAAATCTCGGCCTCGCGCTTGATGCCCTCGGCGAATGGCAGCGTCACGGCGGACTGGACCGCATCAATTGCTTTCAGGGGGGCCATCTGCCCTCTTCGGATCTTGCGCACCTTGGCCCTTGCGGCGTCACAGATCGCCGCCGCCTGTTCCGGCGTGCCCAAGCGCTCGTCGCGCTCGCTTGCCTTGGGGTGCGGGCCGCCGCCCGCAGCGACCTCGGCGGCAAACTCGACCGCACCGGCCAGCAATGCCTCGTAGCCGCTGCCTTCGATGACCCGATCGACGATGCCGTGAGCGTGAGCGTCCGCGGCCGAGACCGGATCGCCGATCGCGCACATCTCCACGGCCTTCTGCACCCCTGCCAAGCGCGGCAGGCGCTGCGTGCCGTGGGCGCCAGGGATGATTCCCAGCTTGACTTCCGGCTGGCCGACTTGGGCGGAAGCCAGCGCCACTCGGTACTGGCAGCCCTGGGCCGTCTCCAAGCCGCCGCCAAAAGCGGTGCCATGGATTGCCGCCACCGTCGGCTTGGCGGAGTTCTCGAGGCTCTCGATTACGGTGGTCAGGCCGGGCCCGCTCCGCTTCTGGCCGGAAGTGATCTTGCCGAACTCCTTGATGTCCGCCCCGGCTATGAAGGTTCGTCCGCCACCGATCAGCACGATGGCCTGAACACTGGCGTCATCGCCGAACTGCTCAACACCATCCAAAATGCCTTGCGGGACGCCGGGACTGAGCGCGTTTACAGGGGGGTTTTCGACCGTGATTACGCCGACGCCGCGCTCGACGCTCAAGCGGACCAAGTTCGCCATGAATACCTCCTAGGCTCGGGGCGGGCACGGTGCGAGCCCGCCAAGTCCTATAGAGTAGCGAAACCGATCGATGGTGCAGTCGGCCCAGCCGTGACGGTGCCTAGCCGCCCGCCCCGCCAAGCGCTTCGATGTCGACGCGAATCTCGTCCCACGGCGGCAGGCTCTGCAGGCTGCCCATGGCGCCCAGCCGCACGTCGATCTCCTGACCGCCTTGTGGCGGCAGGGGGTCGCTAATGATCACTTCGAACGTGGCGATCGGCAGGGCTTGGGAACTGGCCTGCCGCACCCGCAGCAGCACTTGGACGGCGACTGACTGGGGCTCGTTGGAATGGTTCGCGACAAAGGCCCGCACATGCGTCTGGAAGTCGTCGTCGTAGTAAGGCCGGATCGCGGAAACTTCGATCGGTCCGCGCACACCAATCGCGAATGTCTCGACCGGAGACTCGGCCATCTCTTCGGGGTCTTCGAAGCGTAGCGCGGAGAACAAGCCGCCAGGTCCGGCGGACAGCCCTATCGCGACGCAAATGGCCACCACCACAGCACCGCCAAACATCAGCATGTGCTTCGTCTGGATTTCGAACTGCCCGCGTGGTCGGCGCACAGTCCGGTCAGCGGGCGTTGGCGTTGGCGCGGCAGCCTCAGGCACAGCTGGAGTGGAGGCCGGCTGTGGGTCAGGGCGATCTGGCGGCTGGACCGGCTGCACGGGAACCGGCTGTGGATCCGTCCCCAATGGCTCGGGGCTAGCCTGGGCAACGACCTCAGGCGCCGCACTGCCGCGCCCTGCGCAGTGCGGGCAGGTGTCTTCTGCTACGTCGACGCTGCCGCCGCATTTTGGACAGACCCAAGTGAACATGCCTCTCCTATTGTGCAGTAAGATCTGCCCGGGGCCACGCCGCGACCGAGCTCGGATGCAAAGCGGTTCTAGCCGCCTGGGGCGTGGAAAACGCCATTGATATAATCCGATTCGGGCTCCGTCCGGAGATTCCCCAGCCAATGCGCTCCTTGGATGCAGGTCTAGCGGACCAAGCTACGATCGCGAAGTACGAGCCCGTCATTGGCCTGGAAGTGCATGTCCAGCTCAAGACGAAGACCAAGATCTTCTCCCATTCGAGCCACGCCTTCGGCAATGCGCCAAATACTCAGACCGATCCCGTCGTACTAGGCTTGCCGGGCGCCCTGCCCGTGCTCAACCGAGAGGCCGTCTCTCTGGCTGTGCGAGCCTCGCTGGCCATCAACTGCCGGGTCAACAGCTGCTCCCAGTTCGCGCGCAAGAACTACTTCTACCCTGATCTGCCGAAGGGCTATCAGATCTCGCAGTACGACCACCCGCTGGCCGAGCACGGCTGGCTGGACATCCAGACCGACGAAATCTCCAAGCGCATCGGCATCACCCGGCTGCACATGGAAGAGGATGCCGGCAAGACGATTCACGATGGCTTCCCGGACTCGCACCGCTACAGTTACGTGGACTTGAATCGCGCCGGTGCGCCGCTGTGCGAGATCGTGAGCGAGCCTGACCTGCGCAGCGCGGACGAGGCAGTCGCCTACCTCAATGAACTCAAACTGGTGATTCAGTTTGCCGGTGCGTCCGACTGCGACATGGAGAAAGGGCAACTCCGTTGCGACGCCAACGTGTCAGTGCGCCCGCGAGGCAGCGAAGCGTTTGGCACTCGCTGCGAAATCAAGAATCTCAACTCGTTCCGCTTCGTTAAGCAGGCCATCCAATACGAGATCGCGCGCCAAGCGGCGCTGGTCGAGAACGGCGGTACGGTAGTGCAAGAGACGCGTCTGTTCAACACCGCTACCGGTGCCACGGCCGGCATGCGCGGCAAAGAAGATTCCCACGACTACCGGTACTTTCCGGAGCCAGACCTGCCACCCCTGATCGTCACAGACGAGTGGTTGAGCGCGATTCGTGATGAGATGCCGGAATTGCCCCCAGCCATGCGCAAGCGGTTTGTCGAAGACTACGGACTGTCCGACTACGACGCCAAGGTTCTCACGCTGACCGCCGCGACCGCCGCATACTTCGAGGAAGCAGCTCGTGCTGCCGGCAACCCCAAGGCCGCATCAAACTGGGTGCAAGGCGAATTGATGGGGGCTCTGAACGCCTCGGGCAAGAGTATCGAGGACTCGCCCGTGGGAGCGGCGGAGCTTGGCGAGTTGGTTGCCCTAGTGGACAAGGGGACGCTGTCCGGAAAACTCGGCAAAGAGGTGTTTGCCAAGATGTTCGAGAGCGGCAAGACCGCCCCCGCAATCATCGAAGCCGAAGGCCTGCGGCAGATCAGCGACACCGGCGAGTTGGAGCAGATCATTGGCGAGATCCTGGCGCGGTCCGAACGCCAAGTGCAACAGTACCGGGGTGGCAAGACGGGCGTGATCGGCTATTTCGTGGGACAGGTGATGAAAGCCACCCGGGGCCAAGCTAACCCCAAACTGGTCAACCAACTGCTGCGCGCCGCCTTGGACGGTTGACCGCGCGGCGCGGGAGGATCGCCGCCTGCGGCGGTCATTGCAGCAACGTGCGCACAATCGCCGCGTTGCGCTTGCTGACGGTGTATTGCAAGCCATTGACCAGCGTCAACAGCCAGCGGCGACTGCTCAATGAGCTGATGCGACTGATCTTGCTGCTGTTGACCAAGACAGCTCGATGCACCCGGAGAAACTCCGAGCCGGCTAGCTTGGCCGCAATGGCTGTCAGCGTCTGCGTGGCGCGGTAGCGCCTGTCTTGTGTGTTGATCCAGACGATTTCGCCGGAAGCTTGGAAGGCATAGACCTGGTCGAGGTCTATGAGCACGTAGTCGCGCCCGTGGCAGGCGACGATCTTGGCAATCGCCTGGCTTCGCCGAGCTGCGGCGTTCACCGTCTGCGCGACCCGCTCGGCATTGTCGCGAGGGTTCCTCTTGGCTCGGAGCGCCCGCTGGATCGAGCGCTCCAGTCGCTCGACGCTGAACGGCTTCAACAAGTAGTCGACCGCGCCGATTTCAAATGCCTTCAGAGCGTGCTCGCTGTAGGCGGTCACGAAGACGATCAGCGGAAGTCGGCCGTGAATGCCGCGCACGACTTCAAACCCGTCGCGGACGGGCATCTGGATGTCGAGTAGCACCAAGTCGGGGCGCAACTCCTCGATCTGGTGCAGGGCAGCGGATCCGTTTTCGGCCTCTCCTACGAGTTCCACGCCGTTGATCTCGGCCAAGTCGCGGCGCAGCACATCCCGAGCGGCCCGCTCGTCGTCTACGACTAAGGTCCGGAGGGCTTGGACCGACGGGTCAGGCATTCTGTTCGATGTTGTATCACGGCACAGGCAAGCACAGCGCCTGTATGGACACAAACGGGACACAATGGCCACTGAGCGGAACACCCAAGTGTGCCAGGCGGTACCGCAGATGGCGAGCGCACGGTGCCTGCTATGCGAATTGACCGTCGAAACCGGCGTATCCTGCCCCGATCGACAGCAGGCGTCCGGCCGCGGCTTGCAGACTCAGCACCAGCCATCGAAAAGCTTGGGAATCTACTACTAATTTCTTATTGAATAGATATTATTTTATATGTGTAGATTCTATCTTATCATAACCCCAGAATATATTTGACATTTGGCTCAATATCATGCTATCTTAGGTGAAACAAAAGACGAAGATTCTGCCGAGGCAGGATCCACATTCAGTCGACGGAGGACAAGAATGAAACAGAACACTGCCACATCCACAACGTCTAGCCATAGTTCCATGGTCGCGCTCCTAACGCGGCTCGGAGCCAGCCCTGGCGAAGCGTATAATGTAGCGGAGGAAGTGGCGACGGAAGCTAGGCTGGTTGCCAACGCGGTGGCGGAGGGCGTGAAAATGCAAGTTCTGTCGCGCATTGACGCGCTTCAAGGCGCATTGGAGGGCCTCAAATCTGAAGTCACGGCGAGGTTCAACGCGATCGACGAGCGCTTCACTGCGATCGACGAGCGCTTCGCGGCGGTTGACCAGCGCTTCGCGGCGGTTGACCAACGCCTTGACGCGATCGAGCAGCGCTTTGACTTTGTCATCCAGCGGCTCGACAGCATGGAGCGGCACATGGAGCGGCACTTCGAGCTAATGCACCAAATCTTCGGAGGCATCCAATCTCAGGTCGACTACCATCACACAGGCTACAGGAGGCTGCTCTTGCTGCTCGTCATTCCCGTTGCGCTAGCCTTGCTGGCTGGGGTAGGTGGGATGATCTGGGAAGGCGTCGCCAACTGGTCGACCACCCTGCCATAGGCGGGGGCCGCGCCATCGCGAAGTTGGGAGGTTGTCCAGACGAAGAGTTCGATTGTCGCTACGGGGGCGACCATTGGCGGCGGAGACGACTGGGAGGATTCGCCTACAACTAAATCGCTGCCTCGGGGCTGGTTGGCATAACCTCGGCAATGTGTTCGTACTTTCCGTCGACCGACCTCACACTCCAACTGCAACTCCGCGGGTAGCGAGCGCGGCGGCGACGCCGGGAGTCTGACGAGAGCGGTCTCGCAATTGGGGAGTACCTGAAACGGGAACTGAACGCTTGGTGGAATTCGCAAGTCACTTTCCGATCCTGCTCAATCTGCTGGGACACGCCGCGGGCATCACGGCGTTCGGGGCCTTCTTGGTCCTGCTCGCGCGGAGTCCGCGCCGGGATATCCGCGTGCCGGCCGCCGCCGCTGCGCTGGCGCTGTGCTGGAATCTCGGCTCGTTCACGGTGCTGCTTGCCGAACCGTCCGGACAGTTCCAAGATGCCCTCTCGGCACTGAGTCTCGCCTTCCTGAGTCTGCTGCCCTGCACCTTGTTGCACTTGGCGCTTGGCGGCGAACATCGCTGGTTGGCTGCGGCCGGGTATGCGGTCGGAGCAGTGGCGGCGGCGATCCACATCACGATTGCCGCTGGGATGCCCTTCGCAAGTCCAAGCACCGGAATCGCTGCGATCAACTACGGCTTCGGCTCTCTGTCCATCATCGGCGCTGTGCTGCTCGCTCGCGGAGGGTCCCGGCCAACACATTCAGGCATGCGCACGCTAGCAGCGATGGCGCTGTGTCTGTTGGCCCTATCGTTTGTACATTTCGGCCGTGCCCACGAGCCCGGTGCGTGGTTGCACGAACTAGTCTTCCACCACGCCGGAATTCCGTTGGCCCTGTTCGTACTGCTTCAGGACTACCGTTTCCTTCTGATGGACGTGTTCGTTCGGCTGGCCGGGTCGGTGCTGTTGGCTGCGGCGTTCGCCGGGACGATCTTATGGGCGGCAGATCTGTTGGGCTTGGTGCAAGCCACCTCTGAGACAGCATTGGACTTGGCAGCGTTCTTGGTGATCTCTGGCTTGTTGATCTTGGCCTATCCCGCGATCGTTCGACGCCTAAGCGCATGGGCCGAGAACGGAATCTTTGGACGCAAGGACGTGCGGTCCGCCGCCAGCGCGATTGGCACGATGGAAGCCGATGGCGAGAACGCCCTCCTGACGGGAGCGGCCGGCACCATTGCCCAATTCGCGTCTGCCGAGCATTGGAGGTTGCTAGACGCAGGCAGCGATGTTCGCGTCACGAAATCAGAAACGGTCCCCGCCCCTTGCCTAGATGCGCTCCACGCGGCCGGCCACGGCTGGAGCGGAGCGGTGGTGCCGCTAAGGGATGGAGTGGGCGCACAGCGTTTGCTGCTGCTGGGTGCCCGCGAGGGCGGGCGCCGCTACTTGAGCGTCGATCTGGAGGACCTAGACGCGCTCGCTTCAGCGGTTGCAACGCGGGTCGAGGCAACGCGCCGCGAGGAGCAGGATAGCCTGCTGCGGGACGCTGAGATCGCAACGCTCCGGGCCCAGATCAACCCCCACTTCCTGTTCAACGCCCTCAACGCCCTCAACGCGATCATTCCAGCCGCAGCCGCCGATGCCCGCAAGACGCTGCTAAACCTAGCAGACATATTCCGCTACTCGCTGAACAGCAAGCAGCAGTTCGTTCCGCTAGCGGACGAGATCGATATCGTGGAGGCTTACCTGCAGATCGAGAGGCTCCGCTTGGCAGACCGCTTGACCACCCTCATCGAGATCGACGAGCGAGTCCGCTTCAAACGGGTGCCCGCGCTGTCGATCCAACCGTTGGTAGAAAACGCCGTCAAGCACGGCGTCAGCCGTATGGCCAGAGGTGGCGAAGTGCGCGTCACGGCCCGCGAGGAATCTGGCGGCCTCCGTGTCGAGGTGACCGACAACGGTCCCGGCTTCGACACGCAAGCCCAGCCCGGGCTGGGCCACGGGTTGCGCAGCGTCGAGCGACGGTTGCAGCTGTGTTACGCAGGAGCAGTCCAGTTTCACACCGAATCCGATGTGTCCGGGTCCCGCGTCGGCTTCACCGTCCCGGCGGACGCGGCCTAGCAGCTTCAGCCAAAACCGCGAACGGGACGCCGATTCCGGGGGCTTGTCGCTGAAGAGGAGAAACACCTACCTAGCAACCATGCGAAAATAGGTTGTAACAAGCAATGAGGTTGCCTTACTACCTACCCTTGGTCGGGCTCACTATCGCCGCAGCGCTCTCAGCCGACGTGGTCATCCTTGAAGAGATCGTCGTCAAGGTGAACGATGGGATCATTCTGCGCTCGGAGTACGAGCGCACGCTGGATCAAGACCGGCGCGAATTGCTCGCCGACCCGGCCCTGACCGATGCCGAGCGCGAAGAGCAGCTGAGCTTGCGCGAGAAGTCCGTTCTGCGTGACATGATCGACCAGCGCCTGCTGGTCCAGAAAGGCGAGGAACTGGGCATCGAGGTCGAGGCGCAGGTGCTGCGCCAACGCGACGAGATCATGACGCGCAACAACATCGAGTCGACAGACGACTTCGAGGCTTGGGTGCTGGAGCGCACTGGCGAGCCGGCCGAGGATCTGATGGATCGCATGCGCGAGAACTTCCTGTCGCAGGCGGTGCTGGGCCAAGAGGTGTCCCGGCGGGTGATCGTCACGCGCGACGAAATCGAGGAGTACTACGCGGAGCACAAGGACGAGTTCATGCGCTCGGAGGGCGTCCGCCTAAGCCAGATCCTGATCTCGCTCGCAGACGACGAGGATGCCAAGCGCAAGCAGGCCGAGGAAGTCCACGAGCGCGTCGAGCGCGGCGAGCCTTTTGCCGAGATGGCGCGGCGATTCTCTGACGACGAGGCCACCAAGGAGCTGGGCGGGGATATTGGCATCTACCGGCGCGGGATGCTCCGCGAAGAGATCGAATCCGCCGTGTTTGAGCAACGGCAAGGCCACATCACGGACATCATCGAAGTCCCCAACGGACTACTGATCCTGCGCGTCGATCAGAACTACAGCGAGGGCCTGGCGGAGTTGGAAGAGATCCAAGAGGAGATTCGCGCCATCATCAGCGGGCCGCGCTTCCAGCCGGAAATCCGCAAGTACCTCGGCGAACTTCGCATGGAATCCTATATCGAGATCCGCCCAGGATATGCCGACGAAGGCGCGGTCGAGGGCATGAACACCGCGTGGAGCGATCCGTCTCGGCTAGCTCCGCTCACAACGACGCGCGAAGAGGTAATCCGCACGCGCCGTCGCAAACGCCTGCTGTGGATGATCCCGCTTCCGAAGGGAGAGGTGGACGAGCAAGACTCCGACGACAGCGTCGAGCCGGCCAACGAGACAGACGGGGCCGCGGCGTCGTGATCAAAGAGCACTACATCGCCGACCTGAAAACGATCAACCGCGCCACAAGGTTCGAGAGCACCTTTCTGGTTCAATCCAAAGAGATTCGTTCGAAGAAAAAAAGCGGCGAGCCGTATCTGGTGCTGCGCCTAGCGGACCGCACGGGCGTGATGGATGCCCGCATGTGGGACAACGTCGCCGCTGTTGCCGAAGTCTTCGAGAACAGCGACTTCGTCGAGATCCGCGGAAGGGTTCAAGACTACAACGGCCAGGTGCAGATCGTCATCGGCAGGCTCAAGGTCGTGCCGCGCCCTCAAATCGACCCCGGCGAATTCCTGCCGCGAACAAGCCGCAACATCGACAAGATGTTCGGAGAGCTGCTGACCACCATCGACGGCTTCTCGAACCCACACCTGAAGCGCCTAATGAGCGGCATCTTCCGCGACAAGGAGACAGCCCGGCGTTTCAAGCAAGCCCCGGCGGCCAGCGGCATGCACCATGCTTGGGTTGGCGGGCTGCTGGAGCACGTATTGAGCTGCCTCCGAGTTAGCAAGCTGCTAGCCTCCCACTACTCCGAACTCGATGCCGATCTGCTCGCCTCGGGAGTGCTGCTGCACGATTTCGGCAAGATCTTCGAGTTGAGCGTGGACCACGCGATTGAATACACCGACGAGGGCCGCCTGCTAGGTCACATCGCGATGGGCAGCGCGTGGCTCGAGCGCCGCTGCGACGAAATCGAAGGCTTCCCACCGCGCCTGAAGACATTGCTGCTGCATCTGGTGCTGAGCCATCACGGCAAGTTGGAATTCGGCTCCCCCAAGCAGCCCTTGTTCCCCGAGGCACTCGCGTTGCACTATATCGACGACCTTGATTCGCGCCTCGAGATGATGCGAGCAGTCACGGGCGAAATCGTCGGCGAGCGAGTATGGAGCCAATTCCATCGCGGCTTGGATGCCATTGTGCTCAAGAAGGAGGCGTTCCTGCAGCAGGGATCTAAGACGGACACTCCGCAAACGTCAGCAGACCCAGCGCAGGCCAGCAGTCCACCGCAGCATAGCCCTGCACGGACCGAGCCTGCACCGATTGCACCCCCTGCCGGCAGGCACGGTCAACCGGCAGGTCCGCCAGCGTTGCATCCTGAGCCGACGCCCCCGCCCGAGATGGCGCAGGCCGAGTCCGACGAAACACCGTCGGCTCGCCCCGCACCTGATCTGTTTTCGGACCCGGGATCTGCTGGCGAGAGTCGGGAGTGAATCGAGCGGGGCACGAAGTGGGCGTCCGGCACCTAGCGACTCGGCCCGCAGGGGGGTGAGGAAGACGCTACTATGTCCAATCCGCTGCAAGGCAAGGTCATCGTAATCACGGGCTCGACCCAAGGCTTGGGCGAGGAGATCGCCCGTCTCTCGGTAGAACGCGGAGCTGCGGGAATCGTTCTGAGCGGCCGGTCGGCCGAGCGCGGCGAGGCGCTGGCTGCTACCTTGCGCACCGCGCAATGCAGGGCGATCTTCGTACAGGCCGAGCTCGGCAGCGCCGCCGCCTGCCGAGAAATCATCAAGCGGGCCGACGCCGAGTTCGGCCGCATCGACGGCTTGGTCAACGCCGCCGCTTGCACGGAGCGCGGCACGCTCGAAGACACGTCGGTCGAGCACTGGGACAAGATCATGGCGATCAACCTGCGGGCACCATTCCTGCTGATCCAAGGTGCGGTGCGCATCATGCAGCGCGAAGGCAATGCCGGGAGCATCGTCAACATCCAGAGCATGTCGGCCCATGGCGGGACACCCAACCTCACACCCTACAGCGTGTCCAAGGGCGGGCTCGGCGTCTTGACGCGGAACGCCGCGCACTCGCAGCGCCCGCACAGGATCCGGGTAAATGCCCTCAACATCGGCTGGATGGCCACTCCCGCCGAGCATGCCGTCCAGCGGCTTGAGGGCCAGCCCGAGGACTGGCTACAAGCCGCCGACAAGGGAGCGCCGTTCGGGAGGATCCTGCGCCCAAGAGACGTGGCAGGCATGGTCGCATACCTGCTCAGCGACGAGGCCCGCATGATGACTGGAGCCTTGGTAGACTTCGACCAGCACGTGATGGGCATCTACGACCCCTAGAGCGAAGCGCATAGGGGCCTGCTGGACGCCGGCACAATAGCAGTTGGCGGGAAGTGGTATGCTTGGGATTGGCAGCGGGCCTTCCGAATCGCCCAGATGTCTCCGCTGAATAGCCCGATTGTGGGCGCGTAGCTCAATTGGTAGAGCAAGTGACTCTTAATCACTAGGTTCGGGGTTCGAGTCCCTGCGCGCTCACCACTCCCGGATAGGTAAACCCCTTACGTTCCAACAAGGCTGCCTGGCAGCCCCGCAGCACCTTGAAGCTTAAGCTTCAACGCCAGAGTGGGCTGGCATGCAAGTGGCCCAGCGGTTCTCGCCGATCGAGCTAGAATTCGTCCCGCTCATCAAGGATTCTGGCCCACTTGCAGCAAACTCCTATGATTCCCAAATTGGCGCACGTACGCTGAGGGGTGATTCCGATGTCATCCTTGCGCCTCCGCCTTCTAGCCGCTTCGGCTCTAGCCATTTTTGCAATCCCCGGGTTGGCCCAGTCCACAGGCACTCTTGCCGGAACCGTTTCGATGAAGGAGACGGGCAGCCCGATGCACGGCGCAAACGTGCTCATTGTCGAGTTGGGCCGGACCGTTCTATCCGACGACGATGGCGGATTCGCATTCGACCGCGTTCCGCCCGGGACATACCATGTGGTTGCTCATCTGGACCATCTTTTCACAGAAGCAGCAAAGACCGTGGAGGTAGAGTCCGGTAGCGCGGCATCGGTCGATTTCCTCCTATCGCTGACCACCGACCGATACGAAATCACAGTCACCGCGTCGGAGCAGCATGAGACAACGTTCGAGTCCTTCCAGGATGTCGAATCGCTGGACGCCTATGACCTAGCCCAAGGAACGGCTATATCGCTCGGCGAGGCGCTGGACCACCGGGTCGGGACCGGAATCGCAAAGCGCAGCTTCGGCCCCGGCAACTCGCGGCCGATCATCCGGGGATTCGATGGCGACCGGGTTCTGATCATGGAGGACGGCATCAACACTGGAACTCTGTCGTCACAGTCCGGCGACCACGGGGAAGTCGTGAACGTCGGGCAGCTGGCAAGACTTGAGATTGTCAAGGGGCCTGCGACGCTGCTGTACAGCGGCAACGCAATGGGAGGAACGGTCAACGCGATCAGCCGCCACCACGAGCATCACCCCCATCCACACGAAGGTTTTCGCGGATTCCTGTCGGGTTCAGGCGGGACCGCGAATGCACTAGCGGGCGGGAATGCGGGCTTCGAGCTTGGGGTCGGAAAGGTGATGCTCTGGGGCCACGGCGGAGGGGTTCGCACGGGAGACTACGCAGCTCCGGAGGAAGGCCAGGTCTTCAATTCGCGTACGGAGATGATGAACGGAGGCGGGGGGCTGGGCTGGTACGGAAATTCGATGTACTTGACTGCGGAGGCGCGAGTCGACAGCGGCGAATTCGGAGTTCCCTTTGCCCAAGAGTTCCACGCACACGGGCATGAGGAAGAACACGACGACGACCACGATGACGACCACGAAGAGGGTGAAGACGAGGACGAGGACGAAGATCACGAGGACGAAGATCACGAGGACGAGGAGGAGCTCGAACGAGTCTCCCTCCAGAGCCAGCGCACGAGCTACCGCGTGACGTGGGGCCTGCCGAATCTCGCGGGACCTGTCGAGAGCTTCAACCTCAAGCTGAGCTTCACCGACTGGCAACATGACGAGATCGAGCACTTCCACGATGGCGACTCGGTCATTGGAACTAGTTTCCGCAACGATCGATTCACGTACCGGGGCGTGTTCGAGCAAACCAAGACAGGACCTCTTTCAGGCCGGTTTGGCGTGTGGGGTGTTGACCGCGCATACGAGGCCACGGGAGAAGAGGCGCTCTCCCCGCCAGTCGACCAGAACGGGCTCGCATTCTTCGCGCTGGAAGAACTTGATTTCGAACGATTTAGGATCCAGTTCGGGGCACGCATCGAGACACAACGCTACAATCCCGCCTACGCTGAACGCGAAGGCCATGACGAAGAGGAAGAACACCACGACGAGGACGAGGAAGAGCACCACGACGAGGACGAGGAGGAACATGAACACGAAGAGCACGAGCCTCCCGATGCCGTCGATCGCGCCTTCACCGGAGGCTCGGCAGCGATCGGAATCCACGCTGATACATGGCGGGGAGGAGCGTTCGTAGCCAACTTCTCCAGAAGCTTCCGCGCACCGTCGCTCGAAGAGCTATACAACTTCGGGCCACACGCAGGAAACAGGGCATTCGAGATCGGCAATCCCGGCTTGGCTGCCGAGATCGGAAACGGAATCGATGTTTCGTTGCGCCACGAGCAGGGCCGTGTCCGCGGCGAATTCAACCTCTTCTACTACAACTTCGCCAACTTCATCTTCCCGGCCTCGACCGGTGAGTTGGTTGACGAGTTCCTGGAGATCGAGTACGAGCAGCGCAACGCCCGGTTCGTGGGCGCAGAAGCAAGCATCGGGATCGCGCTCCATGAGGTGCTTCACCTGAACCTCGGCATGGACTATGTCGATGCGAAGGACACCGATACAAACACGTACCTACCTCGGATCCCGCCCTTGCGCGGGCGCATAGGCTTCGACCTTCGCAAGGGCGGATTCCGCCTGTCCCCGGAATTTGTGATGGCAAGCGAACAGAGCCGAACGTTCACGAACGAAACCACGACAGCCGGGTATTCGGTCGTGAACCTGAAAGCCGCCTACACCATCGCCCGTCAGCACTTGGCACACCAGTTTGCAGCGGAAGTGTTCAATATCGGGGACCAGCTCTACCGGAACCATTCGTCCTTCATCAAGGACCTAGCCCCCGAGATTGGCCGAGGCGTGCGATTCTCCTATACGGTGCGATTTTTCTAGTCCGCCGACCCGGGGTGCCCGGAGACCGACGTTATCGAGATTGCGTGTGCGGGCCCCGTAGCTCCGCCTGAGGCGCGGGCTCCAGATCTGTGAGAGGGAACTGCTTGACGGGCTCCAAGCCTTCGTGCGCCAACAGGCTTTTCGACGCGGCCGGGTGAGCGGGGGTCGGGCAGTGGCCTTCCGCGGTCCCGGGCCAACCCGATTAGAGCTCGACTCGCCATGTGGTCGCTCAGACCTAACCAAGCTGTCTAGCAGGCACTGGCCGAGGATCGCTGCCCGTCAGGTTGCGAGTGATCGCTCGAGGGGCTGGCTCGGGTTTACCTTTGCGGCAGCGAGAGATGCCAGCCCCGGCGGCTCAGGGCAGTTTGATGTATTCGGGCTGTGCTCGCTGCTGTGTTGCACCTCTTGCGAGAACGCGCTGTCATTCGCAACGTGACTATTTGACATAGTGCCCATGCGTTTCTTGTAGCAGTCCGAGGCTCTCCGTTCCTGAGGCACTCGACCGTCTATTCGCCGACCGCCAGCCCGTTGCCTTCTGCGGGCCGCTCCGTGCCGGTCGCAGCCGAGAGCGTACCAGTTGCGGCCCAATGCCGAGGCGTGTATCCTATTGGGCGCATTTGAGCCCCAGCCACCGCGCCCTGTCCAGCGCTGGCGTCAGAGCGGGCAGAGGAGGAATCACATGGCAACAAATCGAGGCGTTGCATACATTCGCCCCGGAGTCGTCGAAATTCAATCGATAGACTTTCCCAAACTAGCGCTCGGGGATCGCAAGTGCGATCACGGAGTGATCCTAAGGATCGTCTCCACAAACATCTGCGGTAGCGACCAACACATGGTTCGCGGTCGGACCACCGCACCGGAGGGCCTCGTGCTAGGTCACGAGATCACCGGCGAGGTGATCGAGGCCGGTCGGGATGTCGAGTTCATCTCCGTCGGCGACATCGTCTCGGTACCTTTCAACATCGCCTGCGGACGTTGCCGCAATTGCAAGGGTGGCCTGACCGGCATCTGCCTCAGCGTCAATCCAGCTCGGCCGGGTGCCGCGTACGGCTACGTGGACATGGGCGGCTGGGTAGGGGGCCAAGCAGAATACGTCATGGTTCCCTACGCCGACTTCAACCTGCTCAAGTTCCCGGATCGCGACCAAGCCATGGAGAAGATCGGAGACTTGACCTTGCTGTCGGACATCTTCCCGACCGGTTACCACGGCGCCGTGACCGCGGGCGTCGGGCCGGGGTCGATCGTGTACGTGGCCGGCGCGGGGCCGGTCGGTCTGGCGAGTGCGCACGGCTGCCAGCTGCTCGGAGCGGCTTGCGTCATCGTTGGAGACATGATCCCTGAGCGGCTTGCCCAGGCGGCCAGCTTCGGCTGCGAGACTGTAGATCTGAGCCAAGACGCCTCGTTGGGGGAGCAAATCGAGCAAATCGTGGGCGAGCCCGAAGTCGATTGCGGCGTGGACTGCGTGGGGTTTGAGGCCCGTGGACACGGCAAGGAGGCAGTCGTCGAGCGCCCAGCCACCGTCCTTAACGCGCTGATGACAGTGACCCGGGCCGGCGGCGGCATCGGCATTCCCGGCCTGTACGTGACGGGCGATCCGGGCGGTGTCGACGAGAACGCCAAGATTGGCAACTTAGGCATCCGTATCGGGCTGGGCTGGGCGAAGTCACACCACTTCATGACCGGCCAGTGCCCAGTGATGAAGTACCACCGCCAGCTCATGCAGGCAATCCTGTACGGCAAGGCGACTCCGGCCGAGGCGTGCAACGTCACTTACATCTCGCTGGACGAGGCCCCGCAGGGCTACAAGGACTTCGATAAGGGCGCAGCGCGCAAGTACGTGATCGACCCGCACGCACAGATCGCTGCCTAGTCGGCGAGCAGACTCCCGCCGGAGCCGACGGCCCGGCGGGAGTCGATGTAGCATAAGAGGCATGCGAAACAAGACCTCGCGCCGTCAGCTGCTAACCGCATCTGGGGCTGCCGCTTTGGGGGCCGCATGTGCCCCGCCCGCCTCACAGACAGAGCCGCAGCGAGCCGCGCCGGGCAGCCGGATCCGGTTGGGTGTTTCCACATATTCCTACTGGCACTTCTCGGAGGAGAAGTACCCCATCGAGAACGTGATCGACCATGCGGCCGCGCTGGGGTTTGAGGGTGTCGAGATCTTGCATCGTCAGATGGAGAACGAGACACCTGAGTACATGAACGCGCTCAAGCGCCGGGCGTGGGACGAGGGCTTGGATCTGATCATGCTCTCGATCCACCAGGACTTCGTCGACCCGAGCGAGGACAAACGGCAGGAGGCCATCTCCCACACCAAGCACTGCATCGATCTGGCGCACCAGATGGGTATCCCGGCGATCCGGCTCAACACCGGCCGCTGGGGCACAATCCGGTCGTTCGACGATCTGATGGCGGCCAATGGTGACGAGCCGGCTCTCGAAGGCTACACGGACGAGGATGCGATCGGCTGGTGCGTGGACTCGATCCGCGAGTGCCTGCCCCATGCCGCACAGGCCGGAGTTGTGATGGGCCTAGAGAACCACTGGGGGCTGTCCACCAAGGTCGATGTCTTGCTGCGCATCCACCAGGAGGTCGGCGATCCCTGGCTCGGTATCAACATGGACACGGGCAACTATGTCGGTGATCCGTATCCGCAGATGGAACAACTGGCACCGCATGCCAACATCGTGCAAGCGAAGACCTATCCGGGTGGCGGCGTCTGGTACACCCTCGACCTTGATTACGGCCGGATCGCCGAGATTCTCCGCAATGCCGGCTTCAAGGGCTACGTTTCGCTTGAAATGGAGGGCGAGGCTCCTGCCGAGCAGGCGGTTGCAGAGAGCTACCAAGTCCTGCGCGAGGCCTTCGGATAGACGGAACTGCCCAGAGCTATGGCGGGCTCGGCATCGCTTGGACTCGGCCTCAACCAGTCTGCTAGCCTTGATAGTCATTCGCTATGCGGCTACTGCGGTACCTCATCCTGTTTTCGGTGATCCCGGCCCTTCTCACCGCCGCGCGGACTCACGAAACAAACCCGTTGAGTTCGACAGAGGACTTTGAGGAGGGTCGGCGCCTGTATCGGATCAACTGCGGGGTTTGCCACGGCATGGAGGGCAAGACTGGACGCGGCGCCCGCTTGGCACGTCGCAGCTACCGGCATGGCAATTCCGATGCCGCTCTCTTCGACCTAATCGAAGCCGGGGTCCCTGGCACGGACATGCCCGGACTGTGGCTTGACGAGGACGACATCTGGAGAATCCTCCTGTTCGTCCGCACGTTCGCGGAAAAAGCCAGCGAGGTCTGTAACGCAAGCGGCGACGTGGCCGCTGGAAAGCGCGTCTTCGACTCGCAGGGTTCGTGCTTAGCCTGCCACACCGTCGGAAGTCGCGGCGGCCGGCTTGGCCCGGACATGTCGTTCGCGGGTGTGCAATACACAGACCAGCAGCTGCGCGATGCGCTGCTGGAGCCCTCGCGCGAAGTGACTGGCCGTTACGAGACTGTGAGACTTGTCACTGCGGAAGGCGAACGCGTCGAGGGAGTCGTGATGAACGAGAACACCTACAACATCTTCATCATGGATCGTTCCGAGAATATTCGGTCCTTTCGCAAAGCGGAGCTCCAATCGCTCGATCTGCCGGAGGAATCGCTGATGCCCGCCTACGGAGACCTGCTGAGCGAAGCAGATCTCGACAACCTGATCGCCTATCTATGCACGCTGCAAGGACAGGCTGAGGAGGACGCACGGTGAAGGGTCTGTATTTGCGACGGATGCTCGGAGCGGCGCTGCTCTGCGCCGCGGGTGCAGCGGGAGAGGTGACCTATCAGGACCTGCTGGACGATCCGGAAGTAGCATCTGACTGGCTGAACTATCACGGGGGCTACGCCGGGCACCGGCACAGCCTGCTAGACGAGGTGAACCGCTCGAACGTCGAGTCCCTGCGACTGCAGTGGGCCTTCCAAGAAAGGATATCGGAGAAGTTCGAAGTCACGCCCCTCGTCCATGACGGAATCATGTACATCACTGTCCCGCCAGGTGATGTTTATGCGCTAGACGCGGAAACCGGAGCCCGGCTATGGCGGTATTCCAGACGCCTGCCTGCCAAGCTGATCGCATGCTGCGGGCTCGTCAACCGCGGTCTGGCAATCCTAGGCGATCGGCTGTTTATGGCGACCTTGGATGCCTACACGATCGCGCTGGATCGCAAGACTGGGCGCCTGCTGTGGGAGACGGAACTGATCGATTACTCGCTCGGCTATTCGGGCACACTCGCGCCCTTGGTGGTCAAGGACAAGGTCATGGTCGGCACGGCCGGAGGCGAATACGGCATCCGTGGATTCATCGACGCCTTTGACGTCGAGACCGGAGAGCGCCTCTGGCGCTTCTACACGGTTCCGGGTCCGGGAGAGTTCGGCAACGACACTTGGTCCGGCGACTCGTGGAAGACCGGTGGGGCCTCGATCTGGATCACGCCCAGCTACGATCCCGAACTGAATCTCGTGTACTGGGGTGTTGGCAATCCGGGGCCGGATTGGAACGGCGATGTGCGCCTAGGGGACAACCTATTCTCGGATTCCGTGGTTGCCCTGGACGCGGACACAGGCAAGCGCAAGTGGCACTTCCAGTTCACCCCGCACGACGTCCACGACTGGGACGCGACTCAAGTGATGGTGCTGATCGACCGTGAGTACAGGGGAGTGGGGCGCAAGCTGTTGGTCACCGCCAACCGCAACGGCTTCATCTACATGCTAGATCGCGAAACCGGCGAGTTTCTCAAGGCGACGCAATTCGTCAAGCAGACCTGGGCGGTCGGGATTTCCGAAGAAGGCCGTCCGATTCGGCGGCCGGGCATGGAGCCGAGCGCCGAGGGAATCGAGGTGTACCCGGCGGTGGCCGGTGGCACGAATTGGATGTCTCCCGCCTACAGCCCAGACACGGGCCTGCTGTACGTCTCTTGCCGCGAAGGCAGCAGCATGTACTTCAAAGGCGAGACGGAATACCGGCCCGGCACTCGCTACTGGGGCAGCTTGTTCGTCAACGAGGCGACCGTGGACAAGTGGTACGGCGCTGTGCGGGCCTTCCATCCGGTGACTGCCGAGAAGATCTGGGAGCACAAGCTATTTCGCCCAGTGTGGGCCGGATTGCTCTCCACAGCCGGCGGTTTGGTGTTCGCCGGAGGCACCGGTGGATTCTTCAAGGCGCTTGACTCCGAATCGGGCGAGGAACTGTGGCGAATCAACCTCGGAGCGTCGATCCTTGCCAGCCCGATGACGTACGAGGTCAACGGCCGCCAGTTGGTCGCAGTGGCCTCCGGTGGCGGCCTGTTCGTTTTCGCGCTGCCTTAGCTCAACAGCGTCGAGACGGGGAGCAGAACCAGCTGCAGGCCCATGAGTCCTACAACCGAAGCCTTCTCCCGCGTCAAGATCGACGAGCTTCTCAAGGACGCCGGCTGGAAGCTCACCGACGGCGTGAGCGTCCTGTTCGAGCATGCATTGCCGGACGGTTCACGGGCCGACTACGCGCTCTGCGACCGGTCGGGACGGCCCATGGCGGCGGTCGAGGCCAAGCGCGCCAGCATCAATCCCATTGAGGCGCAGGATCAAGGGTGTCACTACGCCGAGCAACTCGGCGTGCCGTTCGTGTTCCTTTCGAACGGCGAGGAGGTCTGGTTCCTCGACCGCGAGACCGACGCGCACGCACGGAAGATCGCCGCCTTCTATTCCCCTGACGATCTGGAGCGGCGGATCGCTGCCCGGAGGAATCGGCTGGACCTGTCCAGTGTCGAGATCGATCGGCGGATCGTCGATCGTGCGTACCAGATCTCCTGCATCGAGGCCCTGTCCGCTGAGGTTTCGCTCGGGCGGCGCAAGCTACTCGTGGAGATGGCGACCGGGACCGGCAAGACCCGCACGGCGGCCGCATTCGTCAAGCGGCTGTTCGAGGCGGGCATCGTGACCCGCGTGCTGTTCTTGGTGGACCGCATCGCGCTCGCCGGGCAGGCCGAGGACACCTTCAGCGACCATCTGCGCGAGTACCCCTGCCACGTGCTCAGGCCGGGCAAGGGTTTCGACCGGACGAAACGGATCACGATTGCGACGTTGCAGACGATGATCACGGAGTACCGCGACCTGTCGTCGGGCTACTTCGATCTCGTGATCACCGATGAATGCCACCGCTCGATCTACGGCAAGTGGAGCGGTGTGCTACGCCACTTCGATGGCATTCAACTCGGCCTGACAGCCACGCCCTGCACGGCCGATGCCGATACACTGCCGGATCCCGAGGACGGCAATTTCGTGCGCGACACACTCCGGTTCTTCGAGCTTGCGGAGCCGACCTTCCGCTATACACTTCGCAAGGCCATCGACGAAGGGCATCTGGTCCCGTACCGAATCTACAAGGCGATGACGGTCAAGACGGCCGCCGAGGGCGGGTTCGAGGTGACGCGTGGCGAACTGGACTGGACGGCAATGGATGCGACGGCGCGGGTCGAACTCGAGAAGCTATTCGAGGAGTCCGACCCCATCACCGTGGATCCGCGGGCGCTGGAGCGAAGGTTTACGATCCCGGAGCGCAACCGCGCCATTGTGCGAGAATTCCGTGACGCCCACGAGAAGGGATTCATGGGCAAGGACGGCATCCGGCGCTGGCCGACGTGGGGCAAGACCATCGTGTTCGCCGTGACGAAGCGACACGCCGAGACCTTGGCGTCGATGCTCGACGAGCACTTCGCCGACCTGAAGCCGCATCCGTCGACGCGCTACGCCGACTTCGTCGTTAGTGATGTCGGCGGCGGCCCGGCACCGGACGCGAGCGCCATCATCAAGCGGTTCAAGGAGGAGGAGTTCCCGAAGATCCTCGTCAGCGTCAATATGCTCGATACCGGCTTCGACTGCCCGGAGGTAGTCAATCTGGTCATGGCACGGTTCACGACGAGCGCCATCCTCTACCGCCAGATGCGCGGTCGCGGCACGCGCAAGGCCCCACACATAGGTAAGACCGGCTTCACGATCTTCGACTTCGTAGGTGTGACGGAGTTCCACAGCGACGACGATGACGATATTGGCGGTGTGGGCGAAGCTCCGGGGCCAAGGCCGCTCGGCCCCGGCCAACCGCGTATGCTGCTGACTCTCGACGTTGACGATCAGATCGACCCAGCCAGCCGCGACTGGCTGGCTCTGGACGAACACGGTCGGATCGCGCAGACCCCGGAGCACGCGACACGTGCGTCCGAGGTCGGCCTCCGCTTCGAGTCGTGGCGCGGCGACCAACCGTTCAGCGCCGAGCAGGCTCGCTGGGCGAACTTGATCGGCAGCCGAATCCGGGCCGATGCGATGCACATGGATACCTTCGACGACTACAACTTCGACGAGCATCCCTTCAAGGGACTTGGTGGCTACGAACAGGCTCGGCGAGTGTTTGGCGGCCAGTCAGCCCTCGACAGCCTCATCGCCGGGTTCAACGCAGTTGTGTTCGGTCAGGCCAGTGAGACCGATGCCAGGCACGGAGACGACCGGGTCGCACCGTGAGACCGCCGCCATGCCTCTGACACCGGAGCTTCGCCGCGCTATCGATCGGATCCGCGACTATCTTTTTGCCGGGGGCTACCCGGATCCGGCCCAGAACGCAGAGCAGCTGAGCTTCCTGATTTATTTCTACATGTTCGAGGCGGCGGACGCGGCGCGCGTCCGCGCTGCACGCCGTCCAGGCGCGAATCCGTACGCCGGCGCGTTCGTCGGAGACTGGACGTTACGGAATCCCCGCAACGCTCGCGAACCGGGTTCCGAGACCGTCCCGCGCGAGACGCTGCGTTGGTCCGACTGGGCGAACGCGCTCAACGGCTGGCGGCTTGTGTCGTGGGTGCGGGAGGAAGTCTTCCCCTTCCACGCCGGGATCGCCGCCGAGGGTGTCACCGACTTCATGGTGGACGCGCGGCTCGTGATCGACGAGCCAACTGTACTTTCGCAGCTCGTCAGCCACGTGAACGACCTGCACCTCGAACAAGTGGACGCAGACACTAAGGGCGACCTGTTCGAGCACGTGTTGCGGCAGATCCGGCAGGCCGGTGAGTTGGGGCAGTTCCGCACTCCTCGCCACGTCATTCGCGCCATGGTTCAGCTGGTCGACCCCCGTTTGGGCGAAACGGTCCATGACCCAGCCGCCGGGACAGCGGGGTTCTTGGTCGGCGCATACGACCACATACGGCTCGCGAACTCCTCGGCTGCAGGCGTTGAGGAGATCGAGGCGGACGGCAGGACCGTTCGACGTGGACTCGGCGACACGTTGAGCCGCGGCGCCGTGCGCCAGCTGCACGAGGCGACGCTGTTCGGCAACGACGTGGACCCGCGGATGGTGCGCCTTGCCACGATGAACCTCTCCTTGCGCGGGCTGGACAGGGTGCGCATCCTTCGGCGGGACGCGCTGACTCGCTCGCTGGACCGCTCGACGAAGGCCGAACTCGGCCTGCCGGTGCAAGGGTTCGATGTCGTGCTCGCCAACCCGCCCTTCTCCGGGCGGTTGGATCCAGACCGGATCGTAGCAGACGTGAAGATCGGTAGGACGCGGCAGACGGAACTGCTGTTCCTGCAGTACATACTGAACCATATGAAGGAGGGCGGGCGTTGCGGCGTCGTGGTGCCCGAGGGCGTGCTGTTCGGCTCGACCGGTGCGCACCGTGAGTTGCGCCGGCAGCTCATCGAGAATAATCGCGTAGACGCCGTGCTGTCGCTCCCCGGTGGCGTGTTCAAACCGTACTCTGGCGTCAAGACCTCCGTGCTGGTCTTCGGCAAGGGCGGGGCCACCGAGCGGGTGATGTTTCTGTACGCCGACAACGATGGGTTCAAGCTGGACGCCAACCACGACACCCCGATCAACGAGGACGACCTGCCCGGTCTCGTCTCTGCCTTTCGAGATCGCGAGGCGCGATGCGCGGCCTGGATCGCCCGCGACCGCGAGACAGACTGGACGGATAACTGGTGGTTCGCCAAGGCGGACGAAATCCGCGAGGCCGACTTCAACCTGAGTGCCGGGCGGTACCGGCCACAGAATCGGACGACCGTGGACCACCGCGACCCGCTGGAGATCCTAGACGAACTCAAGGCCATCGAACACGAGATCCTCGGCGAGATCGACGACTTGGTTGCAGCTGTACGGGAGGAAATCGAAGGTTGAGTATCCACGCCGCGCTGCCTCTCGGAGAAGTCTGCACAATCGTTGGGGGTGGAACTCCTCGGCGCAGCAATGCGGCCTTCTTCGGTGGTTCGATTCCGTGGGCTACGCCTACCGACGTGACAGCGCTTGAGAGTCCGTTTATTGCGCAGACCCGCGAAACCATCACCCATGCTGGGTTACGGGAGAGCAGCGCTCGTCTTGTGCCGTCCGGAACGGTCCTCATGACGAGCAGAGCTACCATCGGCTACACCGCAGTCGCCGCAGTCCCGATGGCGACGAATCAGGGTTTCGCGAATCTGATATGTGGGGATCAGCTCCTGCCAGAGTACTTGGCATTCTGGTTGCGGCGGCAGCGCAGTCGTCTCATCCAACTGGCCGGCGGAACTACGTTCAAGGAACTGCCGAAGTCCACTCTCAAGAAAGTCTGTATTCCCATCCCGCCTCTGAGCACGCAGCGGCGGATCGTGGACATCCTGAACCGGACCACGAAGATCGAGATCCTGCGGAGGCGAGCAGCCGAGCGGTTGCGGGAGTTCGTACCGGCGCTGTTCGTGAGGATGTTTGGGGACCCGGTCACAAATCCGATGGGATGGCATTCCGAAAAGCTGGGTTCCCTCGGCACCGTGGACCGTGGTCGTTCACGTTATCGTCCGCGCAATGCGCCCCACTTATATGGTGGCCCGCACCCGTTCGTGCAAACTGGGGATATCGCCAACTCGGGCGGACTGGTGACACAGTACTCGCAAACCTATTCTGATGCTGGCCTAAACCAGAGCAGAATGTGGCCTTCTGGCACACTCTGCATCACCATCGCAGCAAACATTGCTATGACCGGGATTCTCACGTTTGATTCCTGTTTCCCGGACAGTATCGTGGGATTCCGGCCTGGCAAGGCCATTACGGTGGGGTATGTTCAAACGACTATTGACCTTATGCAGAAACGGCTCGAAGAAGGCGCGCCTAGAGCCGCCCAGCGCAATATTAACCTCGGCGTTCTAAGAGATCTCTCCATTCCCACTCCTCCTCTCGATCTTCAACGCCGATTCGCCGACATCGTCGATGCGGCGCGTGCGTACGCCTACGTGGGGGAAATCAGCACGAGCAGCGCGGCGGGTCTGACGGCGTCTCTCATGTCCGAGTTGCTACAGAATGACTTGCGACCTTCGCCAGTGCCTTTCAGATGCGGTGGAGCAAAGTCCGGCGACCGGCTCGACGCTGAGGACCGCCTCGTTTAGCAAGTTCACGCACGCCAGTGCACCAAGCAAGCACGAATCGGTCTGGATCAGCCGCCAGCATCCTGATGAACACCGACATCATTGCATCGGCGTATTGCGTAGTGACTCTCCACGTCCCGTTGGGGTGGTTGCGCTTCACTTGGTGGACTTCTTGACACCCTCCGGTCATTACTACGGTCTCGGTCTTAACGACTCCGGGCACCTTGGTCCGGCTGCCTATACGGCTCTCGGGAGGCTACGATGATCTACGACAATATGCCGCAGATCCCCTCTGCCACTTGCTCTAAAGCAGATCAGGGCGACGAGGGGTAGCGTGAGCATGGAGTCGACCGATTCGGATGGGCCCTGGAGATCCATCGCGTGAAAAGCTAGCAGGCGCCGACGGGATGGAGAGTACACCGCCCCTGCGACGCCCTTGTGAGAAACGTGCTGTTTCCGATGCTGGACCGTACCCGTGGGGCCACGCTCGAATCGTTCGAAATCGTCAAGACTCAGCCGGGCTATAATGGCAGTATTCTTGGGCTAGTCGATGATCGACTCTTCTGCGATCCCTAGAGTGTTCCTCAGCTTCTCGACGGTGCATAAGCCGCTCGTCGACCTGTTTAGGTATCAGGCACAGGACAGCCGACGCGTTCCGGTCTTTCGGGACTACTCCATTAAGGAACCCGTCGAAGGCGCGTGGAAGACTTATGCCGAACGCCAGATCCGAAAATCGAGCGTGACGCTTTGTCTTGTTGGCGAAAATACTTGGCGCAGCGAGCCGGTGAATTGGGAAATACGAAAGAGCGCGGAACTCGGCAAGAGGATCTTGGCCGTCTACTTGGACTCGAATACCACGCGGACCCCGATGGCTCTCCGCGAAGTCGGGACAACTCCTATGCCATGGGATGTCGAAATGATTGTGGAGAGCCTCTACGATGAGCGCAGAGCAGTCAGTTGAGTATGAGTTGTTCCGCGACAAGGAACTCTCCGCCGCCGACTCGGAAGCGTTGCTGGCACAGTATCGGTTGTTAGTGGAGTCGTCCGAGGCGCTCGTTGCGCGTCGTCAAGCTGTCAACACGTTCTTCCTCTCGGTGAACTCCCTCGTACTTGCGGCAGCGGGTTTGCTTCTCCGAGACGGTACGCTGAGTGACTTGGAGGCATTTGCGCTGACCTGCTTGAGCTTGGGAGGTTGCGTGCTGTGTTTCGTGTGGTGGCGGCTAATTTCGTCGTTCCGGCAACTGAGCAGAGGTAAGTTTGATGTGATCCATGCACTCGAGGATCGATTGCCGGCTAGAGTGTTCGCCGCGGAGTGGAACGCCCTTGGACGTGGAGAGGATCCGAAGAAATACAGGCCGTTCACTGGGACCGAAGCCAAAACGCCTCTCGTGTTTGCAGTACTTCACTTGCTCATTGTGAGTGCGGTAATTTGCCAAGTCGTAGGGTAAGGCCGTTCGATGAGCACACATAGAGTCCACATCTTCATCAGCCACTCATGGACGTATTCGCACCACTACGCGACGCTGAACGACTGGATTTTCGGCAAGCGCTGGCGCTACGGCCAAGCTTCGCTGACGTTCCTTGACTACTCTGTTCCGAAGGATGATCCGATCCACGGTGCATCCTCGGACAGGGAGCTACAGGACGCCATCCATAGGAAGATCGCTCGCAGCCACGTAGTAGTGATTCCGACTGGCATGTATGTGAACTACAGTAAGTGGATCAAGAAAGAAATCCGCGGGGCGAGTGAGAAGAACAAGCCGGTACTCGGCGTGAACCCCTGGGGGCAACTCAGAATCTCGTCGGTAGTGGCGCAGGCGGCAGCCCAGACCGTCGGGTGGAACAGGGTGAGCGTTGTCGGAGGAATTTGGGACCTTTACCGGAGCTAATCGTCTCAGCGCATCGCCGAGACAACTTGTGCCCGAGGTGACCGACTGGTCCTTGTGGAGATGGTCGTGCCGACGGGTCCAGACATGATAGGAAGCCTCAGCCTGTGTTTGACGCACTTCCTTATGAGTGCTCTAGATCAAACAGAAGAGTACGACTTTTGGAACCTTGACGGCTGTCGACGGCGCCAAGTACAATCTCTGCCGGACTGGAAACGGGGCCCAGACCTTATTTAGGCGGTGTGCGGGAAATTGGATTCATCGAGGGCGTAGCCATTCGCAAAGTCTGGCCGAAGGAGGATGCCAACTTTACGCCGTGGCTCCAGTCACACATCGGCGAGCTCGACAAGGTGCTCGGGCTCGGCCTGACCAACCCCCGGAAGGAGGTCGGTGCGGGCGACTTCAGAATCGACCTCGTGGCGGAGACCGACTTTGGCGGTGTCGTCATCGAGAATCAGTTTGGCAGAAGTGACCATCGACACTTAGGCCAACTGGTGACCTACCTCTCATACCGCGAGGTACAGCAAGCGATCTGGATCGTAGAAGAGGGAAGATCGGAGCACATCAAGGCGGTAGAAACCTTGAACAGTCGCGGCGTGGGCAAGATCTGGATGGTCACAGTCCGGGCCATCAGGATCGGCGACTCCCCAGCTGCCCCGCTATTCACCGTTGTCGCAGCACCGCCCGAAGAGGAGATGCCCGACGCGTTGCCGGATCAACCTCGCACAGCAGTCCAGCTTTGGCGTCGTGAATTCATGGCCGCACTGTTCACGCAGGCGCAGGATGAAGGAATCGACTCGCCGTTCAAGGATCTCACGCCGAGCGAAGATGGATTGCAGCGCACAAATGCGAGAGGTTCAGGATTGGTCTACCGGGTTGCGGTCAATCGCCGGGAGGCCCGGGTCGTAATCACCAACAGGCAGGGCAGATGGACCGGGGCGCTGGACGTCTTGGCTGCGAATCGAAACGATATCGACCAAGCATTCGCGGCCGCTGGTCTTCCGAAAGCGCTTGAGTGGGTCGCACAAGTGACTGCGGGCCGGTGGGCTATTCGCTACACGGTCGCCGCCAACTATCAGGAGGAGTTCGCCCCAGAGAGGATGCTCGAGCTCAATCAGGCGGCGGCGGCGATGAAGCGCGTGTTCGACCCGCACCTCAAAGAACTCGATCCTCGGCTCGAAACCGACTCCTCAGATCTATCGTCCGACGCCGTTGGGGATCAATCGACGGATTGAGGTTGCATCGCGCAAATTTCTACCGGAAGCGGCTGCCTACTGAAATTCAAATACTGGGCCGGAGGCCCGTCGCGGCCAATCAGGGACTCGCGGGCTTGCACATCGATCGTCCGGACGATGCACGGTTCGGCCCTCGGAAGGCTGCGATAGTCCGGTAGATTTCCGTTCAAGAATGGAAATCGACGAATGAATCACAGTTGCACTACTCGCGATAAGTCAGTCTTCGGAGTGACCTCGCCAGTCGGGCAGCTATCGCAGCCGTAGCCGCGTCAGCCTTGGATCAGGTCCAAAACCAATTCCCTGTCCGCAGGCGGTTGCGAGGAGATGCGGAAGGCATCTTCGACCAATTGCCGAGCCTCTTCGAGGTTGGTGTCGTCGTTGTAGTACAGCGCGCATAAGCGGGTGCCGTTGACGACCTGCTGGCCGACCTTGGTCTCCAAGACCACGCCGACCGCTGGATCGATGGTGTCGTCGGGGTTGACGCGTCCGGCACCCAGCATCACCGCAGCCCGCCCTATGTCTTCGGCATTGATACGGCTCACGTAGCCATCGCGCGGAGAGGTGATCGGTTCGGCGCCAGCGGGGTTGGGAAGTTGGGCAAAGTCCGTCAGCACCTCTGGGTTGCCGCCTTGCGCCTTGATCACATTGCCCAACATCTGCAGCGCAGAACCGTCCTGGATCACAGCATTGGCACGCTCACGTGCGTCTTCGATCGAGATAGTCGTATCGGAGAGATAGATCATACGGGCGGCCAATTCCACCGACAGCCCCCACACATCTTCTGGGCCTTGCCCCTGCAACGTCTGTGCGACCTCCATGATCTCCAAGGCATTGCCTACCGTGTATCCCAAGGGCTGCTCCATGTCGGTCAGCAGTGCCTGCACCTTGCAATCATGCTTCCTGCCGATTCCGATCATCAGCTGTGCCAGCCGCCGGGCTTCATTGCGGCCAGACAACAGCGAGCCCTTGCTCACCTTAATGTCCACCACGAGCCCTCGGATCTCCTCGGCCAGTTTCTTCGACATGACCGAGGCAGCGATTAGAGCCAGAGAATCAACGGTCGCCGTCTCATCGCGGAGGTCGTACAGGCGCTTCTCGGCAGGAGCCAGAGCGTTGCTCTGCTGGGCAAATGCCAGGCCGTACTCGCTCACGAGATCGGCAAAGTCAGAAACCTCTATATCCGTGCGAAAGCCCGGTATCGAATTCAATTTTTCCAGCGAGCCGATGATGTGATCAGAACCGCGCTCAACGATCATTGGCACAGCCACACCAGCCGCCGCGGCGATCGGTGCCACGATCAGCGATGTCTTGTCGCCAACGCCGCCGGTGGAGCAGCAGTCGACTGTGGGCCGTTGGCCATTGGGCAGCTCCAACCTCTCGCCACACCGCAGCATCGCAGTCGTGAGCGCCGTCGCTTCGGCATCAGAGAATCCCATGCACGACCCGGCCATCAGCAGAGCGCCCATCTGGGCGTCTGAAATTTCATTCAACGTATAGCCGTTGATCAGCCGTTCGAAATCAGCCAGCCCGAGCTCATCCCCGCGCCGCTTGCTTTGAATCAGGTCTACGATGCGATCCATATTGACTTACCGTGTGAATACACAAACCCCCTGCCAGCCTAGCGAGCAATGCTGGCCGGGCCGGGCAAGCGGCATATGCTGGGACACAGAATCCTTAATTTACCACAGCGGATTTGCTAAATGCCACAAAAACTTGCGCTTAACGGTGCTGCCCGGGATGGCGGCTCTGACTCGTGTGAGGTGGATCCGGCGAGCGTTTGTGTGCGCGATTGCGGGCAAACCAAGACGCCTAGTGCCGTGGGCTCGGGGCAGTAGGCTACGGCTCACCGCCAATGGCGCGGTCGCAGACTGGCGAGAGGCGCCGCATCCGGGAGCAAGGGAGTGCCGGTCGGGGGCGCTGGAGTTCACCACACTCGCAAGGGCGAGCGGGCGTCTCAGATTCGTTCGAGGCATTGATCGCTGTCGCCGAAGTGGCCGAGCTGTACGCCCATCCGGTCGAACAGTGGCAGATACGATCTGCGAGCCCGCCGATTGTCGTCGCCGGCGTTCAAATAGTCGAGCACCTATCCGCGCCTGAGGTCCCGGTCCGACAAACAAGCAAGGGCGGCCTCTTATCAGCTCGCTGCCGGTAGCGACCTAGCCCGCCAACTCTTCAGCGACCATTCTCGAGCGGCGGCAGGGCATGTCGATGGTGGCCGCGAGATACCTCGGCGAAGAGCTCTAGCAGGCCACCGGTCACCTTGCCATTGGTCGCCACCATGCGCTGGTCACCCGGACGATAGCGTTTGCGCTCGAAGTCGCAGTACTCCCCGCCCGCCTCGGAGAGTAGAACCAGCCCTGCGGCCACATCCCAAGGCTTCAGCCCGATCTCCCAAAACCCCTCGAAGTGCCCTTCCGCCACCGAACACAGATCCAGCGCCGCAGAGCCCGTTCGCCGGACTCCGTGAGTGGCCATGGCCACTTGGTGAAAGTAATGCATGTTCGGATTGGTGGCGCGGATCGCACTGGGAAATCCGGTCGCAAACAAGCCGTGCCTGAGATCGGCCTCATCTGAGACGCGGATGCGTCGGCTGTTCAAGTACGCGCCCGAACCCCGCTCTGCTACGTACATGTCACGGCGCACGGGATCGAAGACGACTCCCGCCAAGCCCTCCGTGCGGGACCACAGGCCGATGCTCACGCAGAAGCGCGGCAGCCCGTGGGAAAAGTTGGTCGTCCCGTCCAGCGGATCTACGTGCCAGACGAATTCGCCGGCTCCCTCGAAATTGCCACCTTCCTCGGCAACGATGGAGTGCGCCGGAAACCGCGAGCGGATGCGTTCAACCACCCTGCGCTCGGATGCCCTGTCAGCGGCCGTGACTGTATCGAAGCTGCCCTTGTACTCCACCTTGACGTTGCTGTAGTGCTGCATCAGGATGCCGCCCGCCTCCCGTGCGAGCTCGGTGGCGAAGGGAATGTAATCGGGCGCGGCGATAGGCACGTTCTCAGGCTACCAACCCCGTTCGAGAGAGGACCATACGCTGGAGCACCCGCGCCGTTGAATCCACATCGCACTCCACATGGGGACTTAAGGGGTTCTCTCTGCATGGAGTAGAGCGTTCGGACAGGTGCGATCAGCTGCGAGTTGAACTGGCGCCTTGCCGCCGGCGGGCGAACCCTCCTCGCCGACCTCTGCTCTGCGGGGAAGACCTTGCCTTGACGAAAGAAGAGATGGAAAAGGAAATTGTGGAGTTGGGGCAGCAAGTGAGCACCCTCGCCCAAGTATTGCTGGCCGCGATCCATCGCCTCTCCGATATGGATGAAAATTGCCGCTAAGGAGTTAGTCTCTACCCTAGATCTCTTGCTGCCTGCTCAGGAAGGGGCCGGCAAGGACCTGCTTCAAGATCTCTTACTGGGATTAAATGACTTGGGCATGATGTGCCAGCCCAAGCTTCAATTCACATTCTGTCCCCATCAGACCGCTTCATCACACAGATTTGGCCGTACTGATGTGTCGATGTCGGATCTGTTCCCTTAACTTGATTCGAGTTCAAACCGTGAGTGAACGACTGTTGAAGCGTTCATTCCAGACGCCTGAAGCCGCCTGCCCGACCGGCTACGGGCCAGGCCGGACGATCGGTGCCTTGCGACCTGGCGAGCGCCGCGGCGGCCTTGTCGTAGGCTTGGCGGATTCTGGTTCCTTGTCAGCATCCACGCCCACCTGAGGCACGGTGCGCAAGCGGACCGGAGCACCAACTCTGCTTCGGCGGACTGGTCGCTTCACGGGACTCTTGGCGAAATAGCCGTTGCGAGCCAAGACAACAGCACCTTCGCGAGCAACCCGCACCTGCACCTTGCGGAAGTCATCGACCGGATTGAATTCGTCATCCCGCGGATAGTAGCCCAGCAGGTATTGCGTCCGCAGGTTTCGCAGCACTTCGCCGAAGGCAGCATCCAAGTCTCGGGCACCGTACTGGACGAACGCTTCACCGCCCGTGTTGGCCGCAAGTGTGATCAAAGCGTGTTCCCCGCCCCGGTTCCGGCCAGCGTCGCTCTGGATCGGCAACACGATCAAAGGGTAGATCGCAACTTCGGCGTCATGGGCCGCGCGCAGCGCGTCGGCAAACTTGAGGCTGCTGGTGGTATCGCCACCATCGGTAATCATGACGATGACCCGGCGGCCTTCGCGCTTCTGCAATTCGCCGGAAGCAAGCAGAATCGCGTCATAGACCGACGTGCCGGTCTCTGGCCGAACACGGCCCAATGCTGTCGCCAACTCCTTATGCTCGTGGGTGAATCCAGCCAGGACCTCGGTGTCGCTCGAGAAAGAAAAGACAGCGGCCGCATCGGCCGGTTGCGAGCCCTGCCCCAGCAGGCGCTCCAGGAAGCGGCCCGCTGATTCCTTCTCGTAACGCAACTCAATAGCCGTGCTGAGGCTTGCATCCAGCATCAAAGCGACCGACAGCGACCTGTTGGTGCGCCGCTCGAAGACCGTGATCTCGCGGGGCTCGCCAGATTCCAAGATGCTGAAGTCCTCGCGCTCCAAATCGCCGATGGGAGCACCGCGAGCGTCCTTGACCGTTACGGGGAGAGACACGAGGCTGACGTCCGCCGTAAAAACGGCGGGCTCGGGTTGCTGGGCCGTCGCGCCGGCAGCGACTACCAGCGAGGCGAGAATTAGCCCGTGTCCAAGGCCGAGTACTTGGCTACCGAGGCGTCCCACTGGCCTTCCACCCACACCTCGCCATCGGCGAAGTATTCCTTCTTCCAAACTGGCACCTTGCTCTTAACTTCGTTGATCGCAGACAAGCTAGCCTCGTAGGCCGGCTTGCGGTGAGCTGCAGCGACCACGATTGAGACGCTAGCCTCGCGCACTTGGAGGCGACCCACGCGATGCACCAAGGCGATGCCATGTACATCGCAGCGGTGCAAGATGTCGCGTCCGATCTCCTCGAGTTGGCGCAAGGCCAACGGCAGGTAGCACTCGTAGTCCAAGTACGTCGTTGGCCGACCGCCCGTGTTGTCGCGCACCACGCCTTCAAATACGAGCACCGCACCGTCGGCATCTCCCTGCACCCGTTGCACCAGCGCTGCGCTGTCGATCGGTTCACGCGTCACCGCGGCAAACAGGCCATCTCGGTCCGCGCTCGCGAGCCAGCCGGAGCCGCCGCTCACCGGCGGCATGACCGCCACCTCGTCGCCGTCTTCGATTGCTTCGCTGGTGGGCGCAAAGCGCTGATTGCGCGCCATGGCCACGCTACTGGCCATGGCCCTGAGTCTGGGGTGTTGAGACGCATAGTGCTGAAATACCGTTTCAAGCCGTGCGCCTTCCTCGAATTCGGCCTCGTCCGAGGAGCGACCGACCAAGTCCTTGAGCTGGCCGAAGAAGAGCACCCGGACTTTCATGCCACCCTCCATTCTTGCAAGACCCGCGCCCGCTCGCAGGCTGGGCTATCAAGGACTCCACAGATTCGATGTCTTGGGAAGACAGCATATAGGCGCATCCTCTAGATTCGGCAGTCGTGTGCAAGGACAGCAATTAACTGAATTGCCAATGTGGGCCAGATCACGTCAGGCGGCACGGAATTGGCACCTGTGGGAAGACGGAAGGGTGTCGGGATCGGAACCGCCTCTTTGAGCACAACTGAAAACCGGCAGCGGGTTGATCGCTCAGTGCCCCGCCATCTGGCTAGAGCCACGATCTGGTAGACGGGCAGTGCCCCAGTCATACGGCTCGACACGTCGGAGTGGGGAGAGTGACGGCAGATGCTGAGCGCAGACCGTTCCAAGCCGCCGTCCGCCCATTCGGCCGACGCGGGAACGAGTACGCCTTTACGGTAGAGGTTCGATTCGGCCGACGGGTTTGAGTTCACTGGCCTTTGCCCAAGCCGCTCGAAGTTCACCCTGATGCAGGCTTGCCCACTCTCTGACAAGGCTCAACGCCCGTGGGGGAAGCTCGCCTGCAAGGGTTGCAAGTGATCGACACCTATGAGAGCCTCCTGACCGGCATACTCCGCGTGAAAATGAGGCGGTGAGTGGTCGGCAAAGTACATCTTGATGACGATCCCGTAGAATCGAGCCAGTTCAGGCATCAGCAGGTACGCGCATCAAACTTGGGAAGATCTCTTGCGCTTGCCTGCCGGTCAGTCGAATATAGAGGGCGTCTGGGCAAAGGTCGATTTCACCGGGCCACACGACTGCGCCACTCTCGTTCACGGTCACAGCGTCAAAGACCTCCCGTTCGGACCAAGCCTCGAAGACGCCTCGGCCAGCCAGATCGCTCAGATCCACAATGCCTTCGATGCCGTCTTCGTATTTCAACCAGAGGCGGAAACCATCCAAGGGATTCGCTTGAACTGCTTTTTTCAAGGGCGGCCTCAATTGCCGATTCTAATGCGTGCTCGGCTGTGTCGGGTGATTCCCGCAGCGTCTGTCTTGATCCCACTACCTTTGCGCATGCTTTTTTACAGCCAACTACTGTCGGCTGTTTCGGGATATCAAAGGCCCGCTCTAAACAAAGTCGAAGATGAATCGCCTTGAGGGGATGAAGTGCGGACTCCAATGATCTGAATGCCGGCATAGAACGCAAGAGAGCTCTGCTCCAGCGCTTCCAGCTCGATATTCCGCGTCGAGCGTTTTCCCCGCCCGGCGTGCCACTAGCCCTGATCTCGGCCCCCTAGCAGTCCTCCCCAGCCGGATCCCAAGCCTCAAGATATTTCAATCCCGTGCCGGTGTTGTAGATGACGAGCTCGTCATCCGATGCGAGGAAGCCTTCGCGCAACAGACGCTGGGCAGCCGCGACGCAGGCCGCTCCTTCGGGGGCTCCAAAAATGCCTTCCGTCTGTGCCAGCAGCCGGCCAGCAGCTAACATGTCTTGATCCGAGACCGCCACCGCCGTACCGGCACTCTCGCGGACACCGTTCAGCACTAGGAAGTCGCCGATCGCCTTTGGGACGCGCAGGCCGCTAGCCACGGTCACCGCGTTCTCCCAATATCGCGACTCGCTTGCGCCAGCCTCCCAAGCACGGACAATCGGAGCACAACCGGCCGCCTGCACAGCAATCATCTTGGGGCGTTCGGGGCCGATCCAACCCAAGCTCTCAAGTTCGGCGAAAGCCTTCCACATGCCGATCAGACCCACGCCCCCACCCGTCGGGTAGAACACCGCGTCCGGCAATCGCCAGCCGAGTTGCTCGGCCAGTTCCAAACCCATGGTCTTCTTGCCCTCGATGCGGTAGGGCTCCTTAAGCGTGGAGACATCGAACCAACCCTCTTGCGGGCTGCGTTCGGCGACGATACGACCACAGTCGCTGATGAGGCCATCGACCAGTGTAACTTTGGCTCCCATGGATTGGCACTCGACCACATTGGCGCGCGGCACGTCGCGCGGCATGAACAAGTTCGCTTCCAGTCCGGCGCGGGCGGCATATGCCGCCAAGGCGCTGGCCGCATTGCCAGCCGATGGCGCACCAAACTTTTTCACACCCAGTTCGTTGGCCATGGATACGGCGGCCGCCATGCCACGCGCCTTGAAGGTTCCGGTTGGGTTCGCGCTCTCGTCCTTAACCAAGGCCCGGCGGCAGCCCAAACGAGCTGCAAGGCGCGGCGTTTCCAGCAGCGGCGTCATGCCCTCGCCGAGGGTCACAAGGTGATCCATGTCGCGCAGCGGCAGTAGCGGGGCGTAACGCCAAAGCGAGTCCGGTCCTCGCGCAATCCGGTCCCGGTCCAGTTCGCGCTTGGCCCGTTCCAAGTCGTAGCGGACCAGCAGCGGGGCGCCATTGGGCGAGAGATTGGCCAGTCTGCCAGCGGGCAACCGCTCGCCGGTCCTGCTGCACTCCAAGTGCGATACGTACGTCCTATGATGCAAGTACGCAAGTATGCAACAGCGCCTCAACCAGCGTCTACTCGCCTCGCTGCTGATCGCTTCGACTGTGAGTTGGGCGGACACCGTAGTGCTCCGCAGCGGCTATCGCCTGGCAGTGCAAGGCTACGAGGCAAGCGATGGAAGGGTACGCCTGTTCATGCCCAACGGCGGCTGGATCGCGGTGCTAGAAGGGGACGTGGATCGGATCGAGCCCGATCCCCCGGAACCAGAAGCGGAACCGCCCAAAGCCGGCAACCGGGTGAGTCCCGTCGGACCTGATGCGCTGGCGAGCGCGATCAAACGGTTCGCGGCCGAGGCCGGGCTGCCAACGGAACTGGTTCGGGCCGTCATATGGGCGGAATCAAACTTCCAACAAGCGGCCGTCTCGCCGAAGGGTGCGATCGGGCTTATGCAATTGACGCCCGAGACAGCCTCTGAACTCGGCGTCGACCCGCACGACTCGGACCAAAACCTTCAAGGCGGCACCGCGTATCTGAGGCAGATGCTGGAACGCTTTGAAGGGGACCAAGACCAACTCGTGAAAGCACTGGCGGCGTACAACGCTGGCCCAGGACAGGTCGCCAGACATGGCGGGGTCCCGCCGTTCCCCGAGACGACCGCGTATATCAGGCGCGTCGTGCGCCGCTATCTAGCGGAGAGCGAGGACCCGGCTGACACGAATTCACAGCACCTCCCGCCCGCGGAAGAGAGCTCTGAGACGTTGCCCCAGAACTGATGCGCCCCCCTAGGCTGGCGCGACCCATGTGAATGACCATGACGCGCCGACCTATACTCAATGCTTGGTCTTAGACCCGCTTGCGATGAAGCCCCAAACAACTCTGGTTCATGCCGGCGACCGGCGACCGCTCGGCAACTACATTCCCGTCTCGACACCAATCTTCGCCTCGTCGAGCTTCTTTTACCCGACTATGGAGGAACTAGCGGACGTCTTCGCGGACCGCAGGCCGGGCGAGACCTACGCCCGTATGGGCAACCCCACCAGCAATGCCTTGGAAGAGCAGGTTGCCGCCGTCGATGACGGGTACGCTGCCATCGCCACCGCGTCCGGCATGGCCGCGGTGCATCTGGCTCTGATGACTGGGCTGCTGGATCGCCGTCAAGCCATCGTTGCAGCTGACGTGCTATACGGCGGAACGCTTGAGTTGCTGCGGACTGTGCTGCCCTCAGAGGGCGTCGAAGTGCGCTTCTGCAACTTCTGCGATCTGGAAGCGGTTGAAGCAGCCGTTCAGGAGGTGCGCCCGGCCCTGCTCCTGACCGAGACGATTTCCAATCCCGCTCTGCGGGTCGCGCGACTGGATCGCCTCAAGGAAATCGCCAGCGCAAACGATGCCCTGCTGTTGGTGGACAACACCTTCACGCCCCTGCTGATCAAGCCGTTTGACCACGGCGCAGACATGGTCATCCACAGTGCGACGAAGTACTTGGCAGGCCACGGTGACGTGCTGGCCGGAGCTGTCGTGGCCCCCGCGGAGCACGCAGAGGTCCTGCAACAGACCCACCGCTGCCTTGGGGGAAACCTCGGGCCGTTCGAATCGTACTTGGTCATGCGCGGAATCAAGACGCTGCCCCTGCGCATGCGTCAACACTGCGCCAACGCCCGGATGGTGTTCGACGGACTGCAAGGACATCCCAAGGTCGAACGGCTCATTTTCCCCGGCGACCCGCATCACCCGGACGCCGAAGCAGTGCGCAAGCTGATGCCGCCGGGTGAGGCCGGCGGCGCGGTAGGCATCGACGTCAAGGGAGGGAGCGACGGCGCGTGCGCATTCTTGGACGCATTGCGGCTGGCCGCTACCTCGGCCAGCATCGGCGATCTCACCACCCTGGCCTTGCACCCGTCCAGCGCGACGCACCGCATGCTTACACCGGAAGCGCGGGAGGCATTGGGCATCACCGACGGCCTCGTGCGCCTCTCTGTCGGTGCCGAGCATATCGACGACATCATGGCGGACCTGCGCCAAGCACTGGAGCAAGCATGAAGCAGCAGACCCTCGCCATCCACGCCTGCGCCCGGAGTGCGGGCGAACACGAGCGCTTCGTGCCCTCGGCACCACCGCTCGAAACAGCGGCCAGCTTCCATTACCGCAGCGCTGCCGACCTGACCGCGGTGGCCAACGGCGAACTCAATGGTTTCGTTTACCAGCGCTACGGCAATCCGTCCGCGGACGCCCTTCAACGCCAGATCGCAGCCTTGGACCGCGCCAGTAGCGCCTTGGCTTGCAGCTCCGGCATGGCCGCGATGCACATCGGGCTGCTCACCGCCCTGCGCGACAGGCCCAAGACGATTCTCGCGGCCAACGTGCTGTTCGGGCAGACGTTTCAACTGCTGCAACTGATGGAGCAGCAGGGCTTTGTGGCGCGCTTCGCCGACCCGTGCGACTTGGCCGAATTCGAGGCCTCGCTCGACAAGACCGAGACGGGCTGCATCCTGGTCGAGACCGTTTCCAACCCCCTGCTGCGGGTGCCGCAGATCGACGAGATCGCCAAGATTGCCGCCAAGCGCGGGGTGCCAGTCGTCGTGGACGCGACGTTCGCCCCGCCCGTAATAAACCGCCCGCTCGAATCGGGCGCCACTGTGGTTGTTCACAGCGTGACCAAGTACTTGGCCGGCCATGCCGACGTGCTGGGAGGGATGGTGGGGTGCGGCGCAGCGGAAGCCGACTACATGCAGGAGCTCGGCCGCCACTTTGGCGCGAATCTCGGGCCATTCCAGTGCTTCCTGACCGCTCGCGGAATCAAGACGCTGCCGATGCGCATGGAGGAGCACTGCCGCAACGCCCAGATCGTAGCGCGAGCGCTCGAGCAGCACTCGAACGTGGGCGCTGTCCACTACCCGGGACTCGCCAGCCATCCTGATCGGGCCGTGGCCGAGCGCCTGTTTGATCGGGACACTCAGGGGGAAACGATGTACGGCGGAATGGTTAGCTTTGAAGTGCTAGGCGCGGACCAAGCGCAGACATTCCGATTTATGGACGCCTTGCGGCTCGTGGTCCGTACCCTGAGCTTGGGAGACGTGCATTCACTGGTCGCACACCCGGCAACGACCACCCATCGCAACATCGGAGAGAAGCGGCGCCAGAAGTTGGGCATTCCCAACAACTTGGTGCGGTTCTCTGTCGGGATCGAGGATCCCGACGACATTGTGGCAGACGTGCTGCAGGCGCTGGAATCCGTCGCCTGACCACGACTGATTCTTGATTCGATGAGGTATCCTCAGCCTCAATCAGTTAGACAGGGGGCTGACTATTCTCCGCGCATTCGTGTATGCATCGAGTATGGACGCGCAGGATGGTTCCGAACGAGTGCCGGTGGTCAATGAGGTGACGTTGCGCCTGGAACGGCCCGAAGAGCGCCTGCGCTGGGATGCGCAGATGGGGCTGCATCACCCGTTGGGGCCAAAACATGGCGCGGGGCGCGGGGTGCGCGACGTCGCGGAATGCCAAGGCCAATAGTCGGCGCTGCAGGGCTCGCGAACGGGTTCGGCGAGCCGCCACGACTTCGTTCTGAAGAAGATCTGAGCCATCACCTCGCTGGGACACGAACTTGCTCTGCGCCGGAATCTGGCCATGAAACCGAAGGCAAGCGGCCATGATTCGGAATCAACCGCACGGAAAGAGCCTGGTGGTGACAATGCAAAGCCGACACGTTCGGAACGTTGCAGGGGTCTGCCTGTTGGCTAGCAGCACCCCAAGGAAGGCGTGGACAAGATATCGCGAATACCGGTAATTGGACCGGAATCAACGCACGTAACTGCGCAGGGCGCCTACCCGCGGAGTGGTAGCCGCGCCTGCGGTTTCGTCCACAACCTTGCAGGGACAGAACCGGGGGCACGCCTCACGCGGTGGTTGCTCAGCGATCGCGACTCACCAGCCGACCCGCCGTAGGGACGTGTGAGCGGTACAATGTTCCAAGATCCATTGGACTGCGACGATGCGACGGGCGCGAAAGCAGGGGCCTGGCCGGATTAGGACTAAGGACTCCTGTTCTTTCATTCGCTTGCGGATCCCTGAATCGGGATGCTTCCGTTCTTGGCCATACGGGATGTGTCCGGAGTCAGTCGGTTTGGGCGGGCGGCTTACTGCGCCGTTGTTGCTTCAGTTGCGGCGGAGGTACTTGCATGGGCTCTAGACGGCGAAGCCTACGAAGGGTGAAGAGAAACCAAATTGAGTCGGCGGGCAGTCGAACGCGACTACAAGAAAATGAGTCCGTGGTGAAGTCGGAATCGTACTACGCTAGCTTGGCAAAGTCCCTCGCGGAGCTGAACAGTTGCAGCGTGCCGGAGATCATGGAACGTGCCAACATGGTTGGGCTCGAGGCCGAGGCATTCCGAACCTACACCGCAATCTCGGACGGGGCCTGTCCGCACTGCCACGGAAGTAACGACGACCGCTACGCGGCGGAGGCAGACAGCTACAAGCGCAAGTCCGACACAGCAGCGAAGTCTATGCAAGATTTGATCTCTCTCCCTTCCGTGGAATTCTCGCGGCAGCTAAAACAGAGATCGTAGCCCAAGGCCTCCTCGGGAATGGCTGGGGGCGATTGGGCGCGAGGCGAACCACCCTGTCGCCTTGGCTAGTCCAATTCGCAACAGCGATAGCCGCGGGCGGAATCACGCGCAGGACGGCCCTGCGGGGCGCGGGCGGAATCGCCGTGGAGATGGCGGGTTGGTCGGTTGTCTCCGAAGTTTCCGTTCGGACGTTCAATGTCTGCTTCGGGCTGGGTATTCCGGTTCCGTTCCGCGGAGAGGGCTTCGTAGGTGATCTGGAACCGCTTGAGCCTCTCGACCGGCAGCCACTAACGCTCCGTGGGCAGACTACGTCCGATGTGTTGAGGTGGGCATCAACGCCCATTTCGACGAGGCCATCCGCTCATTCACGGCCGAGCCGCCGAACTGACAGGCCCACTCGGTAGGGCCTTTGCTCGATTGGGTTCTCGTGCGAGAGGCCCATTACCCGCAAGGGCTGCCTCGCGGCGTGGCATCGACTGTCGTGTTAGGCCCGGGCTTCCATCGCAGTCGAGTCAGCCGGTATGTGCATAGCCGTCGCGAGGAAGGCGGCGAGCAGGGTAGCATGCGGGCGTTCCCAGAGGAGGTGGATCTGCGCGGCCGGACGGTGACGCTAATCAAGAACGGCGGAACTCTGGACTCTCGAAGAGCCTTGCTCTTCCAGCCACACGTCGACCACGGGCCGCCTCGCTCAGCCGACGATTTGCGGGCCCCGAATCAGTACATCGATTGGGGCCGCTCTATTTCTCTGCCTGCCTCCGTTCGTCTCACAACAACCGGCGCTTAGCCTAGCGGTTGGTGGCTGCAACGCGCCGGTGTCCACGGCATGACTCGTTCAAGGACCGCAATGCGCGTTGGCTACGGTTCCTAGGCATGTAGTTGCGTGCGCCGATCTCCGACCGCAAGCCGAGGGTCAGGGCAGCTTGCAAGTGTAGCTGGACTCTTGGTCCGGATCTCCGCCAGTGAATTCAGCACGCTCGGGGTAGACACATAGCGGACGGGCCTTGGCGATCTTGCCGTCCGTGACCTTGATGGCAGTCAAGGCGTCCGGGGCGTCGCCATCTTCAACCCAACGCTCAAGTGCGTCCAACCAGTCGACACGATCAGGCCCCGGTCCGCCCGCGCAGTGAAACACCCCCGGCATCAGGTAGAAGCGGAAATAGTCGCGAGTGTTCGGATCGAGGCTCTCGGCCGCTTCGTAGTACTCAATCGAGCCGAGCGCAGTCAGCGCTGCATCCGACCAGCCGTGCCACAACAATAGCTTGCCCCCAGCCTCCTTGAAGCCTGAGAGGTCGGGATCGGTGGCGTCCAAGAATCCCTTTAGATGCGCTGCGTCGTTGTCGTAGTCGTCGAAATCGTACGTAGAGTAGTCGAACTCAGGCTCTTGGAATATCAAGTATTTGAAGCCTTGCGTCGCGAATCCAAACTGCGAACTCGGTTCCCCGTAGGCCGACATCAAGCGTTCACTAGGACCGGTGATCCAAGCCTGCCATGCCCCCGGCGCGGACTCGCCACCGAACGGAAAACCCGGGTAGATTTGACCTTTGGAATTGCGCGGCCCTCCGTAGACCGCTGCAACTGCCTCGCGTTGGCGAATGGTGAGACAGCTATCCGAAGACTCCCCGCCCGAGCAGACCGGTAGGTCTGTCAGCTTGAAATCGCAGTCTCGGGGATCATTGAGGAAGCCGTCCTCGACGCCATCGCGAGCATCGCATCTGCGCAGGATCTCAGACTCGAGCAGGTTCCGGTTCTGCGGCGTAATGACTGGTTCTGCAAGGGTGCCGGGATCGGGGAAAACGCGCTGCATGTTGTAGGTGAAGGCGGCCAGCAAGCCGCTGAAATCGTGGGCCGGCGCACCAGCGATGATCCCGTCGAAGTCTTCGGGGAACCGCTGGGCTGACATCATGGCCTGGCGACCACCGTTCGAGCAGCCCATGAAATACGCCCGTTCCGCCGGCTGCTCGTAGTACACCCGGATGATCGCCTTCGCCGCCTCGGTAGTTCGATGCACGCCGAGATAGCCGTAGTTAATCCTACGCTCCGGATGCCCATACGCCCACTCCGCCCGGATCCCATTGGCTTGATGCCCGGTATCTGTCGCGGCTGTGGCATACCCGCGATTCACCGAGAAGCGACCCTGATACCCGAGACTGCCGACGAAGCCCCCGCCTCCTCCCATGAGGAACTTTCCGTTCCAGTCGTCAGGCAACAAGACCTCGAAGCGGATCTCGCTACCAATCACGCCAGTGACGTTGCAATGTGGCACCGTAGCGCGCGCGGAGCGCGAAGACACACCCTCAGGCAGGTTCTCGGCTTGAGGTTGCTCGCCTAGAGAGGCTATAGCTTGCTCGATGCGGATGTCGGGAAGTTGCAATTCCGTGAGTGCAGCGCAATCGAGCGCCTTGGCAGTTCCAGCCAACAGAGTGGCCGAGGCCAACAAGGCCGCAAGCCTCATCGTTCTAGTCAAGACAATGACTCCTTTGCATAGGCACGGGTGAACCTGCATGGTGCCATGAGGGTATCAGACACCTAGCTTCGGCATAGAGCGCAATCCGGCCAGAGATGCTCAGGAGCGGTGAACGAGATTAGTGCCTTGCCTAGCCGGTGATTGGCCAAGCCGTTCCACTCTTGCATGGGGCGACTAGCCTGATCAGAGATCGCAGACTTGACAGCACCTGCTGATATGACTGAAGCTACGGCACATGCGACGACGCGAATGGATGATGGCCGCATTGGCCTCAGCCGCACTGCCCCTGCAAGGTGACAACCACAACATCGAACGCGCAATCCTCGACAGCATGCTGCCCAAGGATCTGCCATTGGTCGATCGGTTCAAACTGGCCGTCGAGGTCGGGTTCAAGTCGATGGAGGTTCGAGCCGTCGAGGACGACTCCGACGCGCAAGCGATCAATGACGCGGCCCAAGCCGCCGGACTGCGCATTCACTCTGTGATGAACCAAACGCACTGGCGCCATCCTCTGTCTTCACCGGACCCCGCCGATGTCGAAGCCTGCGTGGTCGGCGTGCAGGCGTCGATGCGCCAGGCCCAGCTGTACGGCGCCAACGCCGTCTTGCTCGTCCCTGCCGTGGTTCGTTCCGACACGACATACGAACAGGCCTGGGAACGCTCGCAGGCGGAAATCCGCAAACTCATCCCGCTGGCCGAGAAGCACGACGTGATGATTGCCGTGGAAGATGTCTGGAACAAGTTCCTGCTCACAGCCCGCGACTTTCGGCAGTACATCGACGAGTTCAACCACCCCCTGGTCCGGGCCTACTTCGATGTGGGCAACATCGTCCATTACGCGGTGCCGGAGCACTGGATTCACGAGCTGGGCAGCCGCATCGTCAAGGTGCATCTGAAGGACTACTCGCGCCGTCAGGGCTTCGTCAACCTCGGGGACGGCGACGTGGACTGGCCAGCGGTGCGCGAGGCATTCGCCGCGGTCGGCTACAATGCCGAAGCGACAGTAGAGTTGCGCGGCGGCGACCGCGCCTACCTAGCCGATCTGGGCCAGCGAGTGGATCGCTTGCTCGGCCTGTAGCGGCGCACACACCAGATCAAGCGAAGTATCGAAGGAGACCATTGTGAACTGGCCATCTGCAACACACGCGCTGCTGCGCATCATGACCGGCTTCTTGTTCGTGCCGCACGGCTACCAAAAACTGTTCGGGCTGGGCGGTGTCGGCCCGAGAGAGGGTGCCCTGCCCCTGATCGCGGGCCTGATCGAACTGATCGGCGGAACACTGATCATCCTAGGCTGGCAGACTCGCTGGGTGGCCTTCCTGTGCTCGGGCCTGATGGCGGCCGCCTATTTCATAGCGCACGCTTCAGGCGGCTTTCTGCCGCTGCTCAACCGAGGCGAAACCGCGGTCCTGTACTGCTTCGTGTTCCTGTACTTTTGGGCCAACGGCTCCGGCGTTTGGTCGCTCGACAGCCTGATCGCGAAACGCAAGAGCGCGTAGGGCCCTGGGCCCGGTCGGCGAGCTAGCTCAGGGCGGAAATGCGTTCCCGCGCGAGGGCTAGCGCCTGCTCGCGGTCCGCGAGCGCGCCTTCGTGCTGTAGCTCGCGCAGCTCGGCGAGAACCTTGCCGAACACGGGGCCGGGCTCATACCCAGCGGCGATCAAATCCCGGCCTGTTAGCAGCGGCACGAACGGTTCTTCGGCCTTGAATTGCGCACGCCGTTGCGTGGCAAAGGCATGATTGTCGAGTTGGCCGTGGCTTGACACGCAATCGAGCCGGTGCAATTCCAGGTGGTCACCAAAATCCGGCCGTTCGACGAACGCCCGTAGCTTAGAGCGGCGCATGTCCTGCACGCGGGCAAACCTCATGTGATTAGCGACCAGCGCTGTCACATGATCGCTGTCGACGTTGGAGAACCGCAGCCGCTTACAGATGGCTTTGGCTATCTCGACGCCGCGCTCGACATGGCCGTGAAAGCGGATGCGGTCAGTATCAGTGAACGTGTCGGGCTTGCCTATATCGTGCAGCAGCACCCCCCACGCCAGCGTCAGCGGGGGCTTTCGCATCCCCTCCAGCATGAGCATCGTATGCGTCCACACGTCGCCCTCGGGATGAAACTGGGGCGGCTGCTCCACGCCCCTCAAAGCGCAGACTTCGGGCAATAGGTGTTCCAAAAGCCCACTCTTGTGCAGCAACTCAAAACCCCGCCGAGGGCCGCCCTCGGTCAGGATCCGGCCCAGCTCGTCGCGCACGCGTTCTGCAGCCACGCCTTGAATCGCGGGCGCGTTGTCGCGGATTCCCGCCATCGTGTCGGCCTCGATCCCGAACCCCAAGCTGGCGGCCAGCCGCACGGCCCGCAACATGCGCAGGTGGTCTTCCCGGAAGCGCTCCTCGGCCGATCCGACAGCCCGGATCAACCTGCCTTCCAAATCGGCCCTCCCTCCCGCGAAGTCCAACCGCTCGCGCGAGACGGGGTCGTGATACATGGCATTGACCGTGAAGTCACGCCGCATCGCATCCTGCCTGGGATCCTTGGAGTAGGAAACCTTGTCGGGCCGACGGCCATCGCTGTAGCCGCCTTCCCGGCGAAACGTCGCCACCTCGGTGAATGCGTCGCCGTCTCTAACAAGCACCACGCCGAAGCGCTCGCCCACCACGCGGCGCGCCCCAGTGAAGATACGCAAGACCTGCTCCGGCAGCGCGTCGGTTACCACGTCGCGATCCTTGACCGGTCGTCCCAGCAATTCGTCGCGCACACAGCCGCCCACCCAATAGGCTCTAAAGCCCTGGGATTGGAGCTGTTTGATAACCCGCAGCGACATGTCTCTTCAAGCCGCAGCTCAGCTCGGAGAGGCTAGAGCTTCGGTCGGTAGCCCGCGCGCGTTCGGACGCGATAGCGCCGCTGGTCGGGACCCACGAGTTCGACCTGTATGCTGCGCCAGCCGCGGTTGGGGTTTGCCTCGGGGTAGTACGTCACCGTGTACGAGCTGGCCAGCTCGTCGCGGATTTCGACGAATGCCTCCGATTGGCGCTGCCAGGTCTTGGCAAAATAGGCCTTGCCCCCCGTCCGTGCGGTGATCCGCCGGAAGGCATTGCTCGAAATCGGGTCCCGATTAAGCGCTCGCGTGCTGATGACATAGATCGGCACGCCCTCGTCCTCGGCAATCGCTCCTACATCGTCCGGCGAGACCGCACTGGCGTTGTCGGGGCCGTTGGAGAACACAATGATGACCTTGCGCCCCGACACCTTGGCCGCATCCCGCAGCGTCAGCAAGAGGCAGTTGTACAGGGCCGTCTCGTCTCCCGCGACCGACCGGCGCAATCCTCGCAGGGCATCGTCGTGCTCCGGCGACAGGTTGGCATGCCTAGTGAGGTTGCGGCTGAACGAGTACACCGCGACCGAGTCCGCCCCGTCGAGCCCGCGGATGAAGTCCGCGATGGCATCCTCGGCATAGACCAAGCTGCGGTACATGAAATTGCTGGTGTCGAAGAGCACGAAGACGTTCGTGCCCACCAGCTGGCCGGCGATCGCTTCGGGGATCGAAAGTTCGGCCTCGCCCGCGACCGGACCGGGACGCACGCCCGTTCTGGTGATGCGCCTCGGTGCGGCGTTGCCCGCGCCGAATGACGCGATGGCCTGCTGGACGCCGTCCTCGGTGATCCGGAAGTCTTCGGGCGTCAGACCTTGGATATAGCGACCGCGCTGGTCCGTGACCGCGATGTTCAGCATGACAAGGTCGACTTCGACCTCGAACAAGGCCGCTGCTTCGCCGAGCCCCTCGGGCACCTGCCCGTGCAGCGCTGGCGCTCCTTGCCACAGGCCCGCCGTTACGGCAGCCAAGACCCCGAGCCGCACGCCGACTCTAGGCCACACCCACTGTACCCTGCACTCGCGCATTCCCTTAGTATGTGCGTTTGCGTCACGGAGCATCGATCAATCGCCTCCGGAGGCCCCGGTGGAAGGTGCAGGCGCGACGCCGCTGGGAGCGCTCTCCCGCCGCACTTGGTCGGCAATGATCCGCAGCGAGCGCCACAGCGCCGGCCAGTCGTCCAGGTGGGTGGCGAAGATACGCTCCAACGTGCGCTGAGTCCACTGCGGGATCAGCAGGTTGAGTTGCGCTGGAGCGATGTGCAGTTCGTCAAACAAAGCAGCCCAGAACAGGTTGTTGGACTCCCAGCTCTCTGCGAGAATGCGACTCGAGAACCCCATCAAGGTCGGAAATAGCGGCAGATTCAGCAGTTCCAGGCGATAAGAGTGCGCCAAGCGCGGGTGCGGCATTCCGAACATCTGCGCGCTCCGGCGTTCGTTGAAGCGTTGCGGTTGCCGGCTCTCCAACTCCGCGATTGCTGCGACGTACGGCTGCCCCACCGAGTCCATGCGCACACCCTGGGACGCGCGCATCCGGTTGGCCAGGTCGAAGAGCTCGGCCGGCGTGACAATCTCGATTCCCTCGCGGACGCGTCCGCGCCTGAAGGAGTCTTCGATCTTCCAGATGCGCGATGGCTCCACCCGCGTGCGCAATTGGGCCAAGACCGGCCCGGCCAAGTCTTGGTCAAATGCAGCCTGGGCCAGTAGCGACCGTGCCAGCCGCAAGTGCAGCCCGACATAGTGCAAGTCGGCCGGCTGGACGCCCCACCAGCGCGGCAGGGTGGCACCGAGCAACATCTGCGGGGCCAGGTCCTGCCAGATCAGGGCCTGCCGCTCGGAAGGGATCATGAAGTTCTGCTCGGCCGACGCCAACTCGTAGGGCAGCGAGACAAGCGAGCCCATCAGGCGGCCGCCGCCGCTGCTGGGCCAGCCGGTGGACTGCATCCGCGCCCGCGCCCAACTGTACTTGCCTTCAGGCCCGAGGAAGTCGTGGCTGCGCACGAACAACGGATTGGCGCGGATCAGTTCCGCGCCGGGTGGCGAGTAGAGCGCATACGCGATGCCGACCAGCGAATCGCGCAGGATCGGAGCGAGTTCTCCGCGAATGCCCAGCAGGCGCCTGGGATTGCCTTGCGCGCGGTCCACCGCCCGGCGCAGGTTGAGGTTGCGCTGCCTCTGGATGTGGCGGTCAACCCAGTGGCCGCGGGCCATGGCGTTGGCTTCTTCAACGGACAGCACGGATCGAGGCAGCCGAATGTCCGATATGCTCTCCGAGAGGCGGTTGGCCATGGCTACGTTGAACGCTTCGCCGCGCGAAACGCGCTCAAGGTGGTCGGCTAGGTCGAACAACGTATCCAAGGGCACCAAACGCTGCAGCGTCAGGAGTTGATTGACGCGGGCCAGCACTTCGGCCCGAGTATCCTGCTCGCCAGCAGCCGCCGTGCCCACCAATAGATCCAGCAGTGTCTGCTGCGGGTCCGCCGCGTCCTTCCCAGCCGCTTCTAGCAGAGCCAGCACGCCGGCCCGGCCGGCCTCAAACACCCCCTGCGAATCGGTCGCGGCGGCAGCGGACGAGAGCAGGGCCTGCATCGACGCATCGGCCCGTTCCGGTGGAATCGCGCCGTTCCGGCGCAATACCTGCCACAGCGCCTGTTGCGCTTGCAGAACGCCGATTGCGTTGGCGCGACGCAGGTCGCTGCCAATCTTGTCCAAGCGCACCATGGTGTCCAAGTGCGCGGTGATGGTCTCCTCGCTCACGTCGGGCGAGTCGCTGTAGAGCGCGAACTGGTGTCCGTGGTCCGGAAACGCCCGGATCATCCGCCCGACGACCTCGGCCGAGAGTGGCGTGGCGCGGTTGCGGTCCAAATCCGAGATCGACAGGAACATCCGCAACGGCTCGTTTTCGATGGCCTTGCGGGAGAGCGCGAACATGGCCTCAATGACATCGTCGGCCTGCGTCCAGCGTGTGGCCGACTGGGTCAGCTTGCCGTCGTACTTGCCGTGCGGGTGGACGACGAAGAGATCCTTCCACGGCTGAATTCCGCCCGGTATGCGCGGAGCGCCCGAAGCGGTGAAATCGAGCCTCGTCGAGAGCAGCAGCAAGTCGGAGCTAGCACGAAAGATCGGTCGGGCCGGGCCGGGACTGGTAACTTTTCCGCGCACCGCCTGGTAGAAGCGCTCAATACGCTGGGGCTCGAGGAAGTACGCGCGTGCCGCATTCCCTTGGACCCGCGCCAGCGCGTCATAGTAGGCCGCCATCCAGCCGTCGTCCAGACGGATGAGCTGTTGGAAGAAGCGACCGCCTTGGCTAGCGCTCACACCTACCATGCGCTCCCACCCAGGCCGCGCACGATCACCGCCGGGAGTGACCGCGACGCCATCCCTAACTTCGAACATGGCCCCAAAGAAGTCTAGGACTGGAACGTAATCCTTCAGTTCACTGACAGGGACGGCGGCCCGCAAGGCCTCGGCGGTCGGGCGGTGCAGGTTGTGCATCGCTACGTACAGCCGCGCCAAGCCCGGATCGTCGATAAACGTGTCGAGGAAGTCGTCTTGGGCACGCCGGGCGGCTCCCAGCCAGTAGTCGCGGCCGAACAAGACCGGCAGCCGCGTCGGGCCGAACCGGTAGCTGAACGGCTCGCCCCTGCGGAAGGCTAGTTCCAAGTCCGCCAAGGGGAAGGCCGAGTCGATGGCGAGGAAAGCCCGAGATGGGTTGACGGTCTCCAGCACGGCGGCCGGGCCGCACTCTCCGCGCAAGCGGTAGCCGATGATCTTGAGCAGTTGGGCCGTCTCGGCCGATTCGCAAACCGGGATTGCGATGGTGTTGTCGGCGCCCGCAAACGCTGCCAGTTCCCTGGCCTGAGTTAGGTACTGCTTGAGCAGTCGGAGATACTCGGTCGGCTCAAACGTGGCCCCTCCGCCGGAGGCATGGTAGCCGCCGGTGAAGATCGTCCGGCCCAGTGAGGGCAGGATCAGATCTGACGAGAGATCCGTCGACAGCGCCGCCATGCGGCTGAACGAGTCGAGCGTGCCCGGCACGTCGATGAAGTCCGTGGTCTCGGGTTCGGTCAGCGGTCGCAGCAGACGATCGACGCCGGGCCCGCCTTCGCCCGCGGCCTGCAATGCCTCGAGAACGGCACTGGCCCGCTCCGCATCGCCGTGCCACAGCGCGGCAACAGCGATCCGCCGGCGCAACTCGGCGGCGGTCACGGTGTCATCGGGACCGGCCGTCTCAAGCGCCGCCAAGTACGCCTCGATGGCGGCTGGGTCGCCATAGCGGTCCAAGAATTCGGCGTTGGCGATCAGCGCCTCGCCGTTTCCCGCTTGTTCGGCGACGGCATCGCGAAGGACCTGCCGGGCCTCCGAGGGCTGGCCCGCCCGCTCGAGTTCCCGCGCGCGCTCGACGGTGGCATGGAGCGGGTCGAGGCAGAGACCGCCGACCCCAATCAAGACTGCCACGTGAGCGATCAGAGTGCGCATGCCTATTTCCCGCAAGTGATTGTACACCGGCACCCGACTGCGCGGCGAACTATTCGATTCTCGGTAACGAGGGCAAGTTGATGAAGCAACAAGGCTGAGGCCAGGACAAATCTCAATTTCCTGTGCTGGGCCGCCTTCGAATGCCGTCAATGACTCTTTCACCGCAGCCAGCTGGATCGGAGGTCTTGGCTGTCTTGCCGCGAAATTATGCCGTGTAATCGCTTGACTGTCATAGTCTGCGGGTCTACAACGAGGGGGCTATATCCACTCGGACAGAGGAGGCTTCCATGTCACCAGCACCTTGCCTGCGCTTCATCGCTATCTGCAGCATTGCAGCGATGGTTGGCTTCGCCCAGAATTCGGGCATCCAAGGAGTCATCACGGACTCGACCGGTGGTGTCATTCCGGCCGCCGAAGTCACAGTGGCGAACGTCGCGACCGGCGTGGAATACGAGGCCCAGTCGAACGAGACCGGCTTGTACTCCGTTCCGTTCCTCAGCCCGGGCACCTATACGCTGACAGCTCGGACCGAGGGTTTCGCACCATCGACCCGAGAGAACCTCAAGCTCGACGTGCAGCAGATCGCGCGCGTGGACTTCAGCCTGTCAGTGGGAACCGTTGCCGAAGTCGTCGAGGTTTCCGCAGCGGCGGCGTTGCTCGAGTCAGAACAGGCCGCCATGGGGCAGGTCATCGAGAACCAGCGCATCGTCGAGATGCCGCTGAACAAGCGGAACTATCTGGAACTGGCTCAGCTGTCGGTCGGCATTCTTCCCGGCGCGACGGTCGGCGCGGGCACGCGCCCGGGCCGCGACGAAGCGGGCTTTGTCGGGATGGGCATGCGTGGCTACCAGAACAACGTGATGATCGATGGTATCGACAATGGCTCACGCGCAGGCGGCGGCCCGCTGGGTTTCGAGGCCCAAGCCAGCAAGCCCTCCGTCGACGCGGTCGGCGAGTTCAAGGTTGTGACGAACAATATGTCCGCCGAATACGGATTCCGCATGGGGCCGAAGGTCTTGGTGTCGATCAAGTCTGGTTCCAACGAACTGCACGGCAGCGCTTTCGAGTTCGTCCGCAACGAAAAGCTTGATGCCACCAACTTCTTTGCCAACCGCTCCGGTGCGGACAAGCCCACGCTCCGCCAGAACCAGTTCGGCGGCACCCTGGGCGGTCCGATCATCAAGAACAAGACATTCGGATTCTTCAGCTACCAAGGCACCCGGATTCGACTGGGGCGGAGCTTTCTCGCCACCGTTCCCAGCAGCCTTGCACGCAGCGGCGATTTCTCGATGGAGCGCACCAACTTCAACCAGATCTTCGACCCGGCTTCCACCGTGGGGACAGGTGCAGACGCGAGCCGCGAGCCGTTCCCGAACAACACGATCCCGGCGCACCGCTTCGACCCGGTCAGCACGCCCCTGCTGTCACGCTACCCGGCGTCCAATATCGAGGGTCGCGAATTCGGGTTCAACAACTACTTCCGGGCTCCATCCGACGCCGACGACACCGACCAGTACGACTTCCGCGTCGACCACAATTTAGGCGACAGCGACCGCCTTTTCTTCCGCATGAGCATACGGCGCCAGTTTCGCGTGAACCAAAGCCCCTTGCCCGTCGAAGCCGGCGGGCAAGGCGGACAGACGGTTGACCTGAATGGAGACAACCTAGCCTTCAACTGGACGCATTCGTTCTCGCCGACGCTGCACAATGAAGCGCGCTTCGGCTTCACGCATTTCCCGACGCGCTTCGACACGCTGATCCAAGAACCGCTCAACGCGACACTCGGAATCAAGGGTGCTCCGGGCGACTCGTTCGAGGACGGCTTTGACCAAGGTTTCAGCTTTTTCAATATCAACGGGTACAACAATCTCGGAACCCCCTGTTGCTGGCCGAACATCAACAACATGGACAACATTCAGATTGTCGACAACCTGTTGTGGCAGAAGGGGAACCACGGCATCAAGATCGGCTTCGACTATCGGCGCCTCAACATTTTCCGGGAAGCGATGCGGTTCCGGCGAGGACAGTTCCTGTTCAATCGAGTCTTTACGGCCGAGGAGCCGAACAGCGGCGGCAGCCGGGCTCGCACAGGGAACGGCCTTGCCGAGATGATGCTTGGCACAGTCGGGCAGACCCGGGTGGGCAACCCTGCGGGTGAGAACGCGGTCGTACCTTACACGGGGCTCTACATCCAGGACGACTGGAAGGTGACGCCCAAGCTGACGTTGACGATGGGCCTGCGTTGGGAGCTGTTCAATCGGGGCTACTACCCGAAAGGGCATATCCCCGGCCGCACCGGAGTGAGCAACTACATCACCGTCTACAACGGCTTGGCGGCGGGGCAGGAAGAGTACTGGGACCGCCCGGAGGACGGCAGCGATTGCGGCTGCGAGAACGATCGCAACAACTTCGCGCCTCGGTTGGGATTGGCCTATCGACTCAATGAGAAGACCGTCATCCGCGCTAGCGCCGGAATCTTCTATGGCGAGGGCGACATCGTTACGGATGGCTCGGCGTGGTCCCGACAGGTGCCCGACTTTACCGAGATCATCACACCCACCTTCGACAACATCACTCCTGTGACCCTTGTCAAGGATGGATTCCTGCCCGTAACGCTTCCGGCGGCGGAACCGCTACCCAATACCGGCGCCTCAGCCTCCTACCGCAGCCAGCCGACGCAGTATGCCTCGCAGTGGTTCATCGACATTCAACGAGAGCTGCCCGAGAACACCGTTTGGATCATCGGCTACCAAGGCTCGAGCACGCATTTCATGCAATATCGGTTCGATATCAATAACCCCGGGCCGCACCCGACGATCCCGGCGAGGCGGCGACGGCTCAGACCACAGCGGACAGGCGTCACTCTTGGAGAACCTGGTGCGAATGCCAGCTACAACGCGCTGGTCACACGCCTTGAAAAGCGTTTCAGCAAGGGGGTGACGTTTCTGACCTCGTATACGTGGTCGCACAACATCGACAACAACACTCAGTTCTTGGATACCGGCCTGTTCAACGTAGCGAATCAGTACGACCGGGGTGCAGAGCGCGCAAGCGCGAATATCGACATGAGGCAGAGCTTCACTAGCAGCTTCACCTGGCAGTTGCCGCTGGGCAAGAACCGAGCGATCGGTTCCAACTGGGGCGGGGCCGCAGACGCGATCTTGGGCGGCTGGCAGATAGGCGGACTGGTGTCGCTGAGAACGGGATTCCCGTTCGAGGTGACCTTCCCAGGCGATCCGCAGAACTCGGGCACCACCAATCGCGGAGACCGCGTAGGCAGCGGCGTACTGAGCAACCCTACCATTGACAACTGGTTCGATCAATCAGCCTTCGTGGTCAGCGAACCAGGTGTCTATGGGACGAATGGTCGCAACGTATTGCGGGGCCCTGGGGGCAAGAACTTCGATTTCATGCTGGGCAAGCGATTTCGGATGCCTTGGGAAGGGCACACTGTGCAATTCCGGTTCGAAGCGTTCAACTTCACCAACACGCCTCAATTCGGACAGCCCAATGGAGGCATGCTGCGGGCGGCCACCGGCACGATCAATCGGGCCGGAGAGCCCCGCAGGATCCAATTCGGGCTGAAGTACCTATTCTGAATTCTCGGCATCGAAGGCGCCACCTCGACGACGGGCACCCGTGGTTGGACTTCGTGCCGGAGGAACCCGAGCACGTGTAAGCCAAGTCCCGGGGCAGGACATGGCCGGCCATCCGTGGCAAGCTTCACCGCGAGCGAGGCGCGGCCTCATGCGACGGCCGCGCTCAGTTCGCACAGCCAATCCACGACCCCTCGCAAGGCTTCCTCGCGAGCCTGCCTAGGCCGGGCTGAGGGCATCCGGAATTCCGAAGCTCCCAAGCGCCGCCTATGGCTGGCGCGGCGCCAAGTCTTGGAGTAGTTCCCACAGTCGCCGGACGTGCGCTTCAGTGGTGTTGATGTTTCCGATGGAGACCCTGATCGTGTAGCGACGCTCGAGCTTGGCATGCGAGAGAAAGAACTCCCCGGTGGCGTTGACCGCCTCCAGCAGCCGTTCGTTGGCAGCATCGGTCTCGACTTCAGTCGCGCTCTTCGGCAGGTAGCGCAAGCAAACTAGCGAGAAGTCGACCGGCGCTTGCAGTTCAAAGTCTGGCGCCTCGTTGACCCAGCTAGCGAGCAGGCCGGCTAGGCGGATGTGCTCCCGGAGGACTGCCGACAGGTGCTCGACGCCGAAGCTACGGAGGACGTACCAGAGCCTGAGTGCCCGAAATCGCCTGCCCAGCGCGATGGAGTGTTCCATATAGTTGACCGCTCGCGGGTCCTGCCTGCTCCGCAGCACTTCCGGCGTTAGCGACAGTGCGCTGCGCAAGCATTCCGGACGGGCGGTGTAGAAGGCCGAACAGTCCATCTGGACGAACAACCACTTGTGCGGATTCGTGACGAACGAGTCGGCGCGCTCGCAGCCCGCGAAATGGTGCCGCATTTCGGGCAGGATCGCAGCCGCCCCGGCATAGGCCGCGTCCACGTGCAGCCAAAGTCCGTGCTCGGCTGCGATGCCCGCGATCTCCTCGACTGGATCAATGCCCGTCGAAGCGGTCGTGCCGACAGTTGCGGCAACCGCGATCGGCACAAGGCCTCCGCTGAGGTCGGCAGCAATCGCCCGCTCCAATTCGTCAGGACGCATCGAATAGCGCTCGTCGCAGCGGATCTTGCGGCAAGCATCCGCCCCGCGGCCGAGCGCGCTCATGGCCTTCTCAACCGACGAGTGGGCTTGCTCGGAGGTGTACATGACGATCCGATTCAGATCAAGTTCGGCGCCGCGCTCGCGAGCCTTGGCGGCAGCAAGCTCGCGAGCGGCGATGATCGCGTGAAAGGTAGACGTCGAAGCGGTGTCGTGAATCATGCCGAACCACTCGCCCGGCAAGCCCATGGCAGCGCCCAGCCAGCGCATCGTGGCCTCCTCGAGTTCCGCTAGCGCCGGCGAGGAGTACCACAGCAAGCCGACATTGTTCACCGCCGCCGAGAGCGCGTCGGCCAACACGCCGGGGCGCGAGCCTCCGGCCGCAAAGTACGCCATGAAACCGGGATGGTTCCAATGCACCAAGTGCGGAGCCACCAAGCGTTCAAAGTCCGCAAGGATCTCTTCTTGGGAAGACCCCTGCCGCGGTGCGCTCGGAGGGAGCTTGTCCAGCAGTTGCCCCGGCAGGACATCGGGCTGTACCGGCTGCCGCTCAGGGTGTGCGTAGTAATCGGCAATCCAATCGACGATGGCATGTCCGGCCTCGCGGAAGTCTTCTAGGGCTAGATCGTGGCTGTTGGATCCGGCCGAGACTCCGGGATCGCGAGATTTCATTAGATTCCTTCCCCGTTAGTCGCCGACACAGACAATTTTGCCTGCCATCCTAAGCTGCGATATTGTAGGCTAAACTTAGGCTACAGCCTATTCGCATCAGGAGTCTCCATCATGACAAGCAAGACACTTCGCAGCTGCGTCCTCGCGGCTCTACTTCTCACTCTCCTCGCCTCGAGCGCGTTCGCCCAGACCGGCCAGCTACGCGGCCGGGTGCTCGGCGAGGACGGCCAAGGCTTGCGGGACGCCATGGTCTTCATCGAGCGTGTCGGCGTGCGCGGCAACTACAAGGTCAAGACCAACAAGAAGGGGAACTACTTCCACGCCGGTCTGCCCTTGGGCCAGTACACGGTGCGGCTGGAACTCGACGGCAAGCAAGTCTACAGCATCAACGGCTACCAAATCAAACTTGGCGAAGAGAAGCCCTTGAACTTCGATCTTGGAGAGATCATGCGGGAGAGCCAGGCCGCTCAGTCGGGCGCCGGCCCGACCAAGGACCAACTCTCGGCGATGTCCGAACAGCAGCGCAAGGAATATGAGAAAGCTCTCAAGGCCCGCCAGCAGCAGATCAGCAAGAACAAGAAGCTGAACGAGACGTTCAACGCGGGTATGGAAGCCAAGCGACTGAAAGACTACGCGACATCGGTGCAGCACTTCCGCGAAGCGGTAGAGATCGATCCCGAGCAGCATGTGATCTGGGGCAACATGGCCGAGGCTCTCAGCGGGCTGGTCACGACCAAGACTGGGGCCGAGCGCGATCAGGTCGGCGACGAGGCGATCGCGACCTACCGCAAGGCGATCGAGCTGGAACCAGATCCCGCGTATCACAATAACCTCGGTCTGATGCTGATCCGACTGCAGCGCGTGGACGAGGGAACCGCAGAGTTGGAAAAGGCCGCCCAAATGGCCCCCGACAACGCAGGAACCTACTACTTCAACCTCGGCGCCACGATGGTCAACACCGGCAACACGCAGGGTGCGATCGACGCGTTCCGCAAGGCGACGACGGCTCAGCCCGACTTTGCGAATGCGTACTATCAGTTGGCCACGGTTCTCGTCGGCACGGCGCAGATGAAGGAAGACGGCTCGATCATCCCTGCCGAAGGCACCGTCGAGGCCTACCAGAAGTACTTGGACCTCGACCCGCAGGGGCCATATGCGGCCAGTGCGCAGGCCATGGTGCAGAGTCTGAGCGGCAAGCTCGAAACTACTTTCGAGCAGCCCAAGAAGAGGCGCAAGAATTAAGCGCTCGGGCCAGCACGTTTCAGTTGGCTGGCTGCGTCCCGGCGCCTAGCGGCTAGGTGCCGGGACGACGCGTGAGGTACGGATGGGATTTCGAAACATCCTATTGTTGGTGGTCGGCGTGATCGGCCTAGCCATAGTGCGCAACCTGATCCGCGAGATCAGCCGAGTGATGCTGCGTTCGATGAAACCCCGCGCTAGCGGGCCCAGCACGCAGCCGGGCGATCCTAGCAGCAAGGCGGGCAGCGGCGGAAAGCTGGTTCGCGACCCACAGACGGGCACGTATATCGATCCGGCGCATGCGGTGCGCGCCAAGATCAAGGACACTGTGCACTACTTCGAGTCTGAAGCGAGCCGGGACGCTTTTCTCAAGGCAGACGCCTAAACCGTAGCCCGACCACCGGAACGCTGCCGCGAGCACCCGGGATCACTCTGCCAGCTCCCACACAGTCGGCGGTCCGAATGGTGTCGCGAACCATCGGCTGCAATCATGGGTTGCTGCTTGAGTGACGGCTTGGAGAACACGCCCAAGCAGCGTGCGATGATGGATTTCACCGGGGACACGCGGCCATCGGCACCGTGCGGACCCCACCCACAGAGACTGGCCATGAGCGAAGCAAGAACGTATCCCAATTACATTGATGGCGAGTGGGTCAAGAGCGACCGCTTGTTCGAGAACGTGAACCCGGCCGATTCGGATGACCGAGTCGGACTGTTCTGCAAGGCAAACCAGGCCGACGTCAACGTGGCGGCCGAGGCGGCGCAAGAAGCCTTCCCTGCATGGGCGGCCATGACCGGGCCAGCACGCGGCGCGTACCTGTACAAAGTCGCTGACTTCCTTGAACGCAATCTGAACACGCTTGCGAGCGAGATGACGCGCGAAGAGGGCAAGACGCTGCCGGAGGCCAAGGGCGAGACGATGCGCTCGATCAATATCTTCCGCTACTTCGCAGGAGAGGGTTCGCGCATTCCGGGCATCCAGGTCCCCTCCGAGCGTGACCGCGTATTCATGTACGCAGTCCGGCGACCACTTGGGGTTGTCGCACAGATCAATCCCTGGAATTTCCCCAGCGCCATTCCGGCGTGGAAGCTCGCTCCAGCCCTAGTGGCGGGCAACACCGTCCTAGTCAAGCCAGCGACTGCAGCACCACTGTGCGCTTGGCGGCTGGCCGAGGCCTGCCACCAAGCTGGCATCCCCAAGGGTGTTGTCAACCTGATCTGCGGTTCCGGCGGAGAAGTCGGCGATGCGATGGTAAACGCCGAGCCGGTCAAAGCTGTATCGTTCACGGGTTCGGTTCCGGTTGGTCAAGCCCTGCACGCCCAAGCGTCGGAGCGGAGGTTGCGCATCCAGCTGGAAATGGGCGGCAAGAATCCGACCATCGTGCTGGCTGATGCCGACATGGACAAAGCGGTAGCGAACACCATCAATGCCGCGATGTTCTCGACAGGTCAGAAATGCACCGCTACCAGCCGCGTGATAGTCGAGAACTCCATCTACGACGAGTTCCTCGCCCGCGTGGTCGAGGGCACCAGGAATCTGAAGGTCGGCAACGGCTTGCACGAAGGCATTCAGATCGGCCCAGTTATCGATCCGGACCAGCTCGCGACGAATGACAGGTACTGCCGTCTGGCCGAAGAGGAGGGAGCGAAGCTTGAGTGCGGCGGGCACATCCTATCGGACGGCGACTACGCCAAGGGGCATTTCTTCGAACCCACGATTTTCAGCGAAGTGACTGAGGACATGCGGATCGCACAGGAGGAGGTCTTCGGCCCAGTGCTCGGCGTGATGCGGGCGGCCAACTTCGAGGACTGCATGCGCATCGCCAACAAGACGGACTTCGGCCTGTCGGCCTCGATCCAGACGCGAGACGTGTCGCGGATTTTCGAGTACGTCAATCGCATCGAGGCCGGGCTGATCACCGTGAATCTCCCCAGCGCCGGTGTCGAATACCAGCTCCCATTCGGCGGCTCGAAGGAATCGAGCTTCGGCCCCAAGGAGCAGGGCCCAGTGGCGTTGGAGTTCTACACGGACTACAAGACCGTTTACCTCGGCTACTAGCAGGGCGGCTGTCACGGGCGGTCTACCAGGCTGCTCGTGCTTGCCAACTGCCCGGACGGAAGCGAATTCTAGACGATGCCCTGCGGAGCGGGCGAGCGAAGACCCGGTCTTGGGACAACGAGGCGTATCGCCTTTAGCACGAGGCACCGGAGGCGAAGCGATGGATCCAAACTTCGGGTTTCTTCTATTGACCATGCGTGGACGTAAGCTAAGAGTGACTCCAACACGGTGAGAACACTGATGATCTGGACCAGCGATCAGCTCTTGGAGAGAATTCAGCTTGAAGGGGACAGCCGCGTCGAATTCAAGGAAGCATTCTTCAGGGGCGATGCAGTCGAGGTGCCTAAACGGAAAGATATTGCGAATGAACTGGCCGCTTTTGGCAACGGCGGCGGAGGAGCCCTGATTCTCAGCGTGTCGGACGGAAGGGAGGTTCAGGCGTTGAGCCCGGAACAAATGGATGCGTTGGAAGGCTTCGTAAGCGAAGTTTGTGCTGACAACATCCGCCCTCCACTGGCATTCACCACACAAAGGCTCGCCGTGCCCACGCACGGAGCCGTGATTGTCGTAGAAGTGGACCAGAGTACGACCGTCCACAAGAGCCCGGGTGGATATTTCCATAGGCAAGGCAGCTCGAAGCTTGAATTGCCGTCGCAAGCATTGCAGCAGTTGTTTCAACGGCGCGGCCGATCCGGTCTCCTCGCACCGGACGAAGCGATCATTGAAGGAACAGGCCGCAATACGCTCGGCGAACTCGCGGATCGCTTCACCAGTTCGCGAACCACTGAGCCTCGTGACTCTCAACTTGCCAAGCTGGGGTTACTCAGAGACGACGACGCCGGAATTGGTCGTGCGACGATTGCCGGAGTTCTCCTTTGCACCGAACGCCCAGACGAGTTCATCCCCGGCGCCGTGATCGAGGCGGTGCGCTTTGACGGCACCGTCCTGGGCAACGCGAGCCAACTCGACGCTGCAACGATCAGCGGTCCAATTGACCGCCAGATCCGCGAGGCGGTGACATTCGCCAAGCGCAACACCCGGGTTCAAGCACGCAAGGTACCCGGTCGCGTGGAAATACCCCAATACAGTCCGCGGGCAGTGTTCGAAGCAGTCGTCAACGCAGTCGTTCACCGGGACTACTCAATGGAACACGCAAGAATTCGACTATTCATATTCGACGACCGGCTTGAACTCTATTCGCCAGGCGCCCTGCCGAACACCCTGCCCATAGAGGCCATGCGATATCGCCAAGTGACGCGCAATGAAACCATCGCTTCGTTGCTCCGCATGCTCGCGGTCGGCGAAATCCACGGGTCCGGGGAGCGGCAGTACTTCATGGAGCAGCGGGGAGAGGGCATTCCCACTATCTACGAGCAAACGAGTGGGCTTGCCGGGCAAGACCCTACCTATGAGTTGATCGGCGGAACGGAATTGCGGTTGACAATGCCATCAGCACATCCTCTGGTTGAACGAATCGAGGGGAACGTATCAGTGTCGGCAGATGGCCGCCCTCTCGCCGGCGCACAGGTCGTGGCGATTTACCCCAACAAGACCTGGATGGAAGCCACGAGCGACACGTTCGGGAGGGCAAACTTCGAATTTTACACCTCGCTACCTATCACCGTTTTCTGCGCGGCACCGGACCGCAGGGCCTTTGTTGCCCGGGACTGGCGTCCGCCGGAGCCACTCTCGATTCAGCTTGCGGAACTGCCCACGGGCGGCTCAGTCGTGTTCCTTGAACGCACGGGTCATCTCCCGAGGTTGTCAGGCCGCTTGAATCCGATCCTGGACAGTTTCGACCGCATGTATCTGTACGCCAGCAATATCGCCATCGACGAGGGGAAAACGCAACCTGTGCAGTTCAGTCTCAAGCAGCCGCTAAGGCTAACTGACGTTTATGGCTCCGAATTGATCGTAAGGTTTGTTGAAATGCTCGGGAAGTTAGCACTAGTAGAATACAGCCCGCCTGAAACTGAGTTTTCTTCCGTAGCTGAGTGACGTCGCAGTTGGTCGACACGCTGCAGGTTTGGGCAGTGGGTCGAACCGGCCCCAAACATCTGAACGCAGGTCCGGCCGGACTCAGACGGTTGATCCTTGAACTGCTGCGGGTATGATTCCCCAGCAGATCGAGGTGGAATGGGACACCAAGCGTGACAGCGACGCAAGCGATGGTCAAAGGGACGGAATCGACTTGGCGCCCTCGCGCCGGAAGATACCGCAGTACGTACGGCCCCTTCCCAGATGCGGCTGGGGCGGCGGGGACACTCTGTTCGGACGCGACGTCTTGGTCACTTCAGTAAGATCGGGCACCATTCTGCCGTGGCAACGAGGCAGCGGGCTTCGCATCTCCCTGCGGACGGAGACACTGGCATCACCCAGCGCGGACCGTCCAAAAGGATTGGGCACGTAGATTGCCTCGGGCGTGAATCACGGCGGGGAATCGTCCTGCACGGCCGCATGATCAGCGCTTTCTGCCCCTCAACCGCGTCGGCTCCGATCACCTGAAAACAGCAGGGCGATCGCCTCAAACTGCGGGAACTCCGTCCCTCTTGCGGACCTACCGGATCAGGGTGTCCGCCAGCGCCGCAGGGACGAAATGCCTCCAGCCCCCGAGGCGCGGCGCACATATTGTTCGTCCGCCGTGACGAACACCCCCCGGAGGCCAAGCGCCACGGCATGGTAGGCCGCGTCGTAGAACGCGACACCGTACTTGACCGACAGGGACACGGTGCGGGCTCTCCACCTTGCGTCCAGCTTCGCTTCAGTCAGGCCGAAGTCCGCAAGCGAGGCGAGCAATTCGTCGGCGTCCTCGGGAAACCGCCTCGCCAGCGTGTTGCCCACCTCGTAGATCCAGAGTTGGGGAACGACAAGATCAAGGGTCCCGGTCGTCGCTTCGTCACGCAGCGCGAGCGCCGCGTCGGTGTCCTGCTCGTCGTTGCCCGGAAGAACCCACTTAAGAAGGACTGATGCGTCCGGCGTGACGATCACGGGACCCGACGCTCCCGCCCCTCCCGTATCCACCGGACGATCCAGGCGGTCTCGACGGTGGGCAGCCGAGCGCGCAGCGCATCCATCCGTGCACTAGCCTCCCTCCTCTTGGAGGCTCCGGCCCACTCCCGGATCGCGGCGTTCACGGCGCGGCTTCGGCTACCGCGCGGCAGCCTCTCGATCACGCCCCACGCCTCCTTGTCCATCATGATGTTGACACGTCGAGCCATGCTGTTCTCCTCCGGCGCGTTTCGATTGCATGTGTAATAGTTACACACTCCTCGCGAACGCTGCAAGCCCACGCGGCGGCCGCACCGGTCGTGCAGGTCACGCCCGGGGACAGATCGGCGTGCGCCATGCCCAGCGCCCGGTCGCGCGGCAAGCAGCCTGCCGCAGGCCGAGCAGTGCCGGACGCGCTTCGGCGATAGAGTCCGCACGAAGCTGGGATTCGATCTGTGATGACCGTGAGTGAGCTGGATCGTATCGCAAAGATCTGTCGGTTGCGAGAGGGCTTCTCGGATCGTTGGCAGATTGCCCGTAGCGCACCGTAGACTGGCGCACATGACACCGCGCCTGCTGTGCCTGTTGTGTTCCGAGGATCGAACCACTCGATTTGCGGATCTTGCCCTATGGCTTAGAATCGGCACAACAATCCAGCCTTCGGCAGAGTGAGCGGGCGGCCAGCTCGGCGATGGAATTGCTCGGCCGGACCCAACGCCCAATAGGCGGCGGACTTGTGCCGGCAGGCCACTCACGAATCGGGATAGAGGATTCTGAATGCAAGAAGGGACGACACAACGGGAACGGTCCAAGCGACCAAGACCGGCTCCGCTGGACTGGGACCTGATAGACCTCCGAACGCCGCGAGTGGACGGTCCCGCCGTGCTGTCGCTCGGCCGCAACAGACGCGGGCGGGACTTGGTGGTTGGTGACATTCACGGGCAACGGGAAACTTTCGAGCACCTTCTGGAAAAGGTCGGGTTCTCTCCAGACGACGGCGACCGACTGTTGCTGGTCGGCGACCTCATAGATCGCGGCCCAGACTCCGCTTCGATGTTCGAATGGCTTCGACGCGACGGTGTCATATGCGTCCGTGGCAACCACGAGCAAATGATGCTGGACGCGCTTGAGGGCGACCGCATGGCTCGCGAGGTCTGGATTGAGGTCAACGGCGGCGAATGGTCAGCACAACTGACCGCGAACGAGTGCGATGCCTGGCGCGAGAGACTTCGGAAGATGCCCTTGGCAGTCGAGGTCGAAGGGGGCCAAGGAACATTCGTGCTAGTCCACGCCGAGATTCCAATCGAAACCCCTTGGTGGGCCATGAAGGCCTGGCTCGCAGAAGCGGACCATTGCGCCGGAGTCAGAGCGATCTGGGCGCGCGACAGGATCAATCAACGAAGCCAGCCTGACCATGGCGTGCCCGATGTGTGGCGCACGTTCCACGGGCACACGCCCCTCAAGCAATTGGTGCAAATCGCGAACATGCGCTGGATTGACCTCGCGGCGGCATACGCGTATCGCATTGAAAGTGCCTCGATTGCCTGCATCCCGATCGGTCCGGACGGCGCAGAGCACGACCCGGTTGTGGCGAGAGTGCTGGATGTGGACCCCCGGCAGTTCCTTGGTTCGAACAGCCAGCGACGCTAGGGCTAAGGGCTCTAGAGTTCGCCAGCGGCCCGCCTCGAACAGATGGTCGGTTCATCGCCACGAGTGTGCCTTTACCCTTACGACTCTCGGAAAGGCGCGAAGCGGGCGGAGTCATCGTCGCCTCACTCGACCGTGGTCGGAGGCTGTACAATTGAGGGAAGTGCGAGAACCTTAGCCCGTGAGGTTGCGTCAGGCGAAACCCTGTACGAAAGCGTCAGGGATTCACCGCATAAGGGCACGTAGCTCAGTTGGTTAGAGCGCCTGCTTCACACGCAGGAGGTCCCCAGTTCAAGTCTGGGCGTGCCCACCATCGCCGCACGGCTAAAGTGCCAAGCCACCCAGGTCGCACGCGCACAGCGACCGCTCTCGGCTGGACTCCGGCGGCGAATTTACATACGATTCTTCGACAAGGGCCGTTCCTTTCCTTCCGGAAGCATTTGCTGGCTCACGCGCAACACCATCTCAACCGCAACGAACCATGACTCTACTCTTTCCATCACCAGCGTCGTCGATCAGAGCCTTGCTCGGCTTACTGACAATCAGCATTGCCCTGAGCGCCCAATCCCCCAAGAACATAGTCCTGATCCTCGCCGATGATCTGGGCTACGGTGACTTGAGCGCCTACGGTGCGACGGCATACCGGACTCCACACATCGATCGTCTCGCCACAGAAGGCCGCCTGTTCACCGACGCGCACTCCCCTCACCCGGTCTGTACGCCTACGCGCTACGGGTTGATGACCGGCCGCTACAGCTGGCGTACCTGGGCTGGTTCAGCCAACGTCTGGTCCGACGATCCGATGCTGATCGAAGAGGGGCGCTACACGCTGCCGATGCTTCTCAGAAAAGCGGGCTACAAGACCGCCATCATCGGGAAGTGGCATCTGGGGTACGGCCGACCAGGTACCGCGAATTGGACGGAGGCGGGCGTCGATTACAACGGCAAGATTGCTCCCGGACCGCTGGAAGTGGGATTTGACTACTACTACGGCATCCCTCACGTGGGCCAACAGCCGCACGTCATCATCGAGAACCATCACATTGTCGGGCTCACCCCGGAATCTCCGCTAAAGCTCCATCAAGACGAGCGCTGGATCGCCAAGACCTCCTACCTTGAACGCTACGGTTATCCTCCGAGACATCACTTCACGGGCGGAAAAGGGGCGCTTTACGACCATCGGGACCTAGCTCTGCGACTTACCGAGCGGGCCGAGAGCTGGATCAAGGAACAAGCCGACAATCCATTTTTCCTGTACTTCGCCCACCGCAACACCCACGGCCCGATCATTCCCAACGAGCGTTTCCGCGGCCAGAGCGGCATCGGCGCGTACGGCGACTTTGTCCTCGAACTCGACTGGTCGGTGGGACGAATCTTGGACACGCTGGACGAGCTCGGCCTGACCGATGACACCCTGGTGCTGTTCTCAAGCGACAACGGCGCGGTCGTGCGCAGCTTGCCAGGCCACCGCGTGAATGGAGAGTTGCGCGGCCAGAAGACCGAGGCGTATGAGGGCGGTCAGCGTGTGCCACTTCTGGCGCGCTGGCCAGGACACATCGAGGCAGCATCGCGGTCAGGCGCTTTGGTGGCCCTGACAGATGTGCTCGCGACATTCTCGGACCTCTTGGAGAGTCCACTGCCCGATGGGGCTGGGCCGGACAGTTTCAGCTTCTTAGGAGCGCTGCTCGATCGGAAGCAATCTTCGGTGGCCCGAACATCGCTCGTCCACAACAGCTATCGGGGCGGTTTTGGTATTCGCCAGGGCGACTGGAAGTTGCTGATGTTCCAAGGCGGCGGGGGCCGACCGGTCGGAGGCGGCGGCTGGAACCCGTTCGACTACGACCGCACAATTCCATACGGGCAACTCTACAACTTGCGCGAGGATCTCGGCGAAGAGCTCAACCTGTACACGGACGAACCCGAGCAGGTCGCGGCGATGGTGCAGTTGCTCCGGAAGATCCGCTCCTCTGGCAGAAGCAGGTAGCAGACACAGGCGCAAGATGCGTTGCTCGGCGCGTGGTCGGCAAGAGTCGGTCTCTGCGAACACGCTCGTGCATCGGACCCCGAGTATTGGGGTCGATTTCCGCAGCCACCGAGGATGCCAGTTCAAGCCGTTCGGGTCTGGACAGCCCGGCCGCCAACCGCGAGCAGCGATCACTCGATCTTTGGACTCAGCGCCATCTCACAGTTCAGCGGTCCGCCATCTTGATCACCCCAAGGCGTTCCCATCAAAGGGCTTGCTGCGCTATCGTTGCAGCGCGATGGTAGCAAAGAGTCCCACCCCCTCGATTGCGGCAATGGCCATCATTGTGGCAGCCCTGACCGGGCTTTCGGCCTGTAGCGAGCCCGCCCAAGACGCAGTTCCAACCCAAGCAGAACGAGGCCAACAGGCCGTCATGGCCTATCTCTCGGACGAGGCTCGCAAGATCACCGAGCGCGCCGTTGCCGAAACCGCATCTCGCGAAGCTTGGGAATCAGTACGCAGGCAGAGACTGGCCGAACTCAAGGACATGCTCGGGCTAGCAGACGAACGGCCCAAGACACCGCTCAACGTCCAGTTGCGGGGCACGATCGAGCGATCCGGCTACGTGGTGGAAAAGATCGCGTTCGAGAGCATGCCAAAGGTCTACGTGACCGCCAATCTCTACCTGCCCACCGACCGCGCTGGCCCCGTGCCGGCCGTGATCTACGTTTGCGGTCACGCATTCTCCCCTTTCGGTGCCAAGACCTCTTACCAGCGCCACGGCCATACGCTGGCGCGCCACGGTTATGCCGCCATGGTGATCGATCCAATCCAGATCGCGGAGACGGCCGGGTTGCATCACGGCGTCTTCAACCAAGAAATGTACGAGTGGTATACGCGGGCATATAGCCCCGCCGGACTCGAAGTCTGGAACGTGATCCGCGCTTTGGATTACCTAGAGACGCGTCCGGAGATAGACAGCCAGCGGTTTGCGATCACAGGCCGTTCCGGAGGCGCCGCCATGAGTTGGTTTTCCGCCGCCGTCGAACCGCGAATCAAGGCAGTTGTCCCCATCATGGGCATCGGCACTTACGCGGTCAGCGTGCCCGACGACACGCAGCGCAGGCACTGCGACTGCATGTATCCGGTCAATTTCCATATGCACGACCTAATCCACTTGGGCGCCTTGATTGCTCCCCGGCCTCTCTTCACCGCTCATGGAAGGCTGGACCCGCTGTTCCCGGTCGCGGGCTATGAGCAATTCGAGGCTGCGATGGCGGGACTGTACTCGTCCTACGGCGTGGCGGATCAATTCCGCAACTTGGTCGTCGAGAGCGGCCACGAGGACTCCGATCTCCTACGAGCCGAATCCGTGCACTGGCTGGACAGATGGCTATTGGAGCGAGAGCCCAGAGAGATCGATATCGCGTTCCAAGAGGTCGAAGCCGCTGATCTGGCAGTGTTCGGCGGGACTTCCCCACCCGACGCTCGCAACTATCGCGCACACGAATTCTTCATTCCCGCTTCCGAGCCTGTCAGTTGGACCAGCCAAGCGGCGTGGGAGACGAGGCGCGGCGAGTTGGTCAAAGCGCTGAAGCAGGACATCCTCCATACGATTCTCAAAGACCCGCCCGCGACATCTACAAGTCCCGGAAGCCTCGCACCCCCAGCCGGATATGAAGCGGTCTCGTTCGACTACGCAGGCCGGATTCCCGTCGAAGCGATGCTCCGCATCCCCGAGAATCCCCAAGGGCCTGCCTTGCTGCACGTCGCCGCACCCGGAGAGGATCCCGCAGCCGTCGCGGCCTTGCTGAGAAACCTCCGGCGTTTCGGACGCAATCCCGTACTGGTGGTTTACCCGCCTGGAACCGGCACCGACGTCTGGCCGAAATCCTCTTGGAAGGCGCTCCTGCGCAACGCGATGCAAACCGGTCGCACTGTAGACACGATCCGGATTGGCAGTGTGCTAGCCGGCCTCCACCTGCTGCGCGGACGGGCCGGCCAAGATCGATCAGTTGCGATTAGCGGTGTCGGGCCGGCCGCGGGCTGGGCTCTGTATGCGGCGGCGTTGGACGAATCCATTGCTCAGGCCATATTGATTCGCGCGCCCTCATCACACATCGACGGTCCAATCCTGTTGGGTGCCATGCGCCATGCCGACCTGCCCGATATCGCAGCCTTAGTGGCTCCGCGCCACTTGACGTTCTATGGGCAGATGCCCGCTGCGTTCGGACGCACCAGACAAATCTACGAAGGATTGGGCGTCGGAGAACGCCTCTCCGTATCGATGAGCGTTGGCGCAGCCCTCAATCGAAGGTTCGGGCACGACTTCTCGATCGGACTGTAGGGCAAGGAACCGCCGCAACTGCGGAGCGAAATCACTGGGTTGATTCGGGAGTCGGTGGAATCTGCACCATGGTCGCCATCAGCGCAGCCACCGGCTTTTCCTTGCCATCGACGATGACGACCACTTCCCCGGAACAAACGGTGAGCTTGCGGCCCGGGCGAAGGACTTGACCTCGGGCGATGAGACGCTCGCCAGCTGCGGGAGCCATGAAGTTGATCTTGTATTCGACCGTGAGCACGGTCGAGCCGGCTGGCATCAGCGTCAGCGCGGAGCAGCCACAGGCGGTATCGACGATCGCGGCAATGACCGCGCCATGGACGTAGCCGTGGTGCTGTAGCAGGTCGTCTCTGAACGGCAGCACGATCTCCACCGCGCCGGGCGACACACTGCTTAGGTCAGCACCGATCCCGCGCATAAAGCTCTGGTCGGCAAAGACCGCCCGAACGTGAGACTCGAATTCGGGAAATTGTGCCTGAAAGGACGCCATGAGTCGTCGGATCGCAGTGCGGGCCGGCCGACGCCAAATAGACCGCACCATCCATCCTAGCCGGATTCGAAGGTCTCGATGCGCGGGCACGTCCCCGATGGGCGGTCCGCGCTCCATCATCCCGGTGGCAGGACACGGAGGCAAGTATGCTGGAACAGTCGCTGCACTCATGCCACGCCCCAGACCTCCACTAGCTCCCTCATCTCTTCGCTGGCAACTCGCAACTCTCGGAACGCTTGCCATTTCCATGTTTGGCCTGAGTTGTGCGTCAGCGCCCACGCTCAGCCAAGCGACTGAGATTGAGCGCGAACAGATCACTTTCGGCCCTAAGAACCACTTCTTCGGCTATATCGGCCACGTCGGGACCATCCCGTGGAATCAAAGTGGCCGCTACATCATCGCGCTGCGCACCGATTTCGTGGATCGCATGCCGGGACCCGACGATGCCGCCGAGGTGATCCTGCTCGACACCGAGAACGACTACGAGGTCAGGGTGCTGGACACCTGCCGGGGCTGGAACGTGCAGCAGGGCACGATGCTGTACTGGAATCCTGCCAGCCCCGAGAACCAGTTCTTCTTTAACGACCGCGATGCCGAAACTGGCAAGGTGTTCGCCGTCCTGTACGACATCGCCGAAGGTCGACGCGTGCGCGAATACCGCTTCGACGACACCCCAATCGGCAACGGCGGCGTGTCATTCGACGGCAAGTACTTCGCGGGGATCAACTACGCCCGCATGGCGCGCCTGCGGTTGGTGACGGGCTATCCGGGGGCATGGGACTGGACAGAGGGCGTGAGCGCCCCCGAGGACGACGGCGTGTTCCTCGTTGATGTTGAAACCGGCGAGAAGCTCCTGCTGGTCTCCTTCCACGACCTAGCGGAAGCCCTGCGCCGAGAGCGGCCCACGATCGATTCGATCCCGCTATTCATCAACCACACTCTATGGAGCCGTACCGGCGAGCGACTCTTCTTCTTCGCCAGGGGCAATTTCGGCAAGCCCGGTCGTATCAACTCATCGTTCACGATCGCGACCGACGGCACCGACCTGCGACGGCAGCAGACCCACATCGGCGGGCACCCCGAATGGGACGCCGGGATGAGAATGATCGGCTCGATCGCCAATCGCCAAGCCGTATTTGACGTTGACGCCCAAGAGCTGGTCGAACTTATCGGCGATGCCGAGATGTTCCCCGACCCGGAGGGCGACATCGCGCTGTCGCCGAACTTGGAGTGGCTGGCCAACGGATACAAGGACGACGGCAAAGTCTACTACGTGGTCCACAATCGCCGCACGGGCACCACCTATCGCGCTGGCGGGTATGACCTGTACGGTCGGGTTTCGGGTAACCTGCGCTGCGACCCCGCACCGCGCTGGAACCGCTCTGGGGACATGTTGCTAATTCCAGCGATGATGGAGGACGGCACGCGGCAGATGTTCACTCTGCGACTGCCTCCAAGCACTTGATCCAAGCAGCAGGGTGCTGGAATTGCGGGCGTCGGATGTCCTCTTGATGGGCGGACGCAGGGCCGTTCCTAGGTGATCAATGTCAAGCGGTAGTAAGTGGCCTGCCGAGATCAACCTCGGATTCGCGGAGGAAGTCTACTACAACTCTTTGCGCAATCCGGCTCCGGTGTCGGACGAGTGGCGCTCCTATTTCGATTCCATAGCATTAGACCCGTCGGTGCTGCCACCCACTCCCACAGCGGGCGGTCCGGGCGGCAGGATCGATCCTCTGGCTGCGACCGATTCGGCCTCAAACGGCCAACGGGAAGCTGCCGGCGCAGCAGCATTGCAGCGGTGCGTCGACAAGATCGTCAGTTCCTTCCGGGTGCGTGGACACATGGAAGCCCAGATCGATCGCCGGGCATGCACGGCCAACAGTCCTCTCCGGAGTTCGATCCCGGCTTCTATGGCCTGCTGCCAGAGGATCTCAACCGGCAGATTTTGCCGGGGACGCTGGGCGGTTGCTCCCTGTCCGCGCCCCGCAGGGTCATCGAGCGCATGCGTGAGACTTATGCTAGCTTGGTCGGCGTGCAGTTCATGCACTAAGGTGGAAGATCAGCCATGCCAGTCGAGCTGATAATCCCCGAGGCGGGAGAATCCATCACGGAAGTCAGAATCGGAGCCTGGCGCAAGCCGGAGGGCTCGCATCTGGCTTTGGACGAGGTGACGGTTGAAATCGAGACCGACAAGGCCGCCATCGAGTTGCCGAGTCCGGTAGCAGGCACGCTGGTCACGATCCTCAAACAGGCAGGCGACGCCGCAGTACCCGGCGACGTGATTGGATTGATCGAGCCCGGTGACGCTCCTGCACCGGAGGCACCGCCTGCAGCAGCAAGCACTGGCAGCGCTGAGACCAGCGCGGCACTACCGGCACCTCCTGAGGCTCCGGCCCGCCTGATGCCCAGCGCCCGGCGCGTTCTGGGCGAAGCCGACCTTCCGGCCAATTCTGCGGAAGGCACGGGGCCGGGTGGTCGCGTGCTGAAGGAGGACGCGGTGCGTGCCGTGGAGCGAACCCAGCCCAGTCCCGCGCCAGCGGTCGCCGCTACACCGCCACCAGCAGCGCCAAGCCAACCTCCTCCAGTTTCTCAGCCATCTGAACCAAGCGGGAGCCGCACCGAAGAACGAGTGACCATGTCGCCGTTGCGCAAGGTCATCTCCCGCAACCTTGTCGAGGCACAGCAGCAGGCCGCCCTACTGACGACGTTCAACGAGGCGGACATGACCGCAATCATCGGCCTGCGACGCCAGCACAGCGAGGGATTCCGGGAACGGCACGGCGTCAAGCTGGGCTTCATGTCCTTCTTTGTCAGAGCCGTGGTGGACGCGCTCCAAACGGTTCCGGCGGTCAACGCCCGCATCGAGGGCAGCGAGATCGTCTACCGCAAGTACCAAGACATCGGTATCGCTGTGGGCGGCGGACGCGGGCTGGTGGTGCCGGTACTGCGCAATGCCGAGATCATGAGCTTCGCCGATATCGAGCGCGCCATCAACGACTTCGCCATTCGGGCACAGCGAAACAAGATCGAAATCTCGGAGTTGCGCGGCGGAACCTTCACGATCTCCAATGGCGGGATTTACGGATCCATGCTCTCGACACCGATCGTCAACCCGCCGCAAAGCGGAATTCTTGGCATGCACGCGATCCAAGACCGCCCTGTCGCGTTGGACGGCAAGGTCGTGATCCGGCCCATGATGTACCTAGCACTCACCTACGATCACAGGATCGTTGACGGGCGTGAGGCGGTGACGTTCCTGAAACGCATCAAGGATCTCGTCGAGAACCCCGAGAGGATTTGGCTGCAAATCTGAACCCAGGTCTGCGTTGAGGGGCGCGAGCCATCCATCCCGCAGCCAAGTGTCGGAGTGCTGAAGATGCAATCTCACGACCTGATCGTAATCGGCGCCGGCCCGGGCGGCTACACCGCCGCCATTCGCGCCGCGCAACTCGGGCTTGACGTAGCCTGCGTGGAGAAGGAAAAGGCACTGGGAGGCACCTGCCTGCGCATCGGCTGTATCCCGAGCAAGGCATTGCTGGAGTCTTCGGAAATCTACGAACGCGCCTCGGCCGGCTTCGACCAGCACGGAGTGCTGGCCTCGGGCGTGCAGCTTGACCTAGCCCGGATGCTCCGGCGCAAGGATCGGGTGGTGGCATCGCTGACGCAAGGCGTGGCGAGCCTCGTAAAGAAGAACAAGATCACGCGATACACCGGCACCGCTAGATTCGCGTCGGCTTCGAGCTTGGCCATCGACACCCGCGACGGGACGCTAGAGATCGAGGGCAAGCACGTCGTGATTGCGACAGGTAGCAAGTCCGCCTCGCTGCCGGGAATCGAACTCGACGGTGACCGCGTGGGTACGAGTACGGAAGCACTGTCGTATGACGAAGTGCCCGCTCGCCTGGCCGTGATCGGAGCCGGGTATATCGGACTGGAGATGGGCTCTGTCTGGCGCCGTCTCGGCTCCGAGGTGGTGGTCTTTGAGTACCTGGACCGCATCTTGCCCGGAATGGACCTCGAAGTGGCGAAGGCCGCCCAGAAGATTCTGGCGAAACAGGGCATGCAGTTCAGGCTGGAAGCCAAGGTTACCGGGGCTCGGGCCGAGGGGGACGCCTGCACGGTCGAAGCCGCCGGCCTCGATCCCTTCGCCTGCGACCGAGTGCTGGTCGCCGTGGGGCGTGCAGCGAATACCGACGGGCTCGGCTTGGAAGCGGTTGGCGTGCAGTTGGACGGTCGCGGACGGATCGAAGTCGAGGATGGATTCCAGACGTCCATGGCAGGAATTTTTGCGATTGGCGATGTGATCCGAGGCCCCATGCTGGCGCACAAGGCCGAGGAGGAAGGTATCGCGTGCGTGGAGCGCATCGTGACGGGATACGGCCACGTGAATTACGACGCCATCCCGGGCGTGGTCTACACGCACCCCGAGATCGCGTCCGTCGGGAAGACCGAAGAGCAGCTGGAAGACGCAGGGATCGGCTTTCGCAAGGGTGTGTTCCCATTCTTGGCCAACGGCAGGGCCAAGGCCATCGCGGACACGAACGGATTCGTCAAGGTGCTCGCCGACGAGCGCACTGATCGAGTGCTGGGAGTGCATGTCATCGGCCCCCACGCCGGTGACCTGATCGCCGAGGCGGCGGTGGCCATCGAGTTCGGAGCCAGCAGCGAGGACATCGCGCGGTCAAGCCACGCGCACCCGACATTGGC
>LXNI01000213.1_pt1 | contig 73254 bp, 56 predicted proteins | sample 809091 | NCBI WGS metagenome assembly LXNI01 (sample SAMN04870527, study PRJNA318959) | sponge metagenome | biome: 01000161; feature: marine sponge reef; material: water | host: Sarcotragus foetidus | place: Greece: Milos, Mediterranean Sea | collected 2013-05-29 | depth 5-7 m
TCGGTAGCCTGATCCGTCGCACGGGACGTGGCGCAGCCAGGTAGCGCACCTGCTTTGGGAGCAGGGGGTCGCCGGTTCAAATCCGGCCGTCCCGACTCAGAATCATGAGCCAGCTCCACGAAGCCCAACGCCGGGCCGATCCGATCAGACGATACGTAGCGCCCGAGTCGTTGGAAGACGCTCTGGCTGCGCTAGCCGCGCACGGCTCTTCGGCCCGGGCCATCGCGGGCGGCACCGATCTTCTGCTGGAGCTGAGCCGCGGGGCCCGCGCCGGGATCGACACGCTCGTCGACTTGAGCGTCCTCGACGGGCTGGACACCATCACCGAGAGCGGCGCGCGGATCGAATTGGGACCGCTGGTGACCCACGGCGACGTTGTCGGCTGGGAGCGGATGCTCGATGTGGGGCTGCCGCTGGCTCAGGCGTGCCTGGAGGTCGGGGGGCCGCAGCTTCGCAACCGGGCCACGATCGTGGGCAACATCGTCACCGCCAGCCCGGCCAACGACACCATCTCGGCGCTGTATGCGCTCGGTGCCGACGTCACTGTGTCCTCGGCCGGACGTGGCGAGCGGTCCATGCCGATCCACGAGTTCTTCACCGGTTTCCGGACCACCGCGCTGGAGCCGGGCGAGCTGGTGACCAGGATCGCGTTCGATGCCTTGGGCGGAAGCCGCCGCGGCATCTTCGTCAAGCTCGGGCTGAGGCGGGTGCAGGCCATCTCGGTGGTCCACGCCGCCGCGGTGGTCACCGTCGCGGCCGACGGGACCGTCGCCGACCTGGCGGTGGCCCTGGGAAGCGTCGGGCCGACCATCGAGATGGTCGAGACGGCCGCCGGGATCGCCAGGGGCCGTCCGCTCGCCGAGGCGGCCGCCGAGGTCGCGGTCGCGGCCCGGGCCGCGGTCAACCCCATCGACGACCTTCGCTCGACGGCCGAGTACCGCAGCCAGACCACCCAAGTAGTGGTGGAGCGAGCACTGAGGTCGCTGGCCGCCGGCACCGAGGCAGCCACCTGGCCCCGTCGCCCGCCCCGGCTGGTGGCGGCCGGCCCGACCCCGGAGGCAGCGTCCGGAGGCCCGGAAGCACGAAGGGACCTCACCGACGAGAGCACGGTCACCGTCACCGTCAACGGCGTCGAGCGCCGCGCACGCAATGCAGCCAGCCGCACCCTGCTCGACTGGCTGCGACTCGAACTGGGGCTGAACGGCACCAAGGAGGGCTGCGCCGAGGGCGAGTGCGGCGCCTGCACCGTCCATCTCGACGGCCGGGCCGTGCTGGCCTGCCTGGTGCCCGCGGCCCGGGCCGAGGGCGCCGACGTGACCACGGTGGAGGGTGTTGCCCCGCCCGATGGCGGCCTGCATCCGGTCCAGCAGGCTCTGGCCGACTGCGGGGGCGTCCAGTGCGGCTTCTGCACGCCGGGGTTCGTTATGAGCGCGGCCATGCTGGCCGCCGAGGAGCCCGACCCGAGCCGGGCCCAGGTGGAGCACGGGCTGTCCGGGAACCTTTGCCGCTGCACCGGGTACTACTCGATCATCGACGCCCTCGCCGGCAGCGGCGACGCATCCCCCAGCGATGAGACCACGAACCGAAATGGCAGCCAGGAGACCCCAGATGGGACTCCCCCGATGCCAGTTCCCTCCGGCGACTCGGGAACGGCCAGCCGGTGAGTGTCGGAGCCTCCACGGCCCGCATCGACGCCGCTGACAAGCTCACCGGCACGGCCGCCTATCCCGGCGACCGGATCCCGGCCGATGCGCTGTGGTCGATGGCCGTGTTCAGCGACCAGCCCCACGCCCGCCTCGTGAACGTCGACTTCTCCGCCGCCGAGGCCGTCGAGGGCGTAGTGGCGGTGTTCGGCTCGGGCGACGTGCCCATGAACGAGTTCGGTCTCACCATGGCCGACCATCCCGTGTTCATCGGCCTCGAGCACACCGGCCGCAGCCCGGTGCCATGCGACGTGTCCCGCTGGGAGGCGGACCGTCTGGCGCTGGTCGTGGCCGAGACCCCTGCGGCCGCGCGTGCCGGCGCCGCCGCCATCGAGGCCGGCTGGGAGCCGCTTGAGGTGCTGGCCGACATCGACCAGTCGCTGGCATCGGCCATCCGGCTGCATCCCGAGAACGACAAGCCTTCCAACACCTACTACTCGCTTCGGATCCGCAAGGGTGACATGGACCGGGGCTGGGCCGACGCCGACGTGGTGGTGGAGTCCACCTACGAGTTCCCCTACCAGGAGCACGCCTACCTGCAGCCCGAGGCCGGGATGGCCTACATCGACGACGACGGGCGGGTGACGGTGGAGGCGGCCGGCCAGTGGACCCACGAGGACCGCGCGCAGATCGCCCACGCCCTGGACCTGCCCGAGGAGCGGGTGAGGGTCATCTACCCGGCTATCGGCGGGGCCTTCGGGGGCCGGGAGGACATCTCGATCCAGATCGTGCTGGCGCTGGCCGCGATGAGACTCCATGAGCGGGGCATCGACCGTCCGGTGGCCACGGTGTGGTCCCGGGAGGAGTCCATCGTCGGGCACGGCAAACGCCATCGGGGTCGTATCACCGCCCGTTGGGGCGCCCGCCGGGACGGGCGCATCACCGCGGTGAGGAGCACGGCGTGGCTCGACGCGGGTGCCTACAACTTCACGTCCAACAAGGTGCTGGGCAACTGCCACCTGCACCAGTCGGGCCCCTACGAGGTGCCCAACGCCGAGATCGACAGCCACGCGGTGTACACCAACGCAACCCCGGCCGGGGCCTTCCGCGGCTTCGGCGCACCGCAGGCCGCCTTCGCGGCCGAGAGCCAGGTCAACAAGCTGGCCGACGCACTGGGGATGGACCCGGTGGAGATCCGCCGTGTCAACACGCTGCGCGAGGGAAGCATCGGCATAACCCAGACACCGATGCCCGAGGGTGTGACGATGCCCGAGGTCATCGATGGCTGCGCCGAGGCTGCCGCGGAGCCCGTGTTCGACGCAGAGGGCGCAGACGGCGCCGACTTCAGCCCGTTCCCGTCGCTGCCGCCGGACCCGTCGGCGCTGCGCCGGGGCCGCGGGTTCGCCTGCTCGTTCAAGAACGTCGGGTTCTCGTTCGGGTTTCCCGAGAGATGCGACGCCGAGATCGTGCTCCACGGGGGCCATGACTCCGACGAACCGGAGTGGGCCGAGCTCTACCACGCCGGCGCCGAGGTGGGCCAGGGCAACCACACCGTGCTGGTGCAGATGGCCGCCGAGGCCACCGGCCTGCCCGCGGACCGCATCGAGCGCCGCTTCTCGGACACGGCCACCTCCGGGGACGCCGGCTCCGCCTCGGCGTCGAGGCTGACGTGGATGTCGGGCAACTCGATCCTGGGCGCGGCCGAGGAGGCCGAGAAGGCGTGGCGGGACGGGCAGCGCCCCGCGGTGGGCCGCTTCCGCTTCGTGCCTCCTCCCACCGAGGCGCTCGACCCCGTCGACGGCAGCTGCAACCCCAACTTCAGCTACGGGTACGTGGCCCAGCATGTGGACCTGACCGTGGACACCGGGACCGGCCACATACGGGTCGACCGGGTGGTCAGCGCCCACGATGTCGGCCGGGCCATCAACCCCCAGCTGGTGGTGGGCCAGATCGAGGGAGCGGTCGTTCAGGCCCAGGGTTACGCCCTGAGCGAGAACCTCCGCTCGGTCGACGGCCGGCTGCAGAACATGCGTCTCAGCACCTACCTGATCCCCGGCATCGGCGACATCCCTACCAAGGTCGACAGCGTGGTGCTCGAGTTGGCCGACCCGCTCGGCCCGTGGGGCGCCCGGGGCATGGCCGAGATGGGCATGATCCCCTACGCCCCGGCGGTGACCGCCGCCCTCCACGACGCCACCGGCGTCTGGTTCGACGACTTCCCGCTCACCCCCGACCGGGTCCTCATCGGACTCCGGGACGCGCCCCCTAGCCCGCCCAAATCAGAGAGCGCCCCAGAGCCGCACTTGGACGTCCCCGACTGGACGCCGGGCGGGGCTCTCCGTTAGGGTCTGCTCCCGTGTCAAGTGCCGGCTTGAGGGTTCCCCGTGCATAGCGCTGGCCCCCAAGCCGGCCGAACCGCACTGAGCGGACGCACGTCCCCGCCTGCCGTGCCGGAAACGCCTACGCCGCTGCCAGGGCCCGCACCGCCCGTGACTGCATCGACGCCCCCCCCCCGGGGGGGCCGGGGGCGGTTGCTCACTTTCGGGTAACGCACCAATCCAGACCACCGGTCGCCCTTAACAACTCTGAGTTGACGCAGCACGCGCCGGGAAGGACTCGTTCCCGCGTGCATGCGCCCGGGACCGTGCCGGTCATCCCATGGCCGTCGCAGGGCGCGCCCGCAGCCTCGCCGGCGCCGCGCCGCCTCGACGCCATGATCGGCCGCGGTCACTGGCGGCATCAGCCTGTTCGATCGCGCTCAACCTGACACCGGCGGAGGACCCCCCACCATGTCTCATACAGCTTCGCGATGGCTCGCCACTGGCCTCGCCGTCATGACGGTAGCCGTCGCCCTCGTCGCCACGGCTCTGCCGGCCTCCGCTCAGACCGCTGGGACAGAGTCAGAGTCGACTGTCTGCGATGACTCGACGCGTCTTGCCTACGCGGCCCCAAATGAGCTTTGGATAAATGCGCTTTGGATAGTGGATGCGGACGGTTGTAACCGAATCAGGATCGACGGCTATTCTGACGGACACACTACTAGCGACCCCTTAGGATGGTCGCCGGATGGAACTCACTTCGCCTACCTGACCGACAATTGGGAGCGGGAGACAGAAGCGCTTTGGATTGTGGATAGGGATGGTTCTAATCCAATCCGAATCACCGACAAATCTCTCCACGACGAATACTACCGCTTTAGATGGTCGCCGGATGGAACTCACTTCGCCTACGCGGTGGTCCAATACTACGGCGCGGCCCCAGATGAGCTTTGGATAGTGAATAATGATGGTTCTAATCCAATCCGAATCACCGACCGATTTAACAGAGACTACCAACTTAAATGGTCGCCGGATGGAACCCGCCTTGCCTACACGGTCTCAGATGGGCTTTGGATAGTGGATAATGATGGTTCTAATCCAATCCGAATCACCGACCGATTTAACAGAGACTACCCACTTAGATGGTCGCCGGATGGAACCCGTATTGCCTACACGCTGAACTTAGGGCTTTGGATAGCGGTTGCGGACGGTTCTAACTCTATCAAGATCACCGAACAACACTGGAGAGCTCGGTTTAGTTGGTCACCGGATGGAACCCGTATCGCCTACGAGGAACGTCCCACCGAAAAACGTCACGTCGAGCTTTGGATGACGGGTAGGGATGGTTCCAACCGCACCAAGATCACTGACAGAGTATCTATATGGAATTCTAGTGATTACTTCTATTCTAAGGTTGGCTTTTTCTTTGGTTGGTCACCGGATGGTGCACACTTTGCCTACCGGACGCCTTCGCAAGAGCCGAGTTCGGATGAGCTTTGGATAGCGGATGGGGATGGTTCCAACCCCATCAAGATCTCCGAGCTTATTACCAGAGACATTTCGAAGTCCTTTGATTGGTCACCGGATGGAACCCAATTCGTTTACATGGCCACCAAGCGGCCCTCTAAGGACTCGGGTTGGGGTTGGTGGCATCAGAACTCTAAGGAGCTTTGGATAGCGGATGGCAATGGTTCCAACCCCAAGATAGTCACTGACAACTTCAAGCTCTGGATGCCGCATGGCTTTATTGCGCAACTGGATGGCGTTGATTGGTCGCCGGATGGAACCCGCCTTACCTACAGCACGGACTCAAATGAGCTTTGGATTGCGGATTGGGATGGTTCCAACCCCACCCAGATCGCCGGAGACAGCTACTCCCTTGGTTGGTCTCCGGGTGGAGCCCGGATTGCCTACAGGATGCATAATCAGTTGTGGATTGCGGATTCGGATGGTTCCAACCCAACGAGAATCCACCCAAGCGGGGGTAGAGCACACTTCCTCGGTTGGGCGCCGGTTTTGGTTGCTGGAGCAGATACTGGTTCGGTTTCGTCTGATGGGTCGCCTTCGGTTGCTGTGAGTCGTGGTTCGGTGGAGAACGATTTCGAGATTTGTCGGGTGGGTGCTGCGGTGTGTAGTTGGGTGGTTGGTTCGGGTAGTGGGTGGACGCCTGGTGAGGAGTTTTTTGTGAGGTGTGGGGATTTTGTTGATACTAGTAGGGATGTTCCGGTGGTTTATCGGGATCGTTTTGTTGATAGTGGTGGTGGTCTGTCTTGGGGTGAGAGCATTTGTTACAGCAATGGTGCTCATGTGGTGGAGGTGTGGACTGGGGTGGACGGTTCGGTTAGCGTGACGGTTCCGGCGCCTGACGGTACGGTCCCTTCTACGTCTCCTCCCTCTTCTGCGCCTCCTACGACCGATCCGGTGGTTCCTGCTTCCCTCCCGGAGATTGCGTTTGTTGGTCACCGTTTGAAGGAGGGTAAGCCTGTTATGACGTTCCCTCCGCCTGCTGGGGCTGTTTCGTATGATTTGAGGTATAGAGCTTCGGCTAGGTCGGAGTGGACGGTTGTGGAGGGTGTTGATGTCCGCTGCCGTCGCGGGACCTTGATCTCGACGAATTGGTGTTCTTACTCTCATCCTGTAGCGGTGCGTGACGGTTGGTGGTATGCCGTTCGGGGGGTGTCTTCTTCGGGGCGGGGTCCTTGGTCGGGGCCGCGGTCGGTTGATGTGCCACCGCCAGTGTCTCAGCCGTCGTCGTCTTCTTCGCGGACGGCTCATATGCCTCCGCCGTTGCGCCATCCCGTCCTCTCGGGTGATAGTCGGCCTAATGTGCAGGGCGGTTCTATCACCGTTGGTCTGCCTGTTCTTGAACCTGTCGGGGGTTGGAATATGGGGAAGAGCGGGGGTGCGGGCAAGGGAGAGTTCTGGTACACCAAGTCCGATCCGTATAGCGCCAATTCTGCTACTTGGTATTTCCAGGGTCATGATCAGGTTCTTTCGAGTGGTCGTTATAGGATCGAGGTGTTCATCCCGAATAAGTGGCGTCCCTTCTGGTGCAAGTTCTGGTGCAATAGAGATGCTGATCCGCTTCCTACAGCCACGGTGAAGTACAGTATCTATTCGCGTAATTCCACGGACGGTACGTGGAAGCGGTTGAATACTTTTTCAGTGGACCAGAGCAACAGGAGCGGATGGGTAACGTTGGGTACCAGCTCTCATAGACTGCAGTTCAATCCTACCGGGCAGTTGGCTGTCAAGCTTGAAGTCCGCGACGCGACCGGGGGTATTGTCAATGTTGACCGGATGCGGCTCACTTTCGTGTCTCTTACGGATGCGGACCAAAAGAAGGTTGCCGATCGTGCCGCTGTTTTGTCCATGAGACAGAGCCTCGAGGATAAAGCCCTCTTGGGCGGTGCCAATCTGAACGATTCGTTGCGCTACCTTTGTGGCCAGCTTAGTTCCGGTACACCGAGAGGTCAACAGGTGGAACAGAACCTCAAGGCGAGGGGGGTTCTTAAGGGACAGTGGGGATTGTATAGAGCCGCCGCGGAACTCGGGTTGAACTTTTACAAAGGTCACTGGAAGAGTGTTCTCTCTACAGCCTTGAACCGGGCTGGCCTTCACCTAGCGTCGCTAGTAGTGGGCTTGGCGGACGTTGCCGGTGCAATGGACGATTTCAACAAGCTGATGCAGGCGGACTACCTGACCGAGGTCGGAATCGAAACGAAGGCATGCCCACTGAAGCCATGGGATTCGAAATGGGACTAACACCAATGAGACTAACACCTAAGGCAAGAAGTCTGAAACGAGGTTCTCAAGATTCTTCGGGTACTCCACTCCTCAAATCTTTCAAGCGCGCTCATAGTCAACTAATCATTCTCCTAACCATGATCACAATCACAACCCATCTGATAGGACAGGCGCCTGTCGACGCACAGGAAGCAACACCCGTCTACGTCGATATCGACACCACCGGTGTTCACCAACCCGCAATCGACACCCTCAAAGAAGGCGGCTTCTTCGACGGTACCGAATGCGGCGTTCAAAGGTTCTGCCCGAACGATCCCATGGCCCGCTGGGTCATGGCGGTATGGCTAATACGAGCCCACTACGGCACCGACAACGTCGGAGACACCGACTCAACCTTCGCGGACGTAGACAACCTCCTATGGTGGGCACCACACACCGAGCGCCTCGCCGACCTCGGCATCACCCAAGGATGCGACGTCTTCCCCTTACGCTACTGCCCCCAAGACACCGTGACCCGAGCACAGATGGCAAGCTTCCTCGTGCGGTATTTCAACCTGGACCCGGCGCTCTCCACAGGATTCACCGACACCGCAAACAACGTACACTCCCCCGACATCGATGCCCTCGCCGCGGCGGGTATCACAAAGGGCTGCGCCACCCAACCTCTCCGCTACTGCCCCGACCGCCCCGTCACCCGAGGGCAGATGGCCACATTCCTCCTCCGCGCCTTCAACATCGATCCCTAAACCTTGGGCTGTAGAGGGCACCAACTGCAACAGATTCGGCCGTGGTTGCAAGAGATTCCTGTTTAGCGATAGACGCAACTCGACTGAGTTCTCGCCGGCCCGCAGACATGCCGCGGACATGCTGGCCATCGCCGTGGCCGCACCGCAGCTGTCAGGTTACGGTGACAGCGCGGTGAGGGGGGCCACGGCTACGCCGTCGTCGCGCTCGTAGGCGTACCCTCCGGCGGTCACGACGAGCAGCTTGGCCGGCTCGCCCGCCCTCTCGAGGTTCACCTTCTCTCGGAGTCTCAGCAGCGCGGCGGCCGCGTCGTCGGGGCCGCGGCCGCCGCCGAGCTTGATCTCCGCCGCGATCCATCGCCCGTCGGAGCGTTCGAGGATGACGTCCACCTCCAGCCCGGTGTTGTCGCGGTAGTAGTGGATCTGAGCGTCGTTGGCCTCGGCGTAGACGCGCAGGTCGCGTACCGCCAACACCTCGAACAGTGCGCCGAAGCCTCTCGGGTCGGCCATCAGGCGGGCACGGCTCGCCCGCCGCGCCGCCACGGCGAGAGACGGGTCCACGAGGTACCGCTTCGGCGTGGCCGCGATATGGGCCCGCGACCTCAGATCAGCGGGCCACGGCGTGAGGTGCTCCAGCACGAACAGGCGCTCCAGCGCCGACAGGTACGCCGCCACCGTCCTGGAATCAGCGGGGCGGACCGTGTCCATGTCGGAGGCGAGGACCCTCCGCGACGCGCTGGTGGCGACGTTGCGGCTCAACGACTCCAGCAGCCGGGCCACTCCCGCCGAATCTCTGCGGGCTCCGTCCACCTGCTCCACGTCGGTCTTGCATAGATCGGCGAGATAGTCGCGCAGCATCTGCTGGGCATCGGCGCCGGGTGTGCCCTGGAGGGCGGGCCAGCCGCCGCGGCACACGAGCTCGTACACGTCGGGCTCGTCGGCGATCGCCGGCGCGGAGACGGTCTCAGAGTCGAACAGCCCGCGCACCGGCACGGCCCCCGTCGACTCGCCCGACTCGAACAGGGTCATGGGGCGCATCCGCACCCGGCGGACCCGCCCGGCGCCGGTGTGGCGAGTATGGCTGTCGGGCGGCACCGCCGAGCCCGTGAGGATGAACTGGCCCGGCAGTCCGACCTCGTCGCAGACCCGCCGCATCGGGTTCCAGATTCCCGGCGACAGGTGGTACTCGTCCAACAGCCTGGGCCTGTCGCCCTCGAGCAGCAGCCGCCTGGCCATCGCCGAGGTGAGGGCGGCGGACTCCTCCGCATCGATCATCACGGCGCTGCGGGCGGCCTGACCGCCCGTCCACGTCTTCCCGCAGGCGCGCGGCCCCTCGATCAGCACTGCCGGAGCGACCCGCAGGGCGCGCCGGAGCAGTCCGTCCGCGATCCGGGGACGGTACCGCCCGCGGATGGTCGCCAGCAGCGGATGCTCTCCCACGACGCCGACCATGTTTTGAATGTATCAGATTCAAATGGCTTGATGTGCCATTTTCAAATGATGCAATGCATCAACTCGAACGAGGATCTCGCGCCGGGGGCGTGGGGCAGGGCCAGGCGGCACGTAGGCGCTCCCAGCAGTCCTGGAGGCTCTGGGGGAGGACCCTCACGTCGGCCACCGCGGTCATGAAGTTGGTGTCGGAGCGCCAGCGGGGCAGCACATGGATGTGCACGTGGTCATGGACGCTGGGGCCGGCGCCCTCGCCCAGGTTGGCGCCCACGTTCACGCCGTCGGGCGAGAACGCGGCCTTCACCGCGGCCACCGCGTCGTGGACGGTGTCCCACAGCTCGCGTCGCTCCTCGGTGTGGAGGTCCTCGAGGTCGGGCACCGCCCGGTAGGGCAGGATCAGCACATGGCCCGTCGAGTACGGGTAGCGGTTCAAGATGGCGAACACCCGCTCGCCGCGGTGCACGATGTGGGTCTTGTCGTCGGGCAGCCCCGAACTCAAGATGGCCTCGAACAGGCTCTGGCCCTTACCGTCGTCGGGGCCGGACCCGGCGCCGGGAACGGTGCCAGGAATGGTGCCGGAAGAGTCGGCGATCCCAGCGGCAGCCGCCTCCCGGTCGGTCATCATGGCGGGGATCCGCCATCCGGCCCAGAGGCGCTCCACCATGTCAGCGCCGGGCCCCCGTGCTGCCCGGCCACAGCCCGCCACGCACCACCATGTCAGCGCCGAGCCCCCACCTCGGCCGCTAGGCGGGCCGCGAACGCCTCCAGCGAGATGTCGCGTTCAGGGCGCTTCGCGCCGCGGGCGTTGACGCCGACGGTTCCGTTGGCCGCGTCGTCGTCGCCCACCACCAGCACGTACGGCACCTTGGCCACCTTGGCGTTGCGGACCCGCTTGCCCAGCGGATCCTCCGCGGGGCTCGTCTCTACCCGGAAGCCGCGCGATCGCAGGGAGTGGGCCACCTCGGCGGCGTAGTCGGAGTGGGCGGCGGCCACCGGCAGCACCTGGACCTGCACCGGTGCGAGCCAGGCGGGGAAGGCGCCGGCGTAGTGCTCGACGAGAACCCCGAAGAAGCGCTCCACCGAGCCGAACAGGGCCCGGTGGATCATCACCGGCCGGAGACGTGAGCCGTCCGAGGCGACGTACTCCAAGCCGAAGCGCTCGGGCAGGTTGAAGTCCACCTGGAGGGTGGAAAGCTGCCACGCCCGGCCGATGGCGTCGCGCACGTCCACGTCGATCTTGGGGCCGTAGAAGGCGCCGCCGCCCTCGTCGGTCTCGTAGTCGAGCCCGGAGGACTCCAGCGCGGCCCTCAGACCCTCGGTGGCCTCGTCCCACATCGCCTCGGAGCCCACGGACTTCTCCGCGGGCCGAGTCGAGAGCTTGGCCTGGAACTCGCTGAAGCCGAAGGCCTCCAGCACGCTCAACACGAACTCCAGCAGCGACGCCAGTTCGTCCGCGATGTGCTCGCGGGCACAGAAGATGTGGCTGTCGTCCTGGGTGAAGCCCCGGCTTCGCAGCAGGCCGTGCACCGCCCCCGAAAGCTCGTACCGGTACACGGCGCCGAGCTCGAACAGCCGCATGGGCAGGTCCCGGTAGCTGCGCTGCGACGACCGGTAGACCATCACATGGAACGGGCAGTTCATCGGCTTGGGGTAGTAGTCGGTGCCGTCCATCTCCATGGGCGGGTACATCGAGTCGGCGTAGAAGTCGAGGTGGCCGGAGGTCTCCCACAGCACCGACTTGGCGATGTGGGGCGAGAACACGAACTCGTAGCCGCCGTCGCTGTGACGCTCGCGGGAGTAGTTCTCCATCAGCGTGCGCACCAGGGCGCCCTTGGGATGCCACACCGCCAGGCCCGGTCCGAGCTCGGTCGGCCACGACACCAGGTCGAGCTCGGCGGCGAGGCGGCGGTGGTCGCGCCGCTCGGCCTCGGCCAGTCGGTGCAGGTGGCCGGCGAGGTCCTTGCGGGTGGCCCAGGCCGTGCCGTAGATCCGCTGGAGCATGGGGTTGCGCTCGCTGCCGCGCCAGTAGGCGCCGCTCACCCGCTGCAGAGCGAAGTGGCCGAGCCGCCCGGTGGACGGCACATGGGGGCCCAGGCACAGATCGACGAAGCCGCCGGAGTCGCCGCTGCCGGCGTCGTTGCCCGAGTCGCCGTTGCTGGCGTCGCCGTCGCCCGCGTCGTTTCGGTAGCAGCTGACGGTGCCGCCCTGCGCCGCTTCTGTGGCTAGGTCGCCGTCGGCGCCGGCGCCCATGGCGACCGCCTCGATGATGTCCCGCTTGTAGGGGTGCTCGGCGAACAGGTCGAGAGCCTCGGCAGCGCTCATCTCGACGCGGCGGAACGGCTGGTCGGCTGCGATGATCCCGCGCATCCGGGCCTCGATCCGCTCCAGGTCGCCGTCGGCGAAGGTGCCGCCGTCGGACAGTTCGAAGTCGTAGTAGAAGCCGTGCTCGATGGGCGGTCCGATGGCGAAAGTGGCACCCGGGTACAGGTCGAGCACCGCCTGGGCCAGCACGTGGGCGGTGGAGTGGCGGATGGTGTGCAGCCCCCGGTCCGATGACGCGGTGACGATCTCCACCGACGCCCCGTCGGCGAGGGGCGCACTCAGGTCCTTCTCGGCGCCGTCCACCACTGCGACCACTGCGTCCGCAGCCAGGCGCGGGCCGATGGCTGCCGCCAGATCAGCCCCGCTGGAACCTTCGGCCAGCTCCCGCTCAGAGCCGTCCGGCAACGACACAGTGATCGCAGACATCGCCCCCGAGGCTACCGCTGCCCTAAGAGGCCGAGCGAATAGGCGGGACAACGCGGCCCATACGGCGCGAGGCCGTGGCCCGAGCGGCCCGTGAGCGCAGCGAACAAGAGCGGGAATGACACCGCTACGACGCGACGGACTCTCACCTATCCGCGCAGCCTCTAAGGAGCGCGGGCTTCGGCGCTATGGCCGTAGACGCGAGACGGGGAGCGGCAGAACCGCTCCCCGGGAGTCTCATGCGGACAGCTCGTCGCGCCTGCTGTCCGGAGCCTAATCGCAGGTCATCGAAGTGTCATCCACAACAAGATCTGCAGCCCTTGCGGCAGCCCCAACGATGTGGACAGGAGCATGCGAACTGTCGCCAGCGAACTGCTCACCGGCCGGGCGCCCCGGACTCGACGCGGAGGCGAAGGCCTAGAGCGCGAACGACATCGAGCACGGCACCCAGCCTCAAGTCGCTGTTGACCGAGATAGCTCTTTGGAGATTCTGGCGCTGGGTTGGAGCCACTCGCGACATCGCGTCAGAACGGCAGATGTCTTCCAGAGTGAGAGCTATCACGTGCGGACCTTCCTCTTGGAGGGCCACGTCCAGATCGGCGATCACGTCCGCCTCGGTACGGATATCGTCCGCCCCGTCCCACGGGATCGTCCTCGTCTTTCTTGTGGTCTTCATCTCTCTCATGTCAGTCTTCCTCCTCGAGACCTCGAGCCAATCGGCGCACCGACGCGATGTCGCGTCCCTGACTGTCCTTGTCGCCGCCCGCAAGCAGCGTGACCGCCTCGCGGCTGCGTCTCACAAAGTACACGCGATAGCCGGGACCGTAGTCAATGCGCATCTCGGAAATGCCGCCGCCAACCGACCTGACGTCGCCCGGGTTCCCGACCTTGAGTCTGCGGATGCGCATCTTGACTCGAATCCGAGCCTGCTCGTCCCGAAGCGCCGCAAGCCAGTGGCGAAAGGTACTGGTTTGCTGAATCTTAACTATAAATAATAATATATCATGATAAGGCAGTTTAAATCATCTGATCTACCGCGATACTGTCAATCTGTCAATGCCTCCAACACTCGGGGTCAAAAGGCGACGCCTAGGAGCGAGGCAGCAGCGCCGACCGGATGGCCCGTCCGGACGGCGTCATCTACAGCGGTAAGGGCGTTCGGGACGTCGAGGTCGTCGTCGAGGTGTTGGCGCACCCTGTCTAGGAGGTCGGAGTCGTTGGCGCCAGGCGCGGCGCGGCGCCATAGGGCTAGGCGGCGCTCCGCTTCCTCCAGCAGGGCGTCGTGCCAGGGCCACGGGGTGCGGTAGTGCTGCGACATCAGGGCCAGGCGGATGGCCATCGGCTCGCGGCGCTCGCGCAACTCGTGGACGAACACGAGGTTGCCGAGCGACTTCGACATCTTGGAGCCCTGGTAGTGGACCAGCGCCTGGTGCAGCCAGTGCCGGGCGAACGGCTTGCCCGTGACCGCCTCCGACTGGGCCCTCTCGCACTCGTGGTGCGGATAGAGCAGGTCCACTCCCCCGCCGTGCAGGTCGATGGTCTCGCCCAGCTCGCGCAGCGCAAGCGTCGAGCACTCGACGTGCCAGCCGGGGCGCCCCGGCCCCCAGCGTGACTCCCAGGAGGGCTCGCCGGGACGGGCCCCCTGCCAGAGCACGAAGTCGAGCGGGTCCCGCTTAGCCGGGTCGTCGGGGTTGTCGCGCCACTGCCGGGCCAGCTCGATCATCCGGTCACGCCCGAACCCTGACAGCGATCCGAAACCGTCGAAGGCCTGCGTGTCGAAGTACACGCTGCCGTCCGCGCAGTATGCGAATCTCTGGTCGAGGGCGTCGTGGATGAAGCCGCGGATGTCGGGGATGGCTCCCGTCGCCCGGGGCTCCGAAGCCGGCGGCAGCGTGTTGAGCGCGGCCATGTCGTCGTCGAAGCGGGCCGTCTGCTCGAAGGCCAGGTCGAGGTAGTGGACGCCCCGACGCTGCGCCGCGGCCAAGATGTCGTCGTCGACGTCGGTGATGTTGCGCACGCAGCGGGTCTCGCGGCCCATATCGCGCAGGCGGCGCTGCAGCACGTCGTAGGTGATGTAGGTAGCGGCGTGACCCAGGTGGGTCGCGTCGTAGGGGGTGATGCCGCACACGTACATGCGCACCACGGGAGGCGGATTGAAGTCCACCACCGCGCCCCGGGCTGTGTCGTAGAGCCGCACGATCCCTAGCCGCCCGTCAACGTCTCAGGGGCTGCGAGAAGAGCCGCACCTACTCAAGGTAGCGTTGCGGGCCGTGGGCCTCCTCGACGGCAAGCGGATTGTGATCACCGGAGTGCTGACCGACGCCTCCCTGGCCTTCGGCGCGGCCGAGATGGCGCTGGCCGAGGGCGCCGAGATCCTCCTCACCGGGGCCGGTCGGGGCATGCGCCTCACCCGGCGCACCGCCCGCAAGCTCGGCGACGGCATCGACGTGGTGGAGTTCGACGTCACCGACCCGTCCCACGCCGAAGCGCTGCACGACCACCTGTCCCAGAGCTGGGGACACGTGGACGGCGCGCTGCACGCCATCGGGTTCGCTCCGCAGGTCTGCCTGGGCGGCTCGTTCATGGACGCCACCTGGGCTGATGTGCAGGTGGCATTGGAGATCTCCACCTACTCGCTCAAGATGCTCGCCGATGCGGTCGCCCCGCTCATGGGCGACGGCGGCTCGATCGTGGGACTCGACTTCGACGCCTCACGAGCCTGGCCCGGGTACGACTGGATGGGGGTGGCCAAGGCCGGCCTGGAGTCCACCTGCCGCTACCTGGCCCGATACCTGGGGCCGCAGGGCATCCGGGTGAACCTGGTGTCGGCCGGGCCGATGAAGACGATGGCCGCCCGCTCCATACCCGGCTTCGCCGAGTTCGAGGACGCCTGGGACGGCCGGTCACCCCTCAGCTGGAACGTCACCGACCCGACCGGGGTGTCGCGCACGATCGTGGCGATGCTCAGCGACTGGCTGCCGGCCACCACGGGGTCGATCGTCCACGCCGACGGCGGCTACCACGCCGTCGGCGCCTAGACCCGAAAGGAACCTCACGCGCCGTTGTCGTCGGTCTCGTCGAATATGTCCCCGACGAGCGCCTCCAGCACGTCCTCGAGGGTGACCACGCCCAGCATGGTGCCGGCCTCATTGCGCACCAGTGCCATGTGCACCCGGGACCTGCGCATGTAGAGCAGCAGATCGCGGCCCGCCATGTCGGGGCTCACCACCCGCATGCGGCGCAGCAGTTCCAACGGCACCGGCTCGTCGCGCGCCTCCGACGGCATCCGCAGCAGGTCCTTGGCGTGCGCGAAGCCCAGCACGTCGCTGGTATCGGACCCCCATACCGGCACACGGGTGTGGCCGCTGGAAGCGATCACATCCTCGAGCCGGGAGACGGACACGCCCCTGGGCACCGACACCAGCCGCTCGGCCGGCACCATCATCGAACCCGCCGACCGGACCCGGAACCCCAGGGCGCCGGCCAGCAGCTCGTGCTCGGTGGACTCGATCACGCCTTCCTCACGGGCGCCGGCCAGCAGCGTGTGGAACTCGTTGATCGTGAGAGCGGTATTGATCTCGTCCACGGGCTTCATGCCCAGCAGCCGTACCAGCCCGTTCGACACCACGTTGAGGGACCAGATGGCCGGCTTGAAGACGGTCACGTAGACCTTCATCGCCGGCGCCAGCAGCCGGGCGGCCGGCTCAGGTTCGGCGATGGCGATGTTCTTGGGGACCATCTCGCCCACCACCACGTGCAGCGTCGTCACCACGAAGAGGGCAACCGCGAACGAGATGGTGTGCAGCACGCCCGACGGGACCGCCACGACGAGCTCGACGACCGGCTCGATCAGATGGGCGATGGCCGGCTCGGCCACATAGCCCAGCACCAGCGAAGCCATGGTGATTCCCAGCTGGGCTCCCGAGAGCTGCGTCTGCAGGTCGCGGACCGCGGCCAGGGCCAGCCTGCCGCGGCGGTCGCCGGTGGCCGCGCCCGCCTCCAGGCGGGCGGCACGGGCGGCCACGAAGGCGAACTCGGCCGCCACGAAGAAGGCGTTGGCGCCCAGCATCACGACAGCGACAACCAGGGCCACGATCGACCCGGTGCTCACGGCGATCCCCCCGGATCGACTGGTCCCGGCCCGGTAGCGGGTTGGCTGCCGACCTCGGAGGGGGCCACCACCCGCACGGTGGCGATCCGCAGCCCGTCCACAGCCACCACCTCGAGGCGCCAGCCGTCCATGGTGACGATCTCGCCGGGCACCGGGATATGGCCCAGGCGGTCGAGCACCAGCCCGGCCAGCGTCTCGTAGGCCCCCTCGGGCATGGCGAACCCGGTTGCTTCGAACACCTCGTCAACGTGCAGCGACGCCGGAAGCACAGTCGACCCCCGCGACTCGGTCCGGGTGCGCTCCGGCGTGGACGAGTCGTGCTCGTCGTCGATCTCGCCGACGATCTCCTCCAGCACGTCCTCCAGGGTGATTATCCCTGCCGTCCCCCCGTGCTCGTCGATCACCACGGCCAGCTGACCTGCGCCGGTGCGCAGGTCGTCCAACATGTCGTCGAGATCGCGGGACTCCGGAACGGCCAGTACCGGTTTCATCAACTGGGACACGGGCGTGGACTGTCGATCTCTCACCGGCACCGCGAACAGCGACTTCACATGGACCACGCCGGCCACATCGTCGATGTGCTCTCTGCTGACGGGGAATCGGGAGTGGCCCGTCGCCACAGAAAGGGCAGCGAGATCCGCTACGGAGGCGTCGGCCTCGATGACCACCACCTCAACCCTGGGCACCATGGCGTCGTCGGCCTGCTTGCCGGCCAGCCGGATCGACTTCGTAAGCAGCCGAACCTCGCCCTCGTCGAGCATGCCCTCCTGTCCCGACGACACGAAGAGGTGCTCGAGTTCCTCGCGGTCGGGAACCGTCTCGAGTTCCTCGCGCGGTTCGATGCCGAGGCGGCGCACCATCCAGTTGGCGGACTCATTCAGGAACCTCACCAGTGGCCGGGCCAGCACGCCGTACGCGGTGGTCGGCACAGCCACCGCTACCGCCGTTCCGTAGGGCTTGGTGGTGGCCACCGCCTTGGGCACCAGCTCACCCATCACCATCTGCACGATGGTGGCCAGCACCAGGGCCACCGCCACTGACACGCCCCAGGCAGCGTCCGGCCCGAAGAGTGCCTCGATTCCGGGCTCGACCATCGGCACCAGCGCCGGCTGAATGATGAAACCCAGCGTCAGCGATGACACTGTGATGCCGATCTGCGCGCCCGAGAGATGGAACGAGAGCTTGGCGACGAGACGCTGCACCATCCGGGCCCGCCGGTCACCAGCCCCTGCCCTCTCATCCACCCGGGTCCGGTCCACCGCCACCAGAGCGAACTCCATGGCGACGAAGGCGGCATTGGCGGCTATCAGAGCGAGAGCGGCCAGAAGCCACAGCGCGGTGTGTATGGGTCCTCCCAGGATCGACGGGTGCTGCGACCGCGAATCTACTGCGGTGCCCGATCGGTTCCCGTTCTTTGAGGCCGAGAGAACACCGGTCGCCTCCGCCCCATACGGGCGAGGCCGTGGCCCGAGCGGCCCGTGAGCGAAGCGAACAAGAGCGGGAATGACACCGCCGCACTGCGAGACGCTCGCGAGCAAGCCGCGCTCATTCTTTGTTCGGCCGGCTCTAGTTTGACCTGATGCCGTCGCCGGGATTGCACCCAGATCGCAGCCTCGGGTGGATCCGCCGGATCCTGCCCGTCTTCGACCGGCAGCGCCGGGTGTTCGCGGCCGCGGTGGCGGCCGGACTGGCTGTGGTGGCGGTGACGGTGGCGGTGCCCATCGTGATCGGCCGCGGCGTCGACGCTGCCGCCGCGGGCGAGGACCTGACCCGGTGGGCGCTGACGCTGGCCGTGCTGGCCGCTGTCCGCTTCGGGCTGGGCTACGCCTACCGCTACGGCCTGTTCCGCTCCGCGCACCGCCTCGACGCCGACCTGCGCATCCTGGTGTACGAGCGGCTGACCGAGCTCTCGTTCTCCTACTGGGACCGGACCCAGACGGGGCAGGTCATCTCCCGGGCCAACAGCGACATCCGCTCCATCCAGCTGCTGTTCGCCTTCGCGCCTCTGGTGGCAACCCAGATGGTGATGCTGGTCATGGGGACCGCCGCGATGGTGTTTCTGTCGCTGCCTCTGACCGTGGTCGCCATGGCTCCCCTCCCGCTGGTGCTGTATGTGGGCATCCGGCTCAGGAACCGGGTGTTCCCCCTCAGCTGGGTGACCCAGGCCCGGATGGCGGACCTGGCCACGATCGTGGACGAGAACATCCAGGGCGCCCAGATCGTGAGGACTTTCGCCCAGGAGCACAACCAGACCAGGACGCTGGCCCGGTCCGCCCGGAGGCTGCGCTGGGCAGGCACGGCCACCGCGGATGCTCGGGCCCGCCACGCTCCCATCATGGAGGCCCTGCCCCGCCTCGGCCTCGCGCTGGTGCTGCTCGTCGGGGGCCTGCTGGCCATCGACGGCAGCGTCGCGGTGGGCGACATCGTGGCCTTCAACGCGTACGTGCTGATCATGGCCGCGCCGTTCCGGATGATCGGGTTCGTGATGATCCAGTGGCAGCGGGCCTCGGCCGCGGCCCAGCGGGTGTTCGAGATCCTCGACGAGTCCCCGGAGATCACCGAGCCCCCCGACGCCTTGGCGCTCACCGATCCGGCCGGGCGGGTGGAGCTGGACGATGTGACTTTCGCGTACACGACCAACCCCAGCGCCACCGGGGCCAGCACCAGGGTGATCGAGGACTTCAGCCTGACGGTCGAGCCGGGCGAGACCGTGGCGGTGGTGGGCCGCACCGGCAGCGGCAAGAGCACCATCGCCCGGCTACTGCCCCGCTTCTATGACGTGGACCGGGGCGCGGTGCGGATCGACGGCATCGACGTCCGGGGACTGCGCCTGTCGGATCTGCGCAGGGCCGTGACCGTGGTGACCGACGATCCGTTCCTGTTCGCCACCAGCGTCCGCGACAACGTGGCCTTCGCCCGCCCCGACGCTGATCAGGCGTCGGTGGCCGTGGCCCTCGTCGATGCGGCCGCCGGGAGCTTCGTGGCGTCGATGCCGTCGGGGACCGCCACCGAGCTCGGTGAGAGGGGCTCGACCATCTCCGGGGGCCAGCGCCAGCGCCTGGCCATCGCCCGGGCGCTGCTGGCCGACCCGGCGGTGCTGGTGCTCGACGACGCCACCAGCGCGATCGACAGCGGGGTCGAGGAGCGGATCCACTCCGCGCTGCGCGAGAGGCGCACGCAGCGCACCACCATCCTGATCGCTCACCGGCTGTCGACGATCGCTCTAGCCGACAGGGTCGTCTTCATCTCGGCGGGGAGGGTGGCGGCCATCGGCAGCCACCGGCACTTGCTGGCGACCGTGCCCGAGTACGCCCTGGTCCTCACCGACATCGGCGCCACCGACACCGACGCCGACATCGCCGCGGCGACCAGCTCCCCGATCTGATGTTCAACTCACCGGTAGGCATGCGCAGCGGCCCAACCGCAGGGCAGGCTGCGGCCGCGGCCGGTCTGCCCCACGCGGAGGTGCCCGGCGACCTGCGGAACCGGGTCGAGCAGGTCCTGCTCGACGAGCCTGAACACCCCGAGCCGACGGTGTCATGGTCGCGCCATGCCGACGAGGCGGACCGCCAGTTCGGGCTCCGCAGGTTCCTGCGTCCTCACCGATACCGGCTGGCGGTGGCGTTCGGCCTGGTCGCCGTCGAGACGGTCGCCCTACAGCTCGGGCCGGTCCTGACCCAGATCGGTGTGGACGACGGCATCCTGGCCGGCAACCGTGGCGTGCTGGCCGTCGCGGCCCTGGCCTACGCGGGGCTGCTGGTGATCGCCACCGCGCTCGGCGCGGTGCGCACCGCTTTCACGGGACGCCTGGGCGAGCGGCTGATGGAACGCCTCCGCATCCGGACCTTCGCCCACATGCAGCGCCAGGGCATGGACTTCCACACCGACGAGAAGGCGGGCGTGCTGCTGACCCGGATGACGTCGGACATCGAGGCCCTGTCGGTGCTGTTCCAGGAGGGCATCGTCAACTTCGCGGTGCAGGCCCTGACCCTGGTGGTGATCACCGGCCTGCTATTCAGCTACGACCCGCTGCTGGCCATCATCACCCTGGCGGCCGCGGTGCCGCCCACGGTGGCGTCCTCGATGTGGTTCCGGCGCCGGGCCGCGGCCGACTACCGCACCGTGCGGGACCGCATCGGCGAGCTCCTGGGCAATCTCCAGGAATCGCTGGCCGGGATCCGGGTGATCGCGGCCCACGACCGCCGGGATGCGAGCGTCGCCGAGCACCGCGATGTCGTCGTCCGCCACCGTGACGCCAATCTGCGGGCCTCTCGGGCAAACTCGCTCTACGGGCCGGGCAGCGAGGCCATCGGCATAGCCACCCAGGCGGTGCTCCTCGCGGTGGGCGGAGCGATGACGGCCAGCGGACGCATCACCGTGGGCGAGCTGGCCGCATACCTGCTGTTCCTGACCGCCTTCTTCGCTCCCGTGCAGGCCCTGGTCCAGCTCTACAACGCCTACCAGCAGGGCGGCGCGGCCATCGCCAAGCTCCAAGAGCTGTTCGCCACCGAGCCGACCGTGGTCGAGCGGCCCGGCGCGCCCGACCTTGCCCCGATCCGGGGGGACATCGTCTTCGATCGGGTGTCCTTCGGCTACAGCGCCGACCGCGAGGTCATCCACGACATCAGCCTGCATGTCGCCGCGGGCGAGACGCTGGCGGTGGTGGGCGAGACCGGTTCTGGCAAGACAACGCTGGCCCGGCTGATCGCCCGCCTGTACGACCCCAGCGGCGGCGCAGTCCTCATCGACGGCAGCGACCTGCGGGACGTAACCATCACCAGCCTGCGCTCCCAGGTAGGGGTGGTTCCCCAGGAGCCGTTCCTGTTCGCGGGCACGGTGCGCGACAACGTGGGATTCGCCCGCCCCGATGCCACCGACGACGAGTTGCACGAGGCGTTGCGGGCCGTCGGCGTCGACGACGTGGTGGATCGCCTCGGCGGTCTCGACGGCATCATCCACGAGCGGGGTTCAACCATCTCCGCGGGCGAGCGCCAGCTGCTGGCCCTGGCCCGCACGTTCGTCTCCCAGCCTCGGGTGCTGGTCCTCGACGAGGCCACCAGCAACCTGGACCTGCGTTCGGAGGCCCAGATCGAGCAGGCCCTCGACGTCCTGTTGAGCGGGCGGACCGCGGTGGTGATCGCCCACCGGCTGGCCACCGCCCGCCGGGCGGACCGCATCGCGGTGGTGGACGGCGGACGGATCGTCGAGTTGGGCACCCACCGCGAACTGGTAGCCGGCGCCGGACGCTATGCGACCATGTTCGCCATGTGGCAGAGCCACGCCGAGGGTGCCCAGCCGGGCACAGGCCCCGACCGCGACGACGGCGACCCGTGAACACCGGAGGCGGCGCGGCCGCGTCGAGCACGCCGGTGCTGTCGCTTCGGGGAGTGAGCCGCACCATCGACGGCACGGAGGTGCTGCGAGGCGTCGACTGGGAGGTGCACGCGGGACAGCGGTGGGTGGTGCTAGGCCCCAACGGCTCGGGCAAGACCACCCTCGTGCGCATCGCGACGATGTGGGAGCACCCGTCAGCAGGCGCCGTCGAGCTGCTCGGCCAGCGGCTGGGGCGCACCGACGTGCGGCGGTTGCGGGCGCGGGTGGGCCTCACCAGCGCGGCGATGGCCGACATGCTCCGACCCTCGCTGACAGCGCTGGAGGCGGTGGTGACGGCCAAGCACGCCGCCTTGGAGACCTGGTGGCACACCTACGACGACGAGGACTACCGCCAGGCCCTCGCCGACCTGCAAAGGGTGGGTTGCGGTCACCGCGCCGACCACCGCTTCGGCACCCTCTCGTCCGGCGAGCGCCAGAGGGTGCTGCTGGCCCGGTCGATGGCGCTGGAGCCCGAGCTGATCGTGCTGGACGAGCCCAACGCCGGGCTCGACCTGACCGGCCGCGAGGAGCTGATCGGCACCCTGCGGGACCTGGCCGTCGATCGGGCCACTCCCCCGCTAGTGCTGGTGACCCACCACGCCGATGAGATCCCCGACGGGTTCACCCATGTCCTGCTGCTCCGGGCTGGGGCCGTGCTGGCCAGCGGACCGATCTCCGAGACGCTCACCTCCGAAACCCTCTCGGAGTGCTTCGGGCTGGAACTCGAGTTGGAGCGCCGGCACGGCCGCTGGACGGCCTGGGCACCCAGATCCGACAGGTAGACGGCGGCCGACCGGGCCGCTAGTCGAGGCGGGCGTACACCACTCGGGCCAGGGCCGCGATGCCCTCGGAGATGGCTTCGGTGGAGAGGTGGCCGAAGCACAGGCGCATCCGGCGGGCGCCGTGGGCCGGGTCCACGCACCACCCGGCACCAGGGTTGAACTCCACGCCCACCGCAGCCGCGGGCTCGACGAGCTCGGTGGTGTCCACTCCTTCCGGAAGCGCCAACCACAAGTAGATCCCGCCTCGGGGCGGCTCGAAGTCCGCAACGCCGGCGAGGTGCTCGCGCAGCGCCGCAGCCAGGGCCTGGCACTTCGCGTCGAGCACGCCGGTCAGCTGGGCCACGTGCGCGTCGAAGTGGGCGTTTGCGTACTCCGCGACGACGATCTGCTCCAGCGCCCCCGAGCCGGCGTCGGTCTTGAGGGCCAGGAGCCTGCCCATCAGGGGCCAGTCGGCGACGATGTAGCCCACCCGCAACGCCGGGGCCAGCGTCTTGGAGAACGAACCGCAGTAGACGACCTGCCCTCCTGTGGCGTCCAGGGAGCGGATGGTGGGAGGGCGGCTCCCGTCGAAGACCAGGTCGGCGTAGCAGTCGTCCTCGAAGATGGCCACGCCGTGGCGGCGGGTCACCTCCAGCAGCTGGTGGCGCCGTTCGACAGGCATGACCGTGCCCGTCGGGTTCTGCACCGTGGGGATGGTGTAGACGAACTTAGGCCGGCGACCGCGGGAGGCGAGGTTCCCGAGGATCTCATCGAGGTGGTCGATGCGGATGCCGTCGTGGTCCAGGCCCACCCCGTGCACCTCTGCGCCCCGCTCGGCCAGCCGGCTCAACGTCCCGGCGTAGGTGGCCTCCTCCACCACCACCGCGTCGCCGGGGGCAAGCAGCGCGGCGTTGACGAGGTCGAGTGCCTGCAACGAGCCCGAGGTGACCAGGACCTCCGACGGGTCCGTCGGCATCTGCGCGCGGCGGTCGAGCGCGGCCGCGATGAACTCTCGCAGGGGCAGATGACCCTGCGGGCTGCCGCCGAGGTTGTAACGGGCCAGCGCTGGACCGTGGCGGGCCAGCGCGACGGCGGCGGCCTCGGCGAACCCGCCGAAGGGCACGCTGGCGGGATCGTTGTGTCCGCCCACGAAATTGAACGGCGGATCGCCGCTCCACCGGGACTCGCCACCGGGTAGGTCCGACCGCAGCAGGGCCATCATGTCGAAGCTCACGGCCGCGAACCTAAGAACGAGCGCGGGTGGGCGCAAACCGATCACGTTGCAGCGGTGTCTCCCCCGCTCTTGTTCGCTGCGCTCACGGGCCGCTCGGGCCACGGCCTCGCCCGTATGAGCTGGATTCGCTCACCTACCCGCTCGGCACCTAAACGCGACCAGGTCGGGGTCAACAAGCGCGGGCCAGGATCAGGCCGCGGGCCTACACCGCGGCCAGGCCGAGACCGGCTACTGCGCCGGTCGGGCGGATGGCCAGCAGCACGCCCTCGACGACGTCCACCGTCGGCGGCGTCGCCACGATCACGTTGGATGTGCCGCGTCCGGAAGTCGGGCTCAGCACCTCCTCGGCCAGCGGGAACAGCAGACCGGAGGTGGACGCCACCAGCGCAGGCCCGCCCACCGCCAGCAGCGACACGACCTCGCCCACCTCGCCTCGGAGGCGGCGCAGCCCGCGCACCACCGTCACATGGGCCTCTCCCACCGTGGCCGACACCTCCAGGGACGCCCAGCGCGGTGAAGCCAGCACGGCCAGGTTGGTGACCGCATGGTCGAGCCGCCCTCCGGGGGGCAGCACCACATGCACTGCGTCGGTCTGTCCAAGCACCCGGTCCACAGCCAGTTCCAGGTCGGTCATGTCCTTGTCGGCCGGATGGGCCTCGATGACCGCCCCGCAGCGGCCGGCCCACCCCAGCGCGGCCTCGCCCGCGGAGTCCAGGTCGCCCACCACGGCATCGACGCGCAGTCCCCAGCGCCGGGCCGCGTCGAGCCCGCCGTCGGCTGCAATGACCAGATCGGGAGCCCCGGTCGCGGGCGCCTCGCCATGCTGCTCGCCGGCCACCAGCAGCGCCCAGGAGCGTCGCCTCACGATGGAGTCCGCAGTCCCACAACCCGACGCATGATCGAATGTTGTGCCGTACCAGAGCCGGCTGCGCCCGACCTGCTCACGGCAGATACGGGGTGGGGTCCACCGCCCGGCCGTCGATGCGCAGCTCGAAGTGCAGGTGGGGGCCGGTCGACCAACCGGTGGAGCCGACGGCCCCGATGCGATCGCCGCTGGCCACATTCTGGCCCACTGACACCTCGATCCTGGAGAGATGGGCGTACAGGGTGCTGTAGCCGAGGCCGTGGTAGAGGACGATGGTGTTGCCGAAGCCCGAGCGGTCCCCGGCCAGGATCACCTCGCCGGAACGGGCGGCCCGGACCCGATCGCCGGTGTTCCCGCCGAGGTCGATGCCGTTGTGCTGGCGCACCGTCCCGAAGATCGGGTGGACGCGGGGCCCGAAGCCGGAGGTCTTATCCCCGTCGGCCGGCCATGCGACCAACTGGAACGGACCGTTCTCAGCCTCGTGGCGGCGGCGCTCCTCCTCGATGGCCCTGCGGCGTTCCTCCTCCTCCTGGCGGCGGCGCTCCTCCTCGGCCCGGCGGATCTCCTCCTCGATCCGGAAGATCTCCCGCTCCATCTCCTTGTCGGACTCTTCGATCTCCGCCGAGACGAGTTCCCACTCCTCGATGCGGGACGAGATCTCGGCCCGCAGCTCGACCGCCGCCAGTCGAGCCTCCTCGTAGTCGGCCAGCCGCTGCTGCTGGGCCTGCCGCTCCCGGTCGGCCTCCTCGGCCCGGGCCTCAGCCTGCCTGCGCACCACCTCGAGCTGGGCCTCGGCGGTTCTCAGCTCGTCCGCGATCTCCAGCTCGTTGCCTATGGCCAGGTCGAGCAGGAACATGCGTACCGCGCCGTCATTGAGGGTGTTGCTGGCCAGCTGGTCGAAGGAGTCGGCCGACGGCTGCACGTAGGCGGCGATGGCGCGCTGGCGCAGCCGATCGCGTATCGAGTCGATCTCGTCCACCAGCCAGCCGGCCTCGGCCCGGGCTGCGGCCGCCTCGGCCTCGGAGGCCGCTATTGCCGCCTCGGCGGCCCCGATGCGGGTCTGCTGCAGCCCGATGTAGCCGTCCAGATCCTCGAGGGCAGCTATGAGGGCCTGGTCGTCGGCTATCAGCGCGTCCACCTGGCTCGCGACCTCGGCGGCCTCGCGGGCTAGCTGCTCTCGCTGGCCGCGAATGTCGGCTATCCGATCATCGCCCTGGGCCAGCGCAGCCGTGGCCATCATGGCCGCCGCCGACCCGATCAGCAGCAGCGCACCACCGAAACGCCGCAGCCTAGACATGGTGCAGCACTGTAATATGATAGTAATATTTTCGCAACATGTTTGCAATATTTCAGGGCTTGCCCGAGCCGACGATCCACATGGCGAAGTACTGGGCCCCTCCGCCATAGGCATGGCCCATAGCCCTGCGGGCGCCGTCCACCTGCCGGTCGCCGGCAGCCCCCATGACCTGCAGGGCCGCCTCCGCGAACCGGATCATCCCCGACGCGCCGATCGGGTTGCTGGACAGCACCCCTCCGGAGCAGTTGACGGGCAGGTCGCCGCCCTCGAGCGCGGTGGCGCCGGACTCCACCATGCGCCAGCCCTCGCCCACGGAGGCGAAGCCGAGACTCTCCAGCCACATCGGCTCATACCACGAGAACGGCACGTACATCTCGACCGCGTCAATCTCGGCTCGCCGGTCGACGATGCCGGCCTGCGCGAACACGTCGTCGGCGCACTGCTCCGACGCGGCCGGCGACACCATGTTGCGGCCCCCGTAGCTGTTGCTCTCGCTGCGCATGGCGGTGCCGTGGACCCAGGCCACCGGGCCGTCGTGGGCGTCGCCGGAGGCCTCGTCTACGAGGACCATGGCGCACGCGCCGTCCGAGGACGGGCACGTCTCGGAATAGCGGATCGGGTCCCACAGCATGGGCGAGTCCACCACCTGCTCGAAGGTGAGATCGTGCTGGTGGAGGTGGGCGTAGGGGTTTCCCAGGGCCTGGCGGCGGTCCTTGTGGGCCACCATGCACCCGATCAGCTCAGGCGCGCCGGTCATCATCATGTAGCGGCGGATGATCGGCGAGAAGTAGCCGCCCGCCCCCGCGTTGACCGACGTGGCGAAGGGCTGGGGCAGCGAGAGGGCCCACATGGCGTTGGACTCGGACTGCTTCTCCCAGCCGATGGTGAGCACGCAGCGGTGCACCCGGCTCTGCACCATCGACGCGGCCACGCACGCGGTCGAGCCGCCGACCGAGCCCGCGGTGTGGACCCGCATGATCGGCTTGCCGACCGCTCCGAGCGCCTCCGCCAGGTAGACCTCGGGCATCATCACGCCCTCGAAGAAGTCGGGCGCCTTGCCGATGATGACCGCATCGACGTCGCTCCACGTCCGCCCGGCCATCTCCAGAGCCCGGTAGGCGGCCTCCCGCAGCAGTCCTGCTATCGACACGTCCCGGCGGGCCGCGGCGTACTTGGTCTGGCCCACCCCGATCACCGCGGTCCGCTCCGCGCCCACGGCTAATCGCCCTCCAGGACGCATACCAGATTCTGCTGCAGGCACGGGCCGGACGTGGCGTGGGCCACCGCCCGGTCACCGTCGCCCCGCCAGATGCGAGACGCGGCCTCGCCGATGCGGATCAGCCCCGACGCCATCATCGTGTGCGCGGCCAGCGCGCCCCCCGACGGGTTGACGGCAGTGGCGTCCTCGTCCAGGCCCAGCGCCTCGATCAGCAGATGCTCCGAGGTGGTGAAGGGTCCGCACAGCTCGGCCAGGTCGACCTTGTCGTCGGCCACCCCGGCTCGGTGCGCGGCCAGCCGGGCCGACATCGACGACGTCAGGTCGCGCACGCCGAGGGTGTGGGCGTCGCTGCGGTGATCGATGCCGCGGATCCACGCCGGCCGCTCGCACAGCTCGCGGGCCCGGTCCCCGGCGGCCAGCACCACCGCGCAGCCGCCGTCGGCCTCCGCGGGCAGGTCCGAGGGCCGCAACGGGTCCACCACACGCTCCTCGGCCAGGATCTCGTCCACGGACTTGGGGTCGGCCCGCACCGCGTGCCGGTTGGAGGCGGCGCAGGACCGGCTCCGGGCCGCTATCTCGGCCAGGCGGCGCTCGCTGACGTGCCCCCCCTCCAGCATCAGGCGGGCGGCCAGAGCCTCGACCGCGTAGGAGTCGGGCCACAGCGGGCACACGTAGTAGGGGTCCATCTGGGTGGCCAGCACGTCGCGCAGCGAGCCCGGCGAAGACTTGCCGTAGCCGTACACGAAGGCGGTGTCAATGCCGCCGCACTGGATCTTGACCCAAGCCTCATAGAGCGCCCATGCGCCGTCCTGCTCGACGTGGCTCTCGCTGATGGGAGGGACCGGGCCGGTGCCGTCGATGGTCATCACGAACGAGAACGCCTGGCCGGCCAGGAAGTCCGAGGAGCCCGAACAGGTGAAGCCCACCTCCGCCTGAGTCAGGCCCACCGCGGCCTTGGCCTGCTCCATGAGGGGGACCATGAACTCCACCTCGGACTCCCCCGCGATGGAGGCCTCCTGGCGCTGCGCGAACGACACCACAGCTACGTCGATCACAGCTGTCCGACCCACCTGGCGATACCCGCCCCCCGATCCGTCATGGCTGGCCCGCCTACCCGCTCGGTCTCTCGGCCGGTTGGACTCGGCCGATGCGCTCGTAGTCGTCGATCACCTCGTCGGTCTCGCCGGTGGGCTCCCAGCCCAAGATGTTGCCCGCGGAGGTCTCGAGCTCGTCGTCGGGCTTCCAGACCGCCCTCACCCGCATTCCGATGCGCACCTCCTCGGGCGCGATGTGGACGACGAGGCCCATGAACCCCACCGACGCGCCGTCGAGCACGATCCAGGCGCTGCAGTAGGGCGGCTTGAGATCGGGCCGGCGCTCGATGGGGACCCTGGTGATGTTGAAGGACTCGACATAGCCGGTCTCGGCCAGCTCCACGACTTCCGCGGTGGTTGTGCCTGCCAGCGGGCTGACCCCGCGGGGCGGAACGAACACCTGGCCGGTCACACCGCAGCGCTCCCCCACGATCCGCTTGTCGGCCATGGCCCGCAGGTAGCGCGACAGGGCCCTGCCCGGGGTGTACGTGTAGCTCAGCCGGATCGGGGTGCACACGCTCTGCACCGGCTCGGCTTCCTCCAGCGCGGGCGGCAGCGTCACCTCGCCGGAGAGCGCAGCGGGAGGCGCGAGCGGGTCTGCGGCGGGCGCGTCCGCGGTCACGCCGGATCCTCGGCGCCGATCGGCTCGAAGCCGGCGATGTCAGCTATGTGGCCCTCTCGCTCGCTTCGCCACACCGCTCGGACTCTCATCCCGGTGGACATGTCCGACGGGCTGCCTGCGAACACGGCGTGCAGCATCGACGTGTCGGCGCCGTCGAGCCGGATCAACGCCCAGGCGAAGGGGCGGTCGAAGGGCTGCATGGGACGGGGCTCGCCGTTCCAGGCCCACGTGAGCACTTCTCCGCTCTGCTGAACCTCCACCAACTCTGTCAGCGGGTCCGCGGTCAGCGGGTCGTATTCCAGCGGCGGGCAGAGAACAGTCCCGTCGGCTCTGCGGACCCCGCAGATGACGCCCTCTCGCAGGCCGGTCAGGAACGCTCCGATCACCGGCCCGGTGGAGCGGGTGAACGGGTATTCGAGCACGAGCGGGGCCTGCAGGACCTCAGATGCCATCGCCTTCGATGCTACGGGCGCGCGCCGGCTTCCTGGCGCATGGTCGCGGCGGGATTACGCCCCGAGCAGCAGCAGCAGGCCGATGACCGTGTAGCAGATCATCACGGCCAGCATCGGGTACTGGGAGCGCACCGCCAGCCGGCGCGGCCAGCGCTCCACGGCCCGGTCGTGGGCCACCGCCACGGCTAGGACATGACCCACCGCGATCGCCGCAGTCTGGACCCAGGCGATGGCGTCGGTGGAGATCAGCGTGAAGTCCACCAGGTAGGTGGCCGTGCCGAAGAAGTCCCGTCCCCGCCCGAAGGGATCCGAGACGAGGGCGATGATCTGCTGGCCCTCCAGCAGCAGGTAGCTGAAGTAGTGGGCCACGGTGTAGGCCGCGGCGATCGGCAACAACGACGGTGCGAACACCTCGGACAGCTCCCGCTCGGTGTCGCCGGTGACCGCGGCCATGGCCGCGATCGCGGCCCGGTACAGCACAGCCACCACGAAGATGATGAACACCATCCCGACGGTGTTCACTGCGGTCAGCCCCCAGCCGGTGCGCTCGGCGGCGATGTCGAGCCAGATCGAGCTGCGGGTGAAGCCGTCGAAGGTGGTGGAGCCGAGCACCACCAGGATGAATGCCACCGAGCCCCGCCTCATGGGCAGCACGGCCAGCCCGGCCAGCGGCGCCCGCAGTCTCAGGGAGCCGCCGTCGCGGTGCAGCGGCGCCATGGCCGACAGCTTCGTGAACAGCACGCCGAACCCCTCGGCGTCACGGAGCCATCCCCTGCCGAAGGCGGCCGCTCCCGCCAGCAGAGCGACCGTGTAGGCAGCCAGGTAGATGCCCAGCACCCGGATCTCGGCGTTGTCGTGGAAGGCGAGTTCGAGCCAGACGAAGCCGAAGATCGCGACCACCGCCCACCACTCGTTGCCCGCGCCCCGGTCCGCGTCGGCGGCGGGCCGGCTGCGGAGGCGGGCCCACAGCCGGGCCGAACCGTCGGCGAGGGACCAGAACGGGTTCATGTGGGACCACACGTCGCCGACCAGCACCGACACCACCTGGAGCCCGACCCAGAAGACGATGTAGACCGCGACCGGCGCGATGTTCACCGACGGGTTGGTGTTGCCCGCCAGTCCGGCGTAGAGCAGCACGGCCAGGGCGAGCAGCCCGATGGCCCCCACCACTCGCGACTGCACCCGGCAGGCCCGCTGCAGCGGCCCGGATAGCGTCCGCCCGGCCGCGGCGGCGCGGAACTTCGGGGTGTCCCAGAACATGCCGAGAGCAACGAAGGAGGCCGCCACCGCGAACGACGCTGCCCAGGCGAGCTGCCAAGCCGGCACGGGGAGGTCGGTCCGTCCGCCCACGCCGTGCGCGGCGGCCGGGCCGGCCCATGCCCACAGCCCGGCCGCGGCCAGGGCGGCCGCTGCCAGCGCCCGGCTGCGGAACCGTCGCCCGGGGTGCTTCGTTGGCATGCGGCTCATGGCGTGCGACTCATGGCATGTACGGCGCCGGGTTCACGGCTTCGCCGTCCACTCGGGCCTCGAAGTGCAGGTGCGGGCCGGTGGACCGGCCGGTCGTGCCCATGGCTCCCAGAAGCGTGCCGGACTCCACATCGTCAGCGACCACCACCGCGAACGAGTCGAGATGGGCATAGACGGTCGACAGGCCGGCTCCGTGGTACATCACCACAGTGTTGCCGTAGAACGGGCAGAACTGGGCGGATATGACCTCGCCGTCGAGCACGGCCAGCACCGGGTCGCCGGTATCGCCCTTGATGTCGACCCCGTTGTGCTGGGACCACGAACCGGTGACCGGATGTATTCGAGGCCCGAAGCCCGATCCGACCTGGCCGGGAACGGGACGCTGCTGCATGGGCAGGAACCCGCCGATGCCGCCGGAGGCCCGTTGCTGGGCCGCACGGTCGCGGATGTCGGCCTCGACCAGGCGAAGTCCGTCGGCGATGAGCTGCAGGTCCACGCCGGTCTCCTCGCTGACCTCGATCTCCTCGAGATCGTCGTCCACGCTGCGATACAGCAGGTAGATGCGCATCTCGTCGCCGCCGACGGTGTCGGCGACGACCTGCTCCAGGATCTTCTCCAGCGGCTGCGGGCAGGGCACCCGCATGTCGGGATGCAGCACCGCGGTGTCCGACACCGGCGCCGCCGAAGGCAACGGCATCTCGCACCAGCCCCGGGAGTCGTCCCGCCACACGCCTCCCAGCCCCTCGCAGGCCTCCGGCAGCGAGATCGGCTCGGAGGGCTCCGGCTCGGCGGCCAGGTCGATGGCGGCCTCGATGGCGGCCGCGTCCACGGCCTCCTCCGGGAGCGACACGGCCGGACCGACCGGATCGGCGGCGACGGCCGGCTCCGGCGCGGCCACCACCTCCGGCGTGTCGCCAGGAGTGTCGACGGGCGCGTCGGATGGGTCGACCAGCCAGTCCGGGGTCTCACGGATCAGCCATGACGCGACCACCAGGACGCCAAGGAGCACGACGACGAACGCAAGAAGTCCTCGCCATTCACCCACGATCCGTCCCGCTGGCGCCGTGGCGGCTCACCGATCTCACTGCCCAGCGAATGTACCCGGTGGGCGATACTGGACTCGAACCAGTGACCTCTGCCGTGTGAAGGCAGCGCTCTAGCCATCTGAGCTAATCGCCCGAGAGGCAGCGAGGCTACCAGCGAGGAACCCGTGCCGGGCTACGGGACGAGTGCCCGATCACCCGTGGCGTCCCAACGCATCGACTCATCCGTTCGCGGCCACCAAGCCCGTAGCGTGATTGGGAAAGGAGTCAAAACCCCATGTCATATAATCAATGTTGCCACCGAATGGCGAAGCGCCTATGGTTCTCGTATGTAGCTGTGCACGAACCTGGAGGACCGATGGGAACATTCGCAGTAACGCTGGGAGTCGGTGATCCACAGGGTCGCCACTACGAAGACGTGGAGGCCATGGTCGATTCGGGCGCGGCGTACACGGTGCTGCCGGCCTCGATCCTCGAGGGTCTGGGGGTCGAGCCACACGAGGACCGGGGGTTCGTGCTGGCCGACGGCCACCGCGTGGAACGGGGCTTCGGCAGGACCTGGCTGAGTCTCGACGGAAGGCAGGACGTGTCGCCGGTCGTGTTCTGGGACGAGGACTCACTGCCCCTACTTGGGGCCGTCACCCTAGAGATATTCGGTCTGTGCATCGACCCGGTGAACGGGCGCCTGCTGCCCGTGGACGCGTTCATGCTGTCAGCGGACGCCCCGGACCACGCCCGCAGCGCTGGTCCGGCCGCCGTGTCGAGGCATTCGACCAAGTCTTCTCCAGGAGGCACCCTGGCCGCATGAGTTGATCGCCCCAGCGAGACGGAGCGTCCGGCGGCCTCGACGCCGGGCATCTGGCAGACGCCCGGTCACTGAGCGGCGATGCGCAACCCGCGTTCCATCACGTCACGGTCTCCGAGTCTGCGACGCAGTTCGTTCTCCAACCCGGCTATCGGGTACAGATTCTGTGGTGCCCGCGCATCCTTGTGGGGCTCGCTCGCGTACCGCGGCAGCGTCGCGGTCACCAGGTCAGATCGGCGGACTGCATCTTCGAGGCTTCCAAGACCGGCCAACTCGCATCGGGCGATCCCCGACATTGGATGGACGATGGGTCCCGGCAATCGCAGGTACCAAGACCATCGCGTGAACCCTGAACGTCGGGCGTGTCGCTCACACAGGGGACGAACTCGTACGGGCCATGACGAGTGAGTACGGGACCGGCCGCGCTGTACCCCTCGGCGTACACCGCCCGGAATACGGTCGATGCAACCACCCGAGCGCTTGTCGACGCGCAGTGGACGGCGCCGGCTGCTACCGAAGCGCACACACCGGGTCGGGTCCGATCGCCGTCAGAAATCCAGATCCGGGCATCGACGCGCCTCACGCCGTCCACAAAGAGACGCGACGTTGGTGCGTCAACGTCAGCAGCCGGATCCATGGCGGTCCATTCGCCCTCGGCTCGCTCGACTCCGACGTCTACGTCAGCGCTTGTTGCCTCCAGTTGCTCAGAGTCGACCGTGGAGCCGTACTCCGGCGCCCAAGTCTCGACCGCGAATCTCAACGAGACCGCCGCCCTACCCCACCACATGATTGCGGGTCCGCACCGGACAAATGGGGTTCGACCAACTGGAGTTGAGAATGACGGGGCTCGTCCTTGCCGTCCCCCGAGTCCTGTGCCCGGGAGAATCCTCGGCTGTCGAACGCTTCTAGCGCCGGCAAGGACGCCGCACGTACGTCCCCTGGGTTGCGTGCCGGGGAGAATCCTCGACTTCCCGGCACTGACGCCCGAGGCGCGGGGGAACCGCCATCGGCCGGAGGTCCCGCTCGGGGTGAAGGTTGTGGCGGAGTGCCGGCCGGCAACGGCGCCTCGTCACGAAGCCGCTGGCTGTGGACCGGCTCAGCCTCGGGGGCATGAGCGGGACCGTGGCGGATGCGGTCGGGCGGTTCGATGGGGCGAAGGCCCCGTCCGTCGGGAACCACCTGCCAATTGTGGTAATGAACCTTCTGATGGCAGCGCCAGCACAGCGGGATCATGTTGGTGATGTCGGTCGCTCCGCCCTGCGACACGGGCCTGATGTGGTGGGCTTGACACAGCAGGGGCTGCGCGCCGCAGCCCGCGCATCCGCCGTACTTGGCGATGAGGGCCCTGAACTGGGCCTCCGTCGCGATGGTCTTGGTGTGGCCGTGCCACAGCGGTACGCCCTTGTCACTGAACACGATCCCGGCGACTCTGGCGTTGCACATGTGCTCTTCGAGCACGCTCTGCGGGATCGCCGCCCCGCCCGCGATCTCGGCAAAGTCCCGGGTGCCGTCGGAGCTGAGATGCTGCACGATGGAGATGTCGGCGCGACGACCCGTTCGACGGTTGGAGCCGTCCCCGGCACCATCCGCGGTGAGTGCCTCGAGAGCATCGGCCATGCGCTGATCATGGCCGCGCTGTTCGACCTCAGCGTGCCTACGGTCCTCCCGGCGAAGAACCTCGGCCTGCTCGTGCAGGCGCTTGCGTAGCTTGGCGCCCGCGACCGGATCGAACTCGCCGTGCAGATGGACCATTCCGTCCTCGCCGTCCCACATGCGCAACCGGCGCCGTCGGCGTAGCCGCTGCCATTCGGCCTCGGTGCTGTTGGCTTTGCGCTGCGCGGACCACCGGCTGGCCTCCCGGGAGAACTGGTCCGGAGGCAGCGACGAAGCCTTGGAAAGCAGTTCAGAGTCTGCGGTGACCGCTTCGGGGCTGGTCTTCTCGGAGGCATCAGCCAGAACCTTGGCGTTGGCGAAGGAAACTTGCCCTCTCTCGACGGCCCTCTGCACATCGGGCAGTGCCTGAAGCCTCTGAGCCGTCTTGACCTGGCCCACAGCCTCCCGCCGGGATAGCCCCGCGGCCTGAGCCAGAACCCCTGCACCGCCGTCGCCATGCTGCTCACGAGCGGCCAAGGTCCTGGCGGCATGGGTCTGACAGGCGTCGAGCTTGGCCCGCATCGACTTGAACGCTCCAAGCCCCCGACGCAACTCCGCCGCCGAGGCATCACCGGACTTGTACAGCGCCAACACATCATCAAGCGCCGCCTCGGCCCGCCGGATCGCGTCCTTCACCATGAGGAACATCATGCCATACCAGTGTGACATCTGTCAAGCATTTACCATGATTTAGAATATGTTTTCCTGTTCCCCAGCAGTAGAACCGGCCGAGGTTTCGGCACGCCGCCTATGACTCCTTCCGCGCCACGGAAGAGGTCGTCGTACCCTTCGACACCTCAAAGCACACGGGCATGCGCTCGGCAACCTCTCGAATGTGGGTCACGACGCACACCATCCGCCCGTGCGAGCTGAGTTCCTCGATTGCACCGGTCACAACATCGAGCGCATCAGGATCCAGCGTGCCGAAGCCCTCGTCGAGGAATAACGAGTCCAGCCTGGCACCCCCATCTGCAGCGATCTCAGCCTGGCTGTCCCGCAGGGCAAGTGCCAGCGACAGGCTCGCCAGGAACGTCTCACCTCCCGACAGCGTCTTGGCCCCGCGTACCTCGTCCGCGTTGCGATGGTCACAGATATTGAACGACGTCTCCTCAGCAACGAAGGAGTACTGGCCGCCCGACAGGGCCAGCAGGTGCTGGTTGGCCCGCTCCACAAGTCCAGCAACAGCCTCCTCAAGGAGCCAGCGCTCGAATCCGTCGGATTGGAGCAGCCGACCGAGCTGTGCGAACACCGTCTGCTCGTCATGCAACTCCTCGATCCGCTCCTCGAGTTCGGCTCGTTTCTGCCGAGCCTCGACAGCCCGGCGATGATCGCCCTGAGCCCGATCCACCGCCACCGCCATGTCCTGTCGGAGCCTGCCAGGATCATCGCCCGCCTCGACATGCGGGGCACACAGATCACAGGCCTGCTTGGCTAGGTCACGGCTACGACTCTCAGCTGCACTCTCTCGCTCCTCGACCCCCTGCAAATCTGCACGAAGGCCCAGAGCTTGCTTCTCGGCCCAATCCGCTAGTGCCGTCCAGTCTGCAAGCAGGGAGTCACCCGGCTCCGGTGGGTCCAACGAGGCCGCCCGGTCTCGAACACGCCCGTACTCCCGGCGCGCCGTAGCCTCTTCGTCCCTGAGGGCCTCAAGCCCCTTGTGAGCATCCCGCCGCTCCGTCTCCGCCTCGCCGGTAGCCTCTTCGGCCTCGCGCCATGCGGCTGCCAGTGCCTCGGCTTCGACAATCGCCTGCGTGAGCGCCTCGATGTCGAGTTGCCCCGACAACCGGCCCGCTAGTTCGCCGCGCTGCCGCTCGTTCGCTTCTTGGTTGGCTGAGGCACTCGCCGCCTGCTGGTCCGCCGTCCGCAGGTCGCTGTCCGCTATGTCCAGAGCCGAGCGGGCCTCGTTGTGAGCCGCTTCAAGCTCGGCCAGTTCTGCGTCGATGTCATGATCAGGAAGGCTCGTGACTGTCTGCCGGCAGACAGGGCACGGCTCGCCCTCCCGAAGCTGCGCCACCAGGCTCTCGGCTCGCTTGACCGAGCGCACCCGATCAAGCGTCTCAAAGGCGGCATCGACCGCTGCCCCCGCCACATCACGCGCTTTCCGAGCGCCCTCTGCGTCCATTGCCGCCCGCTGAGCCGCTCTCTCAAGCTCAGCCGACTCCTCTTCAAGCCCGGCCAGGCGCTCCCAGTCGCCAAGCGACTGCCGGCAGTTCGCAAGGTCCGGCCCCTCTTCCAATCGGCGCCGGGCCGCCTGCTCTTCTGCCCTCTTGCGCCGGTATATCTCGTCGGCCTCTTCGGCCGTGCTGCTCGCCGCCTCCAAACGGTCCGAGAGATTCGTGACCGCAGCGGGAACGGACATGACAGATACCGCTTGAAGCAACGGCGCTATTCGCTCCGTTTCGGCCCGGCACGCGCCAACCTCCTTGACAGCTTCGTCTAGATCGTCAAGCAGATCCCCCAACGCGCCCTGAACAGCTTCGGCAGAATCAGCACGAGCCTTGAGATCCGCGACCTCGTCCTCGCTGGGGACACTCGCCTCCAGCTGGCCCTGCAGCTCGTCAAGTCTGGCCCCCGCAACACCCGCCCGGCTCCGCGCCTCATTGCCCATGCGGGTGTAGATGCCGAGGTCGAGCAGGTGCCGCAGAAGTTCCTGGCGGTCACCGGCCTTGTCGTGCAGGAACTGGGCGAACCGGCCCTGCGGCAACACGACAGTCTTGGTGAACCGGTCGAAGTCGAGACCCAGCAGGCGCTCCACGGCCGCGGCCATCTCACTGGGCCGCCCGGCCAGAATCGCATCGCCGCACTCGAGCCGAGCCTCCTTGGTGGTGGCACCGTCGGTCGTGCGTCTCACAACCCGCACAGCCGTATGGAGTGCGCCCCCTACCTCAAAGTGCAGCGCGACTCTGGCTTCGGTGTCGAGCTGGTTGATGACCGGAGCGACCGCCCGCGCATCGTCGTAGCGGGAAACGCTGCCGAAGAGCGCGAACGTGATGGCGTCGATGATGGTGGACTTGCCCGATCCGGTCGGCCCGACCAGCACGGCCAGTTCAACGTCGCTGAAATCCACCTCGGTGTCCTCTCGGAACGCGCCGAAGCCCTTCAACTGCGCGAAGAGTCAGAGGCACTCTCGGACGAGCCGTGGCTGCGGGTCGTCGTGAGACACATAGACGCCGCCATCGTCCAACCCGATGGTGCTGTCACATAAAATGTAAATTCATGCTGTTACAAGGTTGCACACTGTCGGGACAATGATACGGTGTGGGCTGGCAGCTTGCCCGGTGACGCGAGCGAAGGAGTTCGAAATGGCCGTTCAACCCCTCCCCGGCGACCCCGCAGGACTGTCGGCGGCACCTCCCCACATCGCCAACCGGATCCGTCCCGACGAGGAGATAGGAGCCGGCATCCTCGGCCCCGACCCCACGCCGCCCCTCACCGATGAGCAGATCAAGGAGATGAGCGACGGCCTCAGCGCCGTAATCGACGAGTACGAGGCCGAATGCGGACCCATCAGCGAGCAGGCCCACCAATGGGTCCGCACCAACCTCAAGCTCGATTGACTACCACGCTCGTTCTCGACAGCGGGGCACTGATCGCCCTCGACCGCGGCGACGACCGCGCTTGGGCCGCGCTTCACGCCGCGACGCGGAGGTTGCACAAAGTCCAAGTACCTGTGGGGGCCCTGGCCCAGGCCTGGCGTGGCGGACCGCGCCAAGCCCGGCTGGCCCGAGCGCTCAAGAAATGCGACGAAGCGCCTCTCGATGGCCAGACGGCTCGCGAGCTCGGGGAGCTGTGCGGTCGGTCCGGCACCGACGACGTGATCGACGCCTCCGTGGCGGTCGCCGCGGCCCGAGCCTCGCGCCAAGGCCCGGTCAGCGTCCTCACCTCCGACCGAGCCGACATCGTCCTGCTGCTTGTCGCGCTCAACGCCGCTGCCGACGTCGTGGACGTGTAGACCCCTCTAGCGCCTCTTTCAGGCCGACTCGCTGGTGCGGGATCAGGAGAGACTCTCGCTGCGTCCCTCGGCCTCAGGCTAGGTCTGGCGCGACAGGGTTCAGCGCGAGCAGATCCTCCAGCACGGCGAGGGTCTCCAGCACTCCGAGGTCGTCGAGTTGGTGGCCCACGACCTGCAGCCCGATGGGCACGCCCTCGCGGCTGAAGCCGCAGCACACCGTCCCGGCGGGGCGTCTGGTGAGGTTGGCCAGAGGCGTGAACCGGAACCAGTTGGGGGTCTCGATGCCGTTGATGGTGCCGTGCCCGGCTGGTGCGGGCGCCTGGCCCGCGAGGGTGGGCATCAGCAGCGCGTCGTAGCCCTCCATGGCCTCGGCCAGCGCCACGGACAGCTCGCCCGCCTGCTGGCGAGCCTCATAGATCGAAGAGACGGTGATCCGCTCGTAGACGTCCTCCAGCATCACCGCGAGCACATCGGTGACGTTGTCCCACTCGTCGGTGCCGTACAGCGAGCAGAACGCGGGACCGATCAGCCCGCCGAAGAACAACTGCATGAAGACCCCGGGGACCGCCACTATCTGCGTCTGTGTCTCGACGACCTCCACGCCCTCAGCCTCGAGTTGCTCCACCGCCGCGGCGCAGGCCGCGGCGATCTCGGAGTCGACCGGTTCCCCGTCGATCGACGGAGCCCACAGCACCCGCGACGGCACGCGGGGGCTGTCAAGAGCGGCCCGCCAGGAAACGTCCGGCTTGGGCAGGCTGCGCAGATCGGCGGGATGGGGGCCGACCAGGGCGTCGAGACACAGGGCCACGTCCCTGATGAGGCGGGCCATCGGGCCGACGCACGACAGGTCGATCAGGCCCGACGGCGGAGGACCGCTCGGCACCCGGCCATGGCTGGTCTTGATCCCCGAGAGTCCACAGATCGCCGAGGGAATCCGGATCGAGCCTCCCCCGTCGGAGCCGGTGCCCACCGGGACCATGCCCGAGGCGACGGCTGAACCGGTCCCGCCCGAGGACCCGCCCGGCGAGCGCTCGGTGTTCCAGGGGTTGAGCGTGGGACCGAACCTGGGGTTGTAGGTGTCGCCCATGCACCCGTGCTCGGGGGTGTTGGTCTTGCCCACGATCACGCAGCCCGCGGCCCGCATCCGGGCGACCTCGGTGCTGTCGGAGGCGGCCGGCGGGTCGTTGCGGGTGTACATGGCGCCCTTGGAGGTATGGAACCCGGCCGCGTCGGCCAGGTCCTTGACGCCGACCGGGATTCCCGCCAGTGGCCCGACGTCGTCGCCCGCGTCGAGTCGCTCGTCGATCGCCCCCGCCTGTTCCCTGGCGCTGTCGGCGTCGAGGGCCACGAACGCGTTCAGGGTCGGGTTGAGCGCCTCGATGCGCTCCAGGGCGTGCTCGGTCACGGCCGCGGCCGTGAGGTCTCGCTCGCGCACCATGGCCGCGAGGGCCTCCACGGCCACCGTTCTGAAGTCGGGTACATCCATTGACTCGGGCCTTTCGTGGTGGGGGAAGTAGTGGGGCCGGCCGGCGATGCCCGCGGGCGATGCCCCGCCGATTCAATCAGGCATCGTTGCCGCCGACGAGCCGCTGTACCAGGCGTTCGAGACCTGCGACCCGCGATCCCTTGACCAGCACGGCGCAGCCAACGTCCAGACGTCCGAGGTCGGCCAGGGCCGACTGGGCGCCATCGATGCCCTCGGCCTCGATGACCGCGGCTGCGCCAGACGAGTAGAGCGGAGCGTCGACCGCAATGACCTCTACGCCGAGTCGGGCGGCGAGCGATCCGATGGAGGCGTGCTCGGCCCCTTCGAAGGCGCCCAGTTCGGCCATGGTGCCCAGCACGGCGATCCTGCGCTCCGCCGGCAGCGCAGCCAGGGCGTGCAGGGCCGCCCGCATCGAAAGCGGGTTGGCGTTGTAGCAGTCATTGAGCAGGCGGGCGCCCCCTGCGGTCCGCATGACCTCCATGCGCAGCGGCGACAGGGTCGGCTCAGCCAGCCCCGCGGCCACGTCGTCCAGCGACACTCCGAGTTCGATCCCCACCGCGGCCACGGCCAGGGCATTGTCGACCGTGTGCACGCCCCGGGCGCCCAGCTCGACCTCGACCTCCCCGCTCGGGCTGTGGAGCACGAAGCGGGGTGTCAGTTCGTCGTCGAGGTCGAGGTCCCGGGCCCGCACCTCGCCGCCGGAGCCGTAGGTGACCACCCGGGCCTTGGTGGCCTCAGCCATGGCCGCTACCTCGGGCACGCCCGCGTTGAGGAAGGCCACTCCCCCGTCGGCGGCATCGGGAAGCGCCTCGACCAGCTCCTGCTTGGCCGACACCACTGCGGTCAGGGATCCCAGCTCGCTGGTGTGGGACAGTCCCACTGTGGTGACCACGCCCATGGTCGGCCGGGCCACCCAGCACAGCTCGGCGATGTGTCCGGGGCCCCTCGAGCCCATCTCGACGACCACTGCCTCGGCATCGGCGGGGGTTGACAGCAGGGTGATCGGCACTCCGATCTCGTTGTTGAACGACCGGGTGCTGGACCACACGCGGCGGTCCCTGCCGAGCACTGCGGCCAGCAGGTCCTTGGTGGTGGTCTTGCCGACGGATCCGGTCACGCCCACCACCGGCACCGCCCCGAGACGCCGCCGGGCCTCACGCCCCAGCGCGGCGAGCGCCTCCAGGGTGTCGTCCACTCGCACGGCCACCGCGCCGGGCACGGAGGGCTGTCGGGCGGTCAGGTAGGCGAACGCGCCGCCCGTCACCGCGTCGCCGATGAAGTCGTGGCCGTCGCGCTCGGCCACCAGAGGTACGAACAGCATGCCCGGCTGCACGTCGCGGCTGTCCTGGGTGACTCCGTCGACCTCTACCGATCCGTCGCCGTGCAGGCGGCCCCGGGTGACTGCGGCGATCTGCTCCAACGTGAAGCGCACGGCGCGAGTGTGACACGCGCCCGGCAGCGGAGTCGCGTTTCGTCCAGACCGCCGCGAACTGGCAGCACAACGCCCGCATACCGTGCAAAACGCTGCCAATTCCCCCGGCCCGCCAAACACCGCCGCGAACTGGCAGCACAACGCACCCGAAACGGGCCAGAACGCTGCCAGTTCGAACCCGGGCGCTAGCGTCGCCGGCATGGCGGACCGCAGGATCAGGCTGGTGGTGCTGTTCGGGGGACGCTCCGCCGAACATGACGTCTCCTGCGTGTCAGCCCGCCATGTAGTGGCCGCAGCCGACCCGGAGAAGTACATCGTCGATCCAGTCGGGATCACCAGGCAGGGACGTTGGGTGCGGGCCGCGGCCGCGATCGAGGCCCTGAACGCAGGCCCCGACGAGCTCCCCGAACGCCTCAGCACCGTCGGACCCGAGGTTGAGCCCCTGCCGGTGCTGGCCCCCAGCCCCGGCCCCGGCCGCGATGGGACCGGCGACGGTGAGCGAACCGTCGTCCTGCCCATCCTTCACGGGCCGATGGGCGAGGACGGCACCGTCCAGGGACTGCTGGAGCTGGCCCGGGTGCCCTACGCCGGGGCCGGAGTGCTGGCCTCGGCGCTGTGCATGGACAAGACCGCAGCCAACACGATGCTGGAAGCGGCCGGGATCGCCCACACCCGCTGGCGGGCCCTCACCCTCGACGACCCCGACACCAGCGGCCGAGACCTGGAGCCCGTCGTCGACGCCCTCATCGACGACCTGGGTCTGCCGGTGTTCGTCAAACCGGCCAGCATGGGATCCTCGGTCGGCGTCTCCAGGGCGTCGACCCGCCCGGAGGTGGCCGCCGGGCTGCGGCTGGCGTCGCGCTACGACCACAGCATCATCGTGGAGGAGGAGGCCCTGGCCCGCGAGATCGAGGTGGCCGTGCTCGGCAACGACCACCCCGAGGCCAGCCTGCCCGGGGAGATCGTCCCCGGAGCGGAGTTCTACGACTACGCCGACAAGTACGACGACGGAGCCAAGCTGCTGATCCCCGCGCCTCTCGACGACGACGAGATCGCCGAGTGCCGGCGACTGGCTGTGGACGCCTTCCGGGCCCTGCGGGTTGAGGGGCTGGCCCGGGTCGACTTCCTCTACGAGGACGGCCGCGACGGCCGGGGCGACCGGGGCTGGCTGGTGAGCGAGCTGAACACCATGCCGGGCTTCACGCCGATCTCGATGTACCCCAAGCTGTGGGCGGTCACCGGGCTCGGCTACTCGCAGCTCATCGACCGGCTGGTGGACCTCGCTCTGGAGCGGCACACCCGCCGCGAGCGCCACACCCACACCGATCCCGAACCCGCGGCCGGCGGGCCGTCGTGAGTCTCCGGCGCTCGCGGCCACTAGAACTAACGGCGTGATCACCGAGTCTCTGACCGGCAAGCGCATCGCTGTCACCGGCGCCACCGGGTTCCTGGGAACCGCGCTGACCGAGCGTCTGCTGCGCTGCGTGCCCGACTGCGAGCTGGTGCTGGTGGTCCGTCCGGGCCGCCGCGGTGCGGTTCAGCGGGTGCAGCGCGACGTGCTTCGCAACGATGCCTTCGACCGGCTCCGCCAGCAGTACGCCGGAGACGCCACGAGCACGGCGGCCAGCGCGGAGAGCGACGCGACCTCGGAGACATACGACGAGATGACGGCCCGGCGGGTCAAGCCCCTCGCCGGGGATGTGAGCACCGACGGGCTCGGACTCGACGACGAGGGCCGGGCCCTGCTGGCCAGCTGCGACATCGTGATCCACTCCGCCGCCACCGTGAACTTCGACTCGGCCCTCGACGACGCCGTGGAGGTCAACCTGCTGGGACCGGCCCGGGTGGCCGCGGTGCTCGACGACGCCGACTCCGAGGCTCACTTGATCGCGGTGTCCACCTGCTATGTGGCCGGCAGCCGGCGCGGCGCCGCGCCCGAGGAGTTGGTGGACGACTCCCCGTTCTTCACCGACGTGAACTGGCGCGACGAGGTCGACAGCGCCCGCCAGGCCCGCCGCGACGCCGAGCAGGCCAGCCGGAGCCCCGAGCGCCTGGAGGCGCTGGCGGTCCAGGCCCGTCGGGAGTTGGGCGCGGCCGGCATACCCGCGCTGTCCGAGAAGCTCGAGAGCCTCCGGCGCCGCTGGGTCAACGACCAGATGACCGCGGCGGGCCGGGCCCGGGCGTCGAGCCTCGGCTTCCCCGACGCCTACGCCTTCACCAAGGCCCTCGGCGAGCGGGCCCTGGCCGAGACCCGCGGCGACATCGCGGTGAGCATCGTGCGGCCCTCGATCATCGAGTCGGCCGCGGCCGAGCCCTACCCGGGCTGGATCCGGGGATTCCGCATGGCCGAGCCGGTGATCGCGGCCTACGCCCGGGGGCTGCTCAAGGAGTTCCCGGGCGTGCCCGAGGGAATCGTCGACGTGATCCCGGTCGACCTGGTGGTGGCCACGATCATGGCCGTGGCCGCCCGGGGACCCGTCGACGAGAGCCCCGACGTCACCCAGATCGCCAGCGGTGCGATCAACCCGCTCAAGTACGGCACGCTCTTCGACCTGGTCAGCAGCTGGTTCACCGAACATCCCGTCTACGACGAGCACAACCAGCCGATACCGGTACCCCGGTGGTCCTTCCCCGGCCGCGGCCGGGTGGCCCGGCAGCTGCACCGGGCCCAGAGGTCGCTGGAGACGGCTGACCGGGTGCTCACCTCGCTGCCCCTGAGGGGACGCCACGCGGTGATGAGCGCCACCCTGGAGGAGCGCCGCCTGCAGCTCGAGCGGGCCAGCGGGTACGTCGAGCTCTACGGTGCCTACGCCGAGTGCGAGGCCATCTACCAGCTCGATCGCCTCATGGCCCTGTGGGACTCGCTCGACGACGCCGACCGGTCCGATTTCTGCTTCGATCCCCGCAGCCTGGACTGGACCGACTACGTGCAGGATGTCCACCTGCCGTCGATGGTGGAGCAGGCCCGGCTGAAGATGGCGCCCGGCGCCGGCGGAGGCCGCACCGAGTCCCGCTCGAGCCGGCTGCGACGCCAGGTGCTGGACCCGCAGCGCCACCTGGCCGTGTTCGACCTGGAGAACACCCTGATCGCGTCGAACGTGGTGGCCAGCTACGCGTGGCTCGCCACCCGGGACCTCGACGACCTCGACCGGGTGCGGTTCGCGGCCCGCACGCTGGCGGAGGCGCCGAGGCTGCTGGCCCTGGACCGCCGCGACCGCAGCGACTTCCTGCGCTACTTCTACCGCCGCTTCGAGGGCGCCTCCACGGACCGGCTCGACACCGACTGCGCCGAGATGCTCAGCGACCTGATCCTCACCAAGTCGTTCCCCCAGGGGATCCGCCGCATCCGCGAGCACCGCCGGGCCGGCCACACGACCCTGCTCATCACCGGGGCCCTGGACTTCGTGGTTGAGCCGCTGCGACCCCTGTTCGACCACATCGTGGCCGCGGAGATGGGTTCCAGCGACGGCGCCTACGACGGGCGCCTGCTGAACGTCCCGCCGACGGGCGAGGCCCGCTACCAGACGCTGGCCGACTTCGCCGAGGCCCACGACCTGGACCTGCGGGAGTCGGTCGCCTACGCCGACAGCACCTCGGACCTGCCCATGCTGGAGGCGGTGGGCTTCCCGGTGGCGGTCAACCCCGAGACCAAGCTGGCCGCTCTGGCCCGGCGGCGGGGCTGGCTGATCGAGCACTGGGCCACCAGCGCCGGCGCCCCCACCAAGCTGTTGCCGATGGCACCCCGGAACCGCGGCCGCGCCCGCGACCGCCGGTCGGCGCTGGTGAGGTCGGCCTGATGGCGGCCGAGCGCCGGCTTGCGCCCCGTCCGGGACTGGTGATGGACGTCGACCGATCCACCCCGCCCATCCTGTTCCACCATGGCGAGGGATTCCGCCTGGAGAGACTGCCGGCCGGCCGCAGCCGGATCATCTACCCGGCCGAGCCGCTCGCGGGCCTGCCCGATCCCGAGGGCGCGATCCGCGACGCGCTGTTGAACCCGCTGGACTCCGACCCGCTGCCGTCGCTGCTGCGGCCCGGCATGAAGCTGACCATCACCTTTGACGACGTGTCTCTGCCGCTGCCGCCGATGAAGCGCCCCGACATCCGCCAGCGGATCATCGAGCAGGTGCTGGACATGGCGGCCGCCGCGGGAGTGGACGACGTGCACCTCATCGCCGCTCTGGCCCTGCACCGCCGGATGACCGAGGACGAGCTGCGCCACACCTTGGGCGACCGGGTCTACGACGCCTTCGCTCCACAGGGCGCCCTCTACAACCACGACGCCGAGGACCCCGACGGCATGGTGGAGCTGGGCCGCTCCGCCCACGACGAGTTGGTGACCATGAACCGGCGGGCGGCCGAGAGCGACCTGCTGGTGTACGTCAACATCAACCTGGTGGCCATGGACGGCGGGTGGAAGTCCACGGCCACGGGCTTGGCCGACTACCGGGCGCTGCGCCACCACCACAACGTCCACACGATGCAGCAGTCCAGGTCGTTCATGGACCGTCCCAGCTCCGAGCTGCACCGCTCCAACTGGCGCCAGGGCGAGGTGATCAAGGCCAACGGGCCAACCATCTTCCAGATCGAGACCACCGTCAACAACAACACGTTCGGCCACGACGGTCCTCTGGCCGTGCTGCAGAAGCGCGAGTGGGAGTGGAGCGGCAGGGACCGGGCCTCGTTCATGGCCATGCAGGCCGGGCTCAAGGCGATGCCGGTGGCGGGCCGCCGGGGCGTGTTCAACCGGTGGCTGGCGCCCTATGAGCTGACGTCGGTGCAGGCCGGGGCGGTGGAGCCGGTGCATGAGAGCACCACCGCCAACGTGCTGGCCCAGCATCTGGTGCCGGTGCAGGGCCAGACCGACGTGCTGACGATGGGGCTGCCCTACATCTGCCCCTACAACGTGAACTCGGTGATGAACCCGATCCTGGTGATGTGCCTGGGCCTCGGGTACTTCTTCAACCTGTACCGGGGCCGGCCGCTGGTGCGCGAGGGCGGTGTGGTGATCATGAGCCACCCGACCCGCTGGGAGTTCCACCCGGTGCACCATCCCAGCTACATCGACTTCTTCGAGCAACTGCTGGCTGAGACGACCGACCCGGCCGAGCTGGAGGCCAAGTACGAGGAGCAGTTCGCCACCGACGAGTGGTACGTGCACCTGTACCGCACCGGCTACGCCTATCACGGGGTTCATCCCTTCTACATGTGGTACTGGGGGGCCCACGCCCTGCAGTGGCTGGGGCGGGTGATCGTGGTGGGGGGCGACACCAGGGCGGTGCGGCGGATGGGCTTCCAGCCCGCCTCGACGCTGTCGGACGCTCTGGAGATGGCCGGCGATGTGGTCGGGTCGTCGCCGACGATCACCCATGTGCACAACCCGCCCATCCTGATGGCGGACGTGACATGACCAGGCGTGCAAACACGGCCCATGGCGGACGTGGAGTGAGTCGCTGATGGGGATCGCTCACGACCTTGGCGTGGTGCGGCCGGGGCGCCGCCTGCCGTCGCCGATTCGCGCGCTGAGGGCCCGCTCGTTCCCGTTGCGGGCGCCCACCGTTCCCGGTGGGGTGGAGCCGCCGGAGGCCATGAGGCGCACGGGCGTCTACTTCGACACCGGCTGGTCCCGTCGCTGGGCGGCCCGCATGTGCCGGGCCGCCATCGTCGAGGGGCCGATGCGGGCCATGGTGCAGGTGCTGGCCTCCCCCCGCCGAGAGGGTGCCGACCGGCTGGCCGACCTCGACGGGGTGGTGATCTTCGCCGCCAACCACCACAGCCACATCGACACGTCACTGCTGCTGACGTCGATCCCAGAGCCGTGGCGCCACAAGATCGTGGTGGGGGCGGCGGCCGACTACTTCTTCGGCACCCGGTTGGCGGGCGCGACCGCGGCGCTGATGATCGGGGCCATTCCCATCGAGCGGGCCCGGGTGGGCCGCCGGTCCGCCGACCTCGCGGCCGGACTCATCGACGACGGCTGGAGTCTGCTGATCTACCCCGAGGGCGGCCGCAGCCCGGACGGCTGGGGTCAGCCCTTCCGGGGCGGCGCGGCATACCTGTCGGTGCGCTGCGGCGTGCCGGTGGTGCCGATCCATGTGGGCGGCACCAGCGCGATCCTGCGCAAGGGCCGCACCATGCCGACGCCTGCGGAGGCGACGGTCACCTTCGGCGCGCCGCTGCTGCCGGCGGACGGCGAGCGGGCCCCCCGGTTCGCGGCCCGGATCGAGGACGCGGTGACCGCGCTGGCCGACGAGGCCAGCACCGACTGGTACTCGGCCCGCAAGCGGGCCCACGCCAACGCCAGCGGCACTCTCACCGGCCCCGACGTCGGCCTCTGGCGCCGCCAGTGGGCCCTGAGAGGCGGCCGACGCTCCACCTCGACCCGCACCCGCCGCTGGCCCGACCTGTAGACCAGCAGTCCAGCCCGATCGGGGGCACGGCAGCAGGCCAATCTGCGACATGCCCAATGGCAAGGACCGCACCCATCTACGGCCGACCGCTGGCGTCGAGACCAGCAACCATGGATTCAGGCTCCCCGCTGTCGTGGCAAACAGTCCGGGGCTGGCGAAATGACCCGCTCGAACGTGCCTACGGCTAGCAGCTCACGGACGTCCCGCCGGAGTGGCCTCCGCTGCCGCTAGGGCAGAAATCGGCCCTCATCCGTCGACACATAATCGTTCCACGACGAAACCACGCCGAGCGGTGGGGATGGACCGCTGGACTCGGGGAAGGGGTCGTAAGTCTCAGCACTGACCGGGACAAGAGCGTGCTTATGCCGCATTCATGATGTGCTTCAGTTGTTTCCACTCTCATGGGCCTCGGCGCGGTAGGCTGGGAGGCATGGTGACCGCGGTTCGGGCGGGAGTGCCGACGATCGAAGATGCGAAGCGGGCCGCAGCCGCGCTGATGGACGCAGGCGCGGGCGAGGTGTGGCTCTACGGCTCGGTGGCCCGCGGCGAGGCCCGCCCCCGCAGCGACATCGATCTCGTGGCCGTGTTCGACGACCTGGACTACCGGCGCCGGCTCCGCATGACCATGGACCTCAACCGGGCCGCCAGCGACGCCTGCCACCACAACGTCGAGGTCCTCGTTACCGACCGGCCCGAGTGGCGCATCCAGACGAGCCAGGTTCCGGCATCCTTCGCAGCGGCTATTTCAGATGATCTAATGCTGTTAACCTCTAAACCATGTATTGTCAGACTTGTGGATTGGGACAAGGAGCAGGTGATGGCCACCTCCGATGAGGAGTTGGCCGACGAGCGTCTCGACTCTGTCCGGCTCAACGTCGACACGGTCGGCTCGAACCTCGAACCGAGTTGGGCCGAGCGGGCTCTGTGCGGCCCGGATGATCGCGTGGAGTACGAGGAGGTGCGGGCGGCCCGGATGATCTCGGTTTGCGCCGCCGCTCACCTCGCGATCGAGAACGCCGCCAAGGCCCTGGCGGTGACCTCGGGCGTCGAGGCCCGCACCCTGTGGACCCACGACGTGAAGGAACTCGTCGGCGCGCTCGCCCCCGACGACAACGATGCCGTCGGGCAGATGCTGGCCGCGGCCCCCGACCTTGTGAGGTCACCCGGCTACATCACCATGTGGCGCACCCGCGGCGCTTACGGCGGCCCCACAGAGGGCATGACCGCCCAGGAGGTCGCCACCCCCGCCTTCACCGCCGCATTGGCGACCATCGCCTGCGATGTGGCCCTATACGCCGCCGACACGCTCGAACGCCCAGGCCGCGAGCGACCCGCCGCGCAGCGTCTGCGCCGACGGGTGACCGCTACCCGCAAGCGCCTGACCGAGTTCGACATCGCCACCGGAGAAGCCATCCAGACGTCATCGCTCTGAACGTCTTCTCGCCTGCGTGACAGGACGCCACCGCCCAGATGGCCTGGCTGCAGTTCCAGAATGAACGCGCCGGGCGAGTATCCTGATTGACCGACGACGGGACTCGCTGGCAGGCGGTGCACCACACCAGAGAACCCGTAGGCCGATTTGCGCAGGCACCCGTCAAAGCAATACGGTTCTCGCCTTGTTGCCCAGAGCCGTGGAACAGGTTCCCCTCCACAGGCTCTCCGATATAAGGACAAGACGCTGCAATGCTTAGATATTCACGAAATATTCGCATGATTGTCGCAGTGTTGGCTGCGGTCGTGGGGCTGCTCGCTAGCAGCACAGCTTTCGCCGCCCCCCCCCCCCGGCGGATCTAGCTAGTCCTTCAAGCGCGGGCGAACAGCCCGACGCAACGAGCGAGTCGCTTCCCGCAGCGTCGCAGGAGTTGGCCTCGGCGGACCCGAACGAGGCAGCAACGCTCCAGGTCACGCCCGAATCGGACATCACATACATCTATTCGGACGTTCCCTACGATCACTTCGCGGCGCTTGATGTTGCGGCGCTCGCGGTTGATGGGGTCCTTGCTGGGACGGACTGCCAGGCTGGGCGCTTCTGCCCGGAGATGGCCATACAGCGCTGGCAGCTCGCCGTGTGGGTTGTGCGTGTGGTCGACGGCGAAGAACCGGCCCTGAAACGGTCACGCTTCACCGACATCGCAGGCAGTCCCTGGTGGGAGAGCCACGTCGAGCGGTTGGCCGAACTGGACGTCACCCAGGGCTGCGGCACACAGCCGGCCCGCTTCTGTCCCACCGACACGGTGAACCGCGCCCAGATGGCTGCATTCCTCGACCGGGCCTTCAAGCTTGCCGACGGCGGACCAGCGGGCTTCATCGACACAGCCGGCGTGTTCAGCGCTGATTCGATAGACCGGCTCTACCACGCCGGCGTGAGCCGAGGGTGTTCGGCTGCGCCGCTTCGATTCTGTCCCGACCTCAGCCTGACACGGGCTCAGATGGCAGCCCTGCTGCACCGCGCCCGCGAATCCGATCCCGGACCTGAGCTATTCGCCAGGGACGTGTCGAGCGTTGAGTTCAGGATCAATCCTCCAGACACCGCCCGAGTCACTCTCCCGGTGTACATCTGCGCTGCGCCCGACACATTCTCAAGCAGCGACCTAGCGAGGGAGGTCGCCAGCTTCAACGCCGAGCATTCAACGTTCTTTCGGCGAGCCTCCAACGGAGCGTCGGAGTTGACCTTCATCTCTGGAAGAGTCATCTCGCCCGATATCTCGTGGGATAACGAGAGCATCACCAAATGGGCCGATAACGAGGGTCGCAGTCCCTGCCGCGATCACCTGACGGAAACCGAGCGCTCCGAGACTGTCGTGATCCTCGCCGACGTCAACCAGTGCCCTCCCGGCCCCCCGCCTGAGGACGGTTGTGTCGCCGGCTACGGCCCGAGAAGCCATACAATGGTGCCAACTCGAGCAAGAGTTTCCAGAGACTTCTTTCCGTGGCTTCTGGCACATGAGCTCGGCCACACCGTCTATTCACTATGCCACACGTTCTCGGCTTCTAGCAATTGCACCCGCTACCAAAGGTCCGATCCGACCATCGAGACGGAGTGCGATTCGACGAACGAGTGCAATGGCGACGATCGCCTTTTGGAGTTGGCACAGTCTGTGATGTCCTATGCCCAGTATGGCGCGCTCCTCAAACTCTCCGAGAGCTACGTCGCGTGCTCGCAGCGACAATGGCTCGGCTGGATTGATGACTGTGACGAGTCACAGCCACCCGACGAGTCACAGCCACCCGATGCTCCGTCACAGCCCCAACTCACGCCCGGCGACGGCGAGATCACATTCGACTGGACCGCTCCCAACGACAACGGAGCGCCCATAGAAAGCTACGAGGTTACCGTACGCGCGTCGGATGTCGACCTGTGGAGCCCGTTCTTCATCACCGGCGAAACCAGACGCCATGCCATCGCCAACCTCGTTAACGGCACCCAATACGAGATCCGAATACGAGCCCACAACTCACGGGGCGCAAGCGACTGGTCACCAATCGCGCGTGCCACGCCGCAGGAGACGACCGTGCCGCCGGGCAAGCCCTTGAACATTATGATCGAGCCACGCCAGGGTGAGTTCACGTTGCGGTGGACCGCTCCGAGATCCGACGGCGGCTCACGGATCATCGACTACCGGGTGCAGGTAGTGACCGACGACGACGCCGTGTACGTAGAGGACGGAGTGGTGGGCACATCATGGAGGACAGACAACACCTTCGCATATCCGCTAGACCCGGGCACGCAGGTCGAGATCGAAGTGATGGCTAGGAACAGTGCTGGATACGGGCAATGGTCGGACAGGTTCTATTTCACCATGCCCTCGACGGAGCCGCCGCCGCCCCCGCCGCCCCCACCAGGACGGTCGGTGCGATTGACCAAGGGCGCCAGCGCCCAAGGCTGGCCCTCTTGCAGCAGCGTCTATTGCCGGCACCTAGAAATCGAGCTCGTCAACTTCCCAGCCGGAACATACCAACTGCAATGCTATTCGAGCCTGGGTACCCGGCCCTTCGGCGACTTTCCGCTACACACCTCAAGTAACCTCTGGACTGTGGGCGGGTGCTGGTTCGGCTACCCCGGCCAAGACGTATGGGTAATAGTTGACGGCATCAAGTCGAACGTCGTCAGATGGTGACTGCATCAAGTGGGCTCGACCGACAACCCCAAACGGCTACATTCTGCCAACAACATGACCGGCACCAACGACCACGAACAAGCCCGAGCCGCCTAAACCAACCCTCCAAGAATCGGAGGGAAGCTCAGGAGAGCAAGGAGAGACAGCAATGAATGATTTCATTGAATATTATACACTTCTAGAGATTGAGCCTGACGCTACCTCCGACGCGATCCAAGAGGCGATACGACACCAGCGTCGAATCTGGAACAAGCGACAAGTTGGACAAAACCTGGACAGCCGGCAGATGGCCGAACGCAAGATGCACAATCTTGATGCGGCCGAAAAGATCCTCCTCAATGGGGCCGAGCGGCGGCAGTACGACGATAGACGACTTGAGCACCAACAACAGGCCGCTTCTGCAACCCAAAGCACCCCCCAGCCACAAGGAGGCGCAGCGACAGATTGGGGGCAACGTGCTCGCGAATTCATGGATGCTGGCGATCTAGCTTCCGCAAACTTTGCTGCCCGTGAATCCGTCCAAATCCATGGCAACAACGATGCAGCGTGGAGTATCAGGGCCCACTCTGCATTGGGACTAGGAGAGTGGAGGGAAGCGGAGTTCTCTTTTCGTGAAGCCATCCGGCTGAATCCACAGAATGCCGATTACCATTTTGACCTCGGGTGTGCATATGAAGCCATGAATGACGCTTCTTCCGCATTAAGCAAATTTCAGGATGCCCAAGACTTAGATCCCTCAAACCCGGTCTATGAGACTGCCACTGCAAGTATCTACATCGATAGCGGACAGGGCGATCTCATACAAGAGGCCGTGCAAATCATGTCGCGTGTTGTCAAGGATCATCCTGATGAACAACACTACAGATATTACCTGGCTTCTGCTCTAATTGATCATCCACTTGCGTATGCGACATTAGTTGGAGATGGTACCGAATTCTGCCTAACTTCGCCGGAGCAAGTTAGCCGCCTACGCGCTGATGTCGACAAAGCCGAGTCCTTGAACGTTGATGATAGGCACATTCGACAACATATTCAAAGTATCAGAAGTCTAATCGACGAGGCGGAGCAGTCGACGTGGCATCATCCCAAGGCCGGAGCACGAAAAGCATGGATCACACTTTTCGTAATCCTACTCATCGCGCTCTTCGGCGGATCTATTATATCTATTATAGTCCCGATACCCCTCCTCGCGCTAGCTATCTTTGGATATGTCAAGCTCTATCGGATTCCACAATGGAAGGCTAACGCCAAGATCGTCGCCCCGACCGTAGCCCGCTGGGGAGTCGGGCCAAGAGGAGGTTGAATTACATTGATGGTGGGAATCGATCTCGGCACTACGTACTCGGCTGTTGCGTACGTCAATGAGCTAGGTCAGCCGGAGATTTTGACCAACCGGGATGGTGAGCGATTAACGCCTTCGGTTGTGATGTTTCAGGATCAGGATCAGGAGCCGCTTGTTGGAAAAATGGCGAAGCACTCTGTGGCGATGGCACCAGATAACGCGGTTCAGTTCGTTAAGCGCTTCATGGGTGACCCTGCCTGGGTGCATCACACCCAGACAAATGAGGCGTTTCGAGCTGAGGAAGTCTCCGCCCTCATTCTCATGCGCCTTAAGGAGGACGCTGAACACGCGCTGGACCTACCCGTGACTGATGCCGTGATCACCGTTCCGGCATACTTTGATGATGCTCGCCGCAAGGCAACGAAGGATGCCGGGCAGTTGGCAGGTCTCAATGTTCGAAGGCTTCTCAATGAGCCGACAGCTGCAGCACTTGCGTACGGCCTTCAGGAGAACGACAGCAACCACACCCTCTTGGTCTTGGATCTTGGTGGGGGAACGTTTGACGTGACTGTAATGCAGATTTCTGGTGGCGACTTTAATGTTCTCGCGACGGGTGGTGATCGTAATCTTGGTGGATACGACTGGGATAATTTGACGATGAATTGGCTCAACGAGCAATTCATATCGGCAGGTGGTCCCAGCCTTCTCGATGAGGGATCGCTCGAATCAGAGCTTCGCGAAAAGGCTGAATCGGCAAAACGATCTCTTACCTCAGTGGCCTCCACGAAGGTTATGCTCGGGACGCACGGAGAGGTCGAGACGGTCACCTTGACTCGAGAGATCTTTGACGATCTGACTGCAACCCTTCTAAGCCGTACCCGTCACTGGACAGAGGAAGTACTGGAGGATGCCGGCCTCAACCGGCGAGACCTCGACAAGGTGCTCCTCGTGGGTGGATCAACACGAATGCCACAGGTACGCAAGATGGTAGAGTCACTGACCGGTAAGACACCAGAACATAGTATCAATCCGGATGAGGTAGTTGCCCTCGGTGCCGCTGTGCAAGCACATATCGAATCCACGTCTCGCGACACCGATGACAGTTTCCTTCCTGTTCTATATCGTCAAGGTGAGCGCATCGACATCAAGGATGTTACGTCACAAAGTCTTGGAACGATTGCGCAATATGGAATCAATGGTGAACCATTCAACTCGATCATAATTTCCCGAAACACAAGGATCCCAACCAAGGGGAGTGAGATTTATCGTACTTTATATGAAAACCAAGAGGAGGTACTAATACAAGTTACGGAAGGCGACGATACGGATCCCGATTATGTGACGATCTTGGGCGAGTGCATCATTCGGCTTCCGCGCTACCCAGCAGGAGCTGAGATCGAGGTCGCATTTTCTTACGATGTCGATCAAACCATTTTCGTCGAAGTACGCGATTTGACATCAGGCGAACAAGCCGGGAGTTTTGAGGTCGACCGTGTTGCCAATCTTTCAAAGGAAGAACTTGCTCAAAGTAGAGCCAAGCTTCAACAAATCACCGTTGCTTGATCCGAGCCGTTCCCCGAGTCAGCCATGTCTGGATGCATAGATCACGTCGTGCTCCTGTTGATTGGGGTCACACCATGAATGATGTCCACGAGGAGCGCGACGGCCAGTCGGCGGATGCTTCGAATGTTCTTGAAGAACTGCGGTATCTCCGGTCGCTCTTTGAGCGTCGGCTTGTCGATGACAAGAACCGAGAACTTGCTGTCAAAGTGCTCTATGAGCAGTTGGAATTCGCGAGGAGCGGATTAATTGAACAATTCCTACTACCGATCATCTCCGAGATACTCGTGATATGTGATCGCCTAGAACGCGATGCGCACGATGATGAGTCTCTGTACGCTGTCATGGATGAGATACTGGAAGTGTTTCGACGTCGAGGTCTCCACGAGATCGAATGGGAAGGTCGTTATGAGCCCGATTGTCAGGAGATCGCTGCCCTTGCTCGCGTCAGTAACCCTGAAGAGGACCGCACAAATATCGATGTTGATCGTCGAGGATATAGGTTTGGCGGCCGCATCATTAGGCCAGCGCGAGTAATCGTAGGCAGGTATGAGGATCGACATTCTCCCCTTGATGCGCTTGATGTCCAGACCGATGCGAATTCGCAGGCAGACCTTAACGGGTGACTAGAGATGTTGGATATGCTGGAGCCAGGAATGAGGCCTGACGAACATCGCCGCCTCAAGGTCTTGGCCTCTCAATTGGCGTCGGCCGCGGGAGATTTCTTGACAGCCTCCCAGAAAGACGGTGACCTCCACCGGTGGATGCGACAGATCGGCCATGATGGCCGGTTGTTCAAGTCAGCATCCGATCCGGTGGAGGTTCACAGTATGGCACAGCGCCTCAGCTCAGAAGAGCGCGTGCGCGTCGATGAGATGGCGAGGGCGGGCGTCGACGTCGATGAGATGGCCCGGCGCTTGGGCAGGCACCGCTCGACGGCGCATCGCGAGCGCAAGCGCGGCGGCGGGCGCTGCGGCTATGACGCCGAGGCCGCGCAGGCGGCTGCGGACCGGCGGGCTCGCCGGCCCAAGACGCCCAAGCTGGCGGCAGATCCCGTGTTGGCCGCGGCTGTCGGCGGGCTGCTCGCCGACAGGATGTCGCCGCACGCGATCTCAGCGCAGCTGCGCTCAGAGGGCTACGGCATCTGCGCGGAGACGGTCTACGCCGCCAGTGGGCACTGAGAGGCGGCCGGCGCTCCACCTCGACCCGCACCCGCCGCTGGCCCGACCTGTAGCCCCAATAACGAGAACAATCTGCGGTCTTGGGTTAGCTACGCGGTCCGGGCGCCGTCTCGTGTGCCATGCGGCTCGACGCGGAGCACTCGCAGGCCTGGCACGGACTCGATGGCGGCGCGAGCGGAGGAGATCGCGTCCTCGAGGGTCGGGGCGGTCCGCACGAAGTCGAGATAGTCGCCATCCGGGTTCGTTCCCACCAGCGCGTCGTCGCAACCAGCCTCGAACAGGGCGTCGAAGATGGCGTCATCCATCACGCTGACACCAGCCGTGCGAACGGTGAACTCGTGTCTTGGCAGCGAGGTCTTCATCGTGTCGCGTCCTCTACTCTCGAATACATCTACAGTTGGCCACGTTACACCGGATTCGCCAGGCCAGGTCCTCCGGGACGCGCGGCGTGCCGGACAGCCGAAGCCGGCAGGCGCCACTCGGGCACACCGCCACGCCCCAGGCATGGGCCAGCGTGTTGTTGGCGCTCGTAGGCTGAGGCCATGGCTGTGTTTGCTAGTACTCCGGTGGAGTTGATCGAGGGCGTTTACGCTACCCTGGACGAGCGGGTGGGGCGGGCCACCGAGAGCTTCGGGCGGCCGTTGACGCTGGCCGAGAAGATCCTCGTCAACCATCTCGACCCGTCCGAGGCCGGGGTGCCCGAGCGGGGCGTGACCTATGTGGACCTGCGGCCGGACCGGGTGGCCATGCAGGACGCCACCGCCCAGATGGCCTGGCTGCAGTTCATGACCGCCGGGCTCGACGAGGTGCAGGTGCCCACCACCACCCACTGCGACCACCTGATCACCGCCCGCACCGACGCCAGGCGCGACCTGATGGCCGCCCTGTCGGGCAACGACGAGGTCTACGAGTTCCTGCGAAGCGTGTGCGCCCGCTACGGCTCCGGATTCTGGAAGCCCGGCTCGGGGATCATCCACCAGGTCGTGCTGGAGAACTACGCCTTCTGTGGCGGGATGATGATCGGCACCGACAGCCACACCCCCAACGCCGGCGGCCTCGCCATGGTGGCGGTGGGCGTGGGCGGCGCCGACGCGGTCGACGTGATGACCGGATTCCCGTGGAACGTGCGCTGGCCCAAGTTCATCGGGGTGCACCTCACCGGCGAGCTCAGCGGCTGGAGCGCCCCCAAGGACGTGATCCTGAAGGTGGCCGACATCCTCACCGTGGCCGGAGGCACCGGCGCCATCGTCGAGTACTTCGGTCCCGGGGCCCGCTCGCTGAGCGCCACCGGCAAGGCCACCATCTGCAACATGGGCGCCGAGATCGGCGCCACCACCTCGATCTTCGACTACGACGAGTCCATGGGCCGCTACCTGCGGGCCACCGGCCGCTCCGACGCCGCCGACCTGGCCGACGCGGCGGCCCACCATCTCTGCGGCGATCCCGATACCGAGACCGACCCGGAGCGCTTCTACGACCGGGTGGTGGAGATCGACCTCGACACGCTGGGCCCCCACATCAACGGACCCCACACCCCGGACCTGGCCCGGGAGGTCGCCGACCTCGGCGACGAGGCCCGGGACCGGGGCTGGCCGCTGGAGATCAGCGCGGCGCTCATCGGGAGCTGCACCAACTCGTCCTATGAGGACATCACCCGGGCGGCGTCGATAGCCCGCGACGCGGCGGCCAAGGGCCTGCGGGCCCGCACCCGGCTGCTGGTGACCCCCGGCTCCGAGCAGATCCGCTCCACCATCGTGCGCGACGGCCTTATGGACGACTTCGAGTCCCTGGGCGCCACCGTGCTGGCCAACGCCTGCGGACCGTGCATCGGCCAGTGGGACCGCTCCGGCGAGGACGGCCACACACCGGGTGAGCCCAACGTGATCGTCACCTCCTACAACCGCAACTTCCCCAAGCGCAACGACGGCGACGCGGCCACGCTCTCGTTCGTCACGTCGCCCGAGACGGTGATCGCGCTGGCGCTGGCCGGCACGGTCGACTTCGACCCGATCAGCGGCACGCTCACCGCCGACGACGGCGAGGCGGTGACGCTGGCAGAACCGTCGGGCATCGAGCTGCCCCCCGACGGCTTCGATCCCGGCGAGGACACCTTCGTGGCCCCGCCCCCCGACGGTGGCGTCGCCGAGGTCACGGTGTCGCCGGACTCCGAGCGCCTCCAGCTGCTGGAGCCGTTCGCGCCGTGGGACGGGAGCGACTACGAGGACCTGCCCGTCATCGCCAAGGCCAAGGGCAAGTGCACCACCGACCACATCTCCGCGGCCGGCCCGTGGCTGCGCTACCGGGGCCATCTGGAGAACATCTCGGGGAACCTGTACCTGGGCGTGGTCAACGGCTTCGGTTCCTCTGACGATGATCGCGGCTACGAGGTCGGCCACGGCCGCAACCAGCTCACCGGCGAGGTGCAGTCCCTGCCCGACATCGCCCGCGACTACCACGAGGCCGGGCTGCGCTGGGTTTTCATCGGCGACGCCAACACCGGCGAGGGCTCGAGCCGCGAGCACGCCGCCATGGAGCCCCGTTTCCGGGGCTGCGTGCTGGCACTGGCCCGCAGCTTCGCCCGCATCCACGAGACCAACCTCAAGAAGCAGGGCGTGCTGGCGCTGACGTTCGCCGATCCCGCCGCCTACGACCGCATCGGCGAGGACGACCGCCTCGCAGTGCGGGGGCTGGCCGACCTGGCGCCGGGTCGGCCGGTGACCGTGGAGGTCACCCCGCCCGACGGCTCGGTCTGGTCGTTCGACGGGCTGCACACCCTCAGCACCGAGCAGATCGAGTGGTTCCGGGCCGGGAGCTCACTGAACATCATCCGGCAACGCTCCCGCGCCTAGCCCACCTAGCCCACGCCGGGACTCGCCCGCACAAAGCAGAAGCGGCTGACCTGGGGTTCGATCAGCCGCTTCATTTGATGCCTGGGCCGATTTGGGGGGTACCGGCTCCAGGCTGTCCGGTTACGGCAGGTGAGGAGGAGTACACCTGCCGCCGGATTGATATTAGCAATATAGCACACATCAGCGCCCGCTCGAGTATCATTTCAACAGTTTGCACCGATAGTTTGTATCGTTCTTTGTGATGGATGTCCGGCAACTCAATGTCCTGCTCGCGGTGGCCGAACATCAGAGCTTCTCGGCTGCGGCCCAGGCCCTGCACACTGTGCAGTCCAACGTCTCCGCCCACATCTCCCGGCTGGAGCAGGAGGCCGGCGCCACCCTGATCGACCGGGCCCGGCGGTGCCTGACCCCCGAGGGCCAGGTCGTCGCCGACCGGGCCCGCCGCATCCAGGTGGAGCTGCAGGCCATCTCCGACGACCTGGCGTCCATGCGCGCCAACCTCAGCGGAACCGTCACCGTCGGCGTGATCGGCACCACGGCCCGATGGATCGCCCCCCTCGTGCTGGACGAGGTGGGCCGGCTCCACCCGGGCCTCGACGTGGTCATCCTCGACGCCACCACCACGTCGCTGGTGCCGCTGCTGGTCCAGAACCGCCTGGACCTGGCGGTCGTGAACCTGCCCGTGGAGGATCCCGACATCGAGACCGACGAACTGTTCTCCGAGGACCGGGTCGTGATCGCGCCCGCAGACCACGAGCTGGCCCAACGCGACCGCATCGACCTGGTCGAGCTCGCCCGGCACGAGATCCTGCTGCCGCCCAGGGGCACCGCATTCCGCGACGAAATCGACACCGACGCCCGGCGGGTCCGCGTCGAGCTGAGAAGCAAGGCCGAGATCGACGGCCTGCGCCTGCTGGCCTCGCTGGCATTCGCGGGATTCGCACCGGCCCTGCTGCCGGCCAGCGCAACCCACGGCGCTTCGCCGGAGGGCTGGCGCAGCGTGAAGGTCGACCGGCTGAGCCCGCGACTCGTGGGGCTGGCCCGCAACCGTCGCACCATGCCGGCCGCACCGCCACGCGCCGTCGCCGACGCCATCAGGCGGATCGTCCGCCGGGAATCCGCCAACCAGCCCCACATCCTTTCCGTGGAGGCCCTCGCACCCCGACCGGCCGCCGAGAGGCCGCGCGCATCTACCATGATCCCGTGATGGCGGACTCCCAGACGACCCTGGTCGGCGTCCGCGCCGGTGCATCCGGGTTCGTGCACAGCCGTGTGAGCACTGTCGGCGGCCGCACCGTGGTCGAGATCGACGCACGCGGGTCCGACGAGAATCAGAGCGGAGCGCTCACCCCCGCCGACGGCCAGAGCATGGCCGCCGCGGCCCGCCTGGCCCGCACGCAACGGCTTCCGGTGCTGTTGAGGCTGGCCTCATCGGGGGCCGACCTCCGAGCCGGGGTGGCCGCCCTGCACGGCTGGGCCACCGCGGCCGTGGAGCTGTCACGATGCTCGGGCGTCGTGCCGGTGACCGTGATCGCGGCCGGGCCCAACGCCTCGGGCCCGGCGCTGTTGCTGGGCCTGGCCGACTTCGTGGTGATGACCGCCGACGCCTACGCCTTCGTGGTCGGCCCGAGGATGGTGGAGCACTTCACCGGGATGCCCATCGACCACGGCGAGCTGGGCGGCGGCGAGACCCACTCGGTCAGCTCGGGCGTGGCCAGCTTCCTGGCCGCCGACGAGGCGGAGGCCGACGAGATCGCCGCCGAGCTGCTCGGCTACCTCCCCGACAGCAACGGCTGCGACCCGCCCGTCCGGGTATGCACCGATCCGGTGGACCGGGCGGTGCCCGAAGCCTACGAGGCGCTGCCGGCCACCTCCGGCGGAACCTACGACGTGCGCGACGTCCTGTCCGCGGTCACCGACGACGGTGCGCTGCTGGAGCCCCACGCCTACTGGGGCACCAACCTGGTCACCGCGTTCGCCTCCTTCGGGGGCCGGCCCGTCGGGATCGTGGCCAACCAGCCCCAGTCGCTGGCCGGGACGCTCGACATCACGGCCTCCCGCAAGGGCGCCCGCTTCGTGGCGTTCTGCGACGCGTTCAACCTTCCGCTGGTGACCTTCGTCGACACGTCCGGCTTCTACCCGGGCAAGGACCTGGAGTGGCGGGGAATGATCCGTTACGGGGCCCAGATGGCCTTCGCCTACGCCCGGGCCACGGTGCCCCGCGTGAACGTCACCCTGCGCAAGTCCTACGGTGGGGCCTACATCGTGATGGACTCCAAACCGATGGGCAACGATGTGGCCCTGGCCTGGCCGACGGCCGAGATCGCGGTGATGGGGGCCAAGGGGGCGGTGGAGATCCTGCACCGTTCGGCCAGCGCGCCCGAGCGGGCCGAACTGGAGGAGGCCTACGAGGAGCGCCTGCTCAACCCCTACATCGCCGCGGAGCGCGGCGCCATCGACTCGGTGATCGAACCGGCCGACACCCGGCACCAGATCTGCGCCGCATTGGAGATGCTCGTCTCAAAGCGCGAGCGCCTTCCCCGGCGGCGCCACGACAACGCCCCCTTGTGATCGCCGGGCTCCCGGAGCTCCGGTATGAGCGCCCCGCTGTCGGCGCGACACTGCAAGAGTCTCGAATCTTGCGCCTGACGGCAAGAGTTGGGATGCGCTCGCTCCGCCGCGAGGTGTCCCGCCGAAGGTGCCCGCGGTAATCTGATGCTCGATGACAGCGACGACCACGATCACCGCCGCGGCGAGACGGGGTGACGCTCGTGGCTGAGAGCATCACCATCACCGACAACCGTACGGGCAACAGCATCGAGATCCCGATCGTCGGTGGCGGTGTGGACGCCGCGGCCTGGCGCAAGCTGCTCCCGGGAATCTGGTTCCACGACCCGGGCATGGCCACCACCGCGGTCACCTCCAGCGCCGTGGCCGAGATCAACGGCGAGACCGGCATCCTGCGCTACCGCGGCTACCCCATCGAGCAGCTCGCCGAGCAGAGCACGTTCCCCGAGGTCGCCTACCTGCTGATCTACGGGGAGCTGCCCACGCAGGCCGAGCTCGACGATTGGGTTCACGAGATAACCCGGCACACGTTCATCCACGAGAACTTCCGCAAGCGCATCTACGACGCCTTCCACTACGACGCTCACCCGATGGGGCTGCTCACGTCGGGAGTGGCCGGGCTGTCCACGTTCTATCCCGAGGCCAAGGACATCTTCGATCCCGACAACCGCAGGGCCCAGATCGTGCGGCTCATCGCGAAGATGCCCACCCTGGCCGCGGCGGCCTACCGGTTCTCCAGGGGCCTGCCGTTCATCTTCCCCGACAACGCCCACGACTACCCGACGCGCTTCCTGAAGATGATGTTCGAAGTGGGCGGGGAGTACGAGCCCGACGAGGCGCTGGTGCGGGCCATGCGGGTGCTGTTCATCCTCCACGCCGACCACGGGCAGAACTGCTCGACCACCGCGACGCGGGTGGTCGGGTCGAGCCACGCCGACCCCTACACCGCCATCGCGGCCGGCTGCGCGGCCCTGTACGGACCGCTGCACGGCGGGGCCAACGAGGCCGTGATCAACATGCTCACCGAGATCGGCTCCTACGAGGAGGTCGACAGCTTCATCGCCAGCGTGAAGCGGGGCGCTCACCGGCTTATGGGATTCGGCCACCGCGTGTACAAGAACTACGACCCGAGGGCGGTGATCATCAAGAAGGCGGCCCACGACGTGTTCGCAGTCATCGGCAAGAACCCGCTGCTCGACATCGCCCTCAAGCTCGAGGAGGTCGCGCTGGCCGACGACTACTTCGTGAGCCGGCGGCTGTACCCGAACGTGGACTTCTACTCGGGCCTCATCTACCAGTCGCTGGGCTTCCCCACGAACATGTTCACCGTGCTGTTCGCCATCGGCCGCACACCCGGGTGGCTGGCCCACTGGAACGAGATGATCGACCAGAACTCGCGGATCTACCGGCCCCGCCAGGTGTACGTCGGCAGCGAGCGGCGCGACTACGTGCCGATGGCGGGCCGCTGAGGGACCGCGCCCGGCCTGTCCCCAAATTGATGGCGATACTGGGTCTCCAAGGTCCGAAACGTCATCAATTTCGCAGCGCCTAGGCGACGTCGAGGACGATCTTGCCGGCGTTGAGGTTGGCCTCCATGCGCTCGTGGGCCGCGGGCGCGTCGGCCAGCGCGAAGCGGCTGTCGATCACCGGGGCCAGGGCGCCGGTGGCCGCGTGGGGCAGCATCTCGGCTGCGAACTGGCGGGTCACCGCGATCTTCTCCTCGATGGGGCGGGCCCGCAGGGTGGTGCCGATCAGGGCGGCCCGTTTGGCCATCAGCGCGGCCGGGTTGAAGGGCACGGCTGCGCCCGCCATCACGCCGACCTGGATGATCCGTCCGTTGGTGCGCAGGCAGGAGATGTTGCGGGGCAGGTAGTCGCCGCCGATCACGTCGAGCACCACGTCCACGCCGGCGCCTCCGGTGGCGTCCGCGACGGCCTCCACGTAGTCCTCGGCGGCGTAGTCGATCACCACATCGGCGCCCAGGGCCTCGCACACATGGTGCTTGCCTGCCGAGGCGGTGACCGCGATGCGGGCGCCCATGGCCTTGGCGATCTGGATGGAGGCGGTGCCCACGCCCGATGCCCCGGCGTGGACCAGCGCCCAGCGCCCGGTGGTGAGACCCCCCTGGCGGACCAGCGCGTCCCAGGCGGTGATGTAGACCTCACAGAAGGCGCCGGCCGCGTCGAGCCCGAGCGCGCTGGGCACGGCCATGGCCTGGCGCTCATGGATCGTTACCCGCTCGGCGTAGCCGCCACCCCCGACGATGCCCATCACGGCGTCGCCGACGGCGTGGGCGGTGATCCGCTCCCCCACCGCAGCCACCCGGCCGGCGAACTCCAGGCCGGGGATCTCGTGGACGGCCGCCGGCCCCGGGTACATGCCCCTGCGCTGCAGCGTGTCGGCCCGGTTGACGGCCGAGGTCACGACGTCGACGAGGATCTCCTCGGGTCCGGGGACCGGGTCGGGAACCTCCTGCACGACGAGGACCTCGGGTCCGCCCTTGGTTGTGATCACTATCGCTCGCATGATGGTCCTTGGGGTGCTTGCTGTCTGGGGGGCTGAGGCAACCGCGCCGGTGACCGCGCCGGCTTACTTCACGCGCCGCGGAGGCTGGTGGAGGCGCACCGACGCAGGGTAGGGAAAGAAGTCGGGGATGTCGCCTGCCCGGTTGCGTTGCTTCATCGACTGCCAAAAGTCGAGGGTGGCGATCTCGGGGTGGTGCTCGGCGAACACCTCGCCCACCATCGGGGGTGAGCGCAGGCAGGTGGCGAACTCCTCGGGGAACACGTCCTCGGCGCCCACGGAGAACCAGGGCTGGTCGAGCATCTCGTCGGCGTCGTCGCGGGCCGCCGGCAGGGCCCGGAAGTTGACCTCCGAGAGCAGGGCCAGTGGGTGGTGCGCTTGCTGGCCGGGAAGCGGTCCTTGATGACCTTGAAGACCACGTCGAACGACGGCAGGGCGAACACGGCCATGACGGTGCCGGGGGCGCCCCGGGAGTGCTCGAAGCGGGTGTTGGAGTGCTCCATGTGCCGGTACAGGGCACGGAACAGGTTGGTCTTGCCGTGCTGGGAGTATCCGAGGGACGTGTACAGCTCGGCCACCGGCTTCACCGGCAGCATCGACTTGAGGAACGCCACCACCGCCGCGGGTCGCTCCGACAGCACGTGCATGTAGGAGCGGGCGTAGCTGAACAGGCGGCTGGCGGCGGGCTCGGTGAGCAGGGCAGCGTCCACTTTCACGCCATCTTCGTCGTGGACGACGGGCAGAATGCACGGCGACACCCGGTTGAGCCACCTCAGGCGGCCCACCAGGTAGGCGCCCTTCTGGCGGTAGAAGACGGCGCCGAGCACGTCGATGGCGTCGAGGCCTCGCCTGACGCCGTCGAGGTAGCCGTCGATTCGGTCGGCGACGAGCTCGGCGTCCCGGGAGAGGTCGGCGAAGTGCGGACCGAGGGGGCTCTGCTCGAGGACGGCTGCGACGGCGCCCTCGGTGGAGTCGTTGGCCTGGGCGCTGTAGTACTCGGGCCCGGCGGCGTCGGTGGCGGGAAGGGCGGTGGGTCCGAGCCAGATGAACTCGAGTTCCCGGTCGAGGCCGACGACCTCGAAGAGGCGACGGGTGACGGAGTTGTAGAAGGTCTCGGCCAGTTCCATGTCGCCGCGATGGGTCACAAGCTGGACGTAGCGGCGCTGGGCGTCGATCCAGGCCTGGCGGGCGCCGGTGTCGGGTAGCCGGCTGCGGCAGGCTTCGACGGTGTCGAGCACCGCGTCGGTGTGCAGGTTGAGCCGTTCGGCGGCGTCCTGACGGTGGCCGTGCCAGTCGCGGGCCAGGAAGCGGCCCTCGGCGCGGGCGGTGACGGCGATGAAGTCGTCGTGGAAGGCCTCGAAGCGCTCGTAGAGGACGCCGGCCAGCGCTTCGGCGTGCGGGTGGCGGGAACTGCTCACAGCCTGCGCCTTCTAGAGCCGCGCCGGCAGGTGGCAGCGCCTCGCGGTCAAGCGCTGCCTTTCCCGCTGCTGTTCGCTGAGCTCATGGGCCGCTCGGGGCCGGGGCCCGGCTCGGCGCCTCTTGCGTGCTCCTATGATCTGCTGCCCGATGGACTCGGCTCCACGACGCCCGCTGGAGCGACCGGGGTGCCGGTCCGACGACGACGGCACCGTGCGAGCCTCAGTCGCCGGCGCGGCCGGCCTCGTCGCGGGCTCGGGTGTGGTGACGGATCACCTCGTCGATCACCAGGCGCAGGAACTTCTCGCTGAAGGAGGGATCGAGGTTCGCCCGCTCGGCGAGCTGGCTCAGCCTGGCGATCTGCTCGTTCTCCCGCTCGGGGTCGGCGGGCGGCAGGCCGACGCTCGCCTTGTAGACCCCGACCTGCCTGGTGACCTTGAACCGCTCGGCCAGCAGCAGAATCAGCGTGGCATCGATGTTGTCGATGGTCGACCGGTACCCAGCCAGCGTCTCGTCGATGCCGTCATCGCTCACAGCTAGGCAAACTATCGCCGGCCAGTACCGGGACCGCCCGTTACGAGAGGGCGAAGAGCCGCTCACGCCGTCGTCGCCCCCCGGCTGGGGGCGGGTCCGGGGCGTGGGCGGGTCCGTGGCGGATCCGCTCGGGCGGCGCGATGGTGTAGAGGCCCCGCCCGTCGGGCACCACCCGCCAGCCGTGATGATGGATCTTCTGGTGGCAGGCCCAGCACACCAGCATCATGTTCTCAATGTTGGTGGCGCCGCCTTCGGACACCGGTTTGATGTGATGGCCCTGACAGATCCACATATCGGCACCACAACCCCCACAGGCGCCGTAGCGGGCCCGCAGTGCGTTCATCTGGGCCTTGGTGGCGAGCCGTTTGGTGTGGCCGTGCCACAGCGGCACTCCCTCCCCGCTGAAGACAACCCCCTTGATCCGGGCGTTGCAGAAGTACTCCTCCAACACGCTCTGGGGGATCACGTCGCCCCCGCCGATCTCCGCGAACGCGTTGGTGCCGTCGGCGCTGAGATGCTGCACGATCGTGACATCAGCCAACGGCTGACCCCCACACCTGCACCTGCCGCTGCCGGCACCAGTCCCACCCGTGCCGGCGACATCGCCGTCGGTGTCAACGCTGCTGTCGGCAGTCCCGCTCAAATCGCCGCCATCGCCACGAGTCCGGCTCATCTCGGCACCGTCGCCGCTGGCGCGAGCCCTGCTGCTGTCGGCAGTCCCGCTCAAATCGCCGCCATCGCCACGAGTCCGGCTCATCTCGGCACCGTCGCCGCTGGCGCGAGCCTTGCTGCTGTCGGCAGTCCCGCTCAAATCGCCGCCATCGCCACGAGTCCGGCTCATCTCGGCACCGTCGCCGCTGGCGCGAGCCTTGCTGCCGTTGGCCTCGCCCGAGTCCCCGACACCGGCCTGAGTCCGGCTCGTACCCTGGCCGTTGCCCTTGCTGACGCCGCCGCGGCTGTGTCCGCGAGATGCAGCCCGATCAGCGCGGGAGTAGATGCTGCCGTGTGAGGTCAACGTGTCGAATGCGTCGGCCATTCGCTGGTTGAGGCTGCGCTTGTCTCCGCCGGGGCTGTGCAGATCGGCTCGTCGCAGCCGCTCGGCCTCCTGAATGAACCGCTTGCGCACCTTCGCGCCGGTCACCGGGTCCAGCTCGCCCCGCAGGTGCACCATCCCATCGTCGCCGTCCCAGAAGCTCAGGCGCCGCCGAGCCCGCTGCCGCCGGTACTCGCCCTCACCGCCGTCGTTCTGGCGTTTGACCGCCCAGCGGCCGGCCTCCCTGGCGAACTGCTCGGGAGACAGCTCAGCGGCCTTCTCCAATAACTCGGCGTCGGTGTCGACCTGAGAGGCACTCGTCTTGCCCGAGGCTCGCACCAGCGCCTTGGCGTTGGCGACGGAGACCCGGCCAGTTTCCACCGCGTCACGCACCGCGGGCATCGCCTGCAAGTTCTGCGCGGTCTGGACCCGCCCCGCAGCGTCTTGCCGGAAGAGCCCCGCGGACCGGGCCAACAATCCAACGCCCGAATCGCCATGACGCTCACGGGCTGCGACCACAACCGCGGCATCGGCCTGCAGCACCGACACCTGAGCACCAAGAGCCTTCAACCCCGACAGAACTTCGCGCACCTCCGCCGTCGGCGTGGTGGGGTCGTTCACCAACCGGATCAGCTCGGCGAGACCCTCCCGCACCTGATCCTGCACCCGTCGTGCCGTCTCGATAGCCATGAACACATCATGCCATAGGGGTACGACATTTGTCAAGCATTTATAGGATGTTTCCAAGAATTTTATGAGTGTTCATTGTGGCTAGGTGGCCGGCAGATGGCCGCCGGCCAGGGCTTCGCAAGGGCGCTGCTCACCCAGCCGGTCAGGCCGCATGCGATGGCCGACAAGCCTCGTCGCAAAGCGAGCGAACGCTCCGAGCGACCCGACTGATGGTCGCCAGGATCTCCTCAATCGAGCCGGCAAGATCAACAGTGACGACCTTAAGGCGCTTGCCGCAATAATGAATCTCATACTCGACAGACTCGGCCTCACCCTTCGCGTAGACCAGAAGGCCGCCCGGGAGATCGAGAGCCACCGTGTACGCCAAGATCTGATACAGATCGGCATTGGGAACGCTCTTGATGTCGATGCGCTTGTACTTGGCGTCGCCCACGAACGTGCAGGTTCGGCCGTTCCACCATGTGAGATCAGGCTCTACGCGAAGCTTCTCGCCCTGGTCGAGGAAGATCTGTCTGGGAAGGCCTTTGTCCGAGCAGAACGTGTGCTCGGACAGGCCGAGCGATTCCCGAAGCGCCCGAGTGACGAAGGCTTGGAAGACCTTGTTCATGTCGATGAGGAACCCTGAGGCTCGCCTCTCGCCGCGTCCCAGCTCGAAGGCTCGATGACTCAGGATGAGCCTAGATAGGGTCACCACTTCGCGGTAGTGCTCATTGAGCCGGTCGAAGGCAACCTCCGGCACGTCGTGGGGCGAGAACCTGACGTGCGTGACGTTGGCCAGCGTGGCTCCCATCCACCGCAACCCGTCCCGCGAACGGCGGTCGTCCAGGTGCATGCGGCCTAGAATCTGCGCCGCGGCTTTGACTAGCCGATTGGCCATGATGTCGTCGGTGAACTCGTCGTATTGCACCTCCACGGGCACCAGCACATCGAACCTGCGCCGCAGTTGCTCGGCCATATCGATGCGACCACGAACGGTTCGCAGAGCATCCCGCTCGGTTCTATACCCGTGCAGCAATCCGCGGGCGAAGGCACGGCGCGCCGCGGAGGTCAGCGCGAGGGCCAAAGCCTCGACCAGCGTCGGAGCTGCCTCGAAGTCGAAGCCCTCGTCTCGAAGATTGAACGCACCCATTGCGTAGGACGCCAGGTAGATGACGCGGGAGATGTCCAGCTTGGGCGTGATCGCGACCGACAACTCCCCCAGCTCCAGGGCGCCGACGACGGACTCGGGCCGCAGCGAATAGCAGTCGCTCTCGCCAGGCACGGGGTGGATCGCGATCGACGGCACCGCCTCTCCGAGTGTGTCCCGCTCGAGAACGCTGAGCCGCAGAGGCTCGCTCCAGCGATACTCCTGAAGGTCAATCTGACGCATCGTGGCCGGTTGGGAGGTCCTCCTGAATGCCGATGTCATCATCGGTCTCGTCTGGGCCCCTGTTGGCCTCGCGCCGAAGCGTGGCAAGATCGAACTCATCCATCCGTCCGCGCTCGCCGTATAGCTGTTCCTCTATGTACGGCAGCACGTTGTGCTCCCAGATGATCTCGGCCATCTCCTCGTCGAGGCCCTCGTCTCTCATGAAGTAGCTCGGCCCGATGGCCGCATGCCTGTCCGACAGCTCTGCGTTGGCGAGATCGACCACGTCGGCCACCCACTCCATCCCGTCGGCATTGTGGTCGAGCCAACGTCGAAGCAGCCCCTCGACGGGAGGCTTGTCGGGATGGAACTCCACGAAGTGGAACCGGCGGCGCAGGGCGAGGTCGACTAGGGCGACGGACCGGTCGGCGGTGTTCATCGTGCCGATGATCCACAGGTTCCTCGGCAGCGAGAACGGCTCATCGGAGTACTGGAGCCGCATTTCGACGTCGCGGTACTCCAGCAGGAAGTACAGCTCGCCGAACACTTTGGCGAGGTTGCCCCTATTGATCTCGTCGATGACAAGGACATGGGTCTCGTCCGGCTCTGACCGCGCCCGCGCCGCCATCTCGATCAGAGGTCCGTCACGAAGCGCAAATCCGTGGCTGCCTCCCTCGAGTGTCGGCCGGAATCCCTGCACGAAGTCCTCATAGGCATAGGAGGGATGGAACTGCACGAGCCTCACCCGGTCGTCTGGCCCGGCCAGACGCTCGGCCAGCGCCTGGGCGACATAGGTCTTGCCGGTGCCCGGCGGGCCCTGGAGGACGACCTGTCGCTTGTCGCCGAGCAGCCTCTCGATCCTGCGGAGGAAACCGACGTCGATGAGGAGTTCGTCGGCGAGGTCCTCAAGGCTCGCCGAGCCTTGCCTCGGCCCGTTGCGCTCACCATTGCCGTGATCTGGCCGCGGCCCAGGATCAAGACCTGTGAGCAGGAGTTGGTGCAGGCGCCACGCGCCGTCGTTGCGCCTGATCCTGTAGATGGTACTGCTGTGCGCGGAGCGAACTCTGAAGATCCTCCTCGACAGCGGTCCAGGGCACGTCAGTGCGCTTCCAGTCCACGGACACGACATGGCGCCAGTCAGGATCCTGGTCGTCGTTGTCGTACCAGTACTGCTCGGTCACCGTGCCCAGAGCGATCAGTGATGCCGTCTTGAGAGGCATCACCACCAGATCGCCCACGCGTACCTCGGACCGGAGCTTCGATAGATGGCCGGCCCATGTCGAGACCGTCCTGTCCTTGGCGTCGGGGACCGCGCGACGGATCAACTCTTGCAGCTCGTCGCGACCTGGTACCTCCCTCAGATCCGGCAGTCCGCCCCAGCCCATGCTGGCCAAGCCATGCTCAAGGTTGAATTCCTCGCGCTCCCCCTGGCTGCCGCCTCTAATCACCCAGGCCGCTCCCGGCAGGGGTGGCGCTTCGTCAGGCAATGCTTCGTATTGGACGGCGTTGTTCATCTTCCACAGGATCGACTCCGCTTCCAGACGATCGTTGGGTGTGCCGTCGCTGCTATCGGTCAGTCGGTCGAGAAACGCCAGCGCGTGTTCATACGTCGTTCCTTCATCCGCCTCCTTGGCAACCAGTGGATGGCCGGTGTGCTTGTAGGCCTTGTCAAACTGCCGGACTTTGTACGGCGGATAGTCAGGGCCCAGCGCCATCAAGAGCACGGCGACCGGCCTCAGACCCGTTCCCTTGCGCTTCAGACCCACTTCCGAGGGCACTACGTCGAAGAATGCACGGATGCGCTCGCTCGCAGTAATGGGTTCCGCAGTCCACAGGTCTCTGAGGGCATGCAGAGCATCGTCGGATCCTGACATGAACCACTTCCTCAGTGGATCAAATGCCTTCCAGCTGACGATGTCGTCCTTGTGGCTGACGCCTTTGATCACCGAAGACGGCCAATTGCGGTTCCCGGCGCGTACCGCATGGAGAGCGGGGCGTAGTCCTTCGATGATCCCGCGCTTCCATTCTGCGATCTCCTCGACCTCGCCAAAGTCGATCCGACTTCGAGCGCTCTCGATGTAATCGGCGTACGGGTTGTGTTCAGCCATGTCTCAACTGCACTCTCGTCACCAGGGATTCGGAGGCGGGGCTGCCATCGTAGTTCCACTGCGCGACTCAAGAGTCCGCCCCCGCACGAAGTCCCCGCTCGTTGGATCGGAGTCGGTCCCGCTCAGGGCCGAGACCCGGTCGCATGAGGTCGGACTGGTGGGTTCCGCGCGGCGTCGTGCGGGTCGGCCGCTACTCGAAGGTCGATGCGTCGGCTCCTATCCACTTGAGGATGAGAGCGTTCACGGTGCCGTCGGCCTTCATCGACGCCAGGGCCTCGTCGAGCTTGGGCTTCAGTTCGCTGCCCTTGCGGACGCCGATGCCGAGGCCTCTGTCCAGCTGCACGGACGGGCCGACGATCGCCAGCCGGCCCCCATGCTCCGAGAGCTTCTCGATGGCGTAGCCGTGGTCGACGAGGACGGCGTCCACCGTGCCGTCCAGTACCGCATCGACTGGGCCGGCGGCGCCGGTGAACTCGTCGAACGGAACGAAGGGCACGCCCAACTCGGTGAAGTAGTCGGAGTAGATGGTGTTGGCCGACGCGCCGATCGTGCCCTGGACGGCTTCGTCGCCCTCACCGGCCCTGGCCACATACACCGAAGGGGTCGGCGGGTAGTACGCCGCGGTGAAGTCGATCAGCTCCTCTCGTTCGGAGGTGATGCTCATGCCCGAGAAGATCGCGTCGAACTCCCCGGCCACGAGGTCGGGAATCATGTCCACCCAATCGTTGATGACCCACTCGCATTCCAGGTCGGCGCGCCGGCACAGTTCGTCGCCCAGTTCGGGCTCGAGGCCGTCTGTCTCGCCCTCGTCGTTGATGAAGTCGAAAGGATGGTAGGAGCCGACGGTGGCGATCGTCACCGTGTCCGCCCCGCCATTGGCAGAGCTACCGGCACCGGTGGCGACGCCTGAGCTGGGGCTGTCCGTGAGCGCGGCGACGACGGCCAGCACGCCGAAGACGGCACACCAGACGGCGAAGCCGACGGCGAACCAGCCGTAGGCGCCGAGCCGGCGACGCACCAGCAGCGCCGCGAACAGAACGATGCCGATCCCGAGGCCGACGGGTGGAACCAGGACCGTCAGGCCGAACGCACAGGCCCCGCCGACGAGCACCCACAGCGCCCGCAAGAAGGGCACCAGCAGCCGTTCAGTCTCCTCGCTCATTTCGAATAAACATACTCCTGCCCGCTGAACAGCCGCTACGGCTCAATCGATCGCAAGAGGTCAGGCGGTGGCTATGCGGTAGAGCTCGCCGATCAGGTCGTCGTAGTGGCCTGTGGCCAGGGTGAGGGCGTAGGCCACGCCGATCGCTCCGCCCACGGCTGCCACGGGCGCGAGGTCGAGGAACCGCCTGGTTGCGGGCAGGGCGTGGGGCAGCACCGCCAGCAGCACCGCCGGCAGCAACGCCCCGGCCATGTAGACGAGCATCAGGCCCAGAGTCCGGGCCGCCTCGGTGTCGGTGCTGTTGAGGATCTCCCCCAGCTTGGGGCCGACGCACGGGCGCCACAGCCAGCCAGCCAGGGCTCCCGCCACCACACCGGAACCGGCGGCCGACCACGAAACCGGCCCCGGCGCCCGCCAGGCCAGCACGAAGGTGCCGGCGGCCAGCGCGGCGGCCACGAACACCATCACGCCGCTCAACTCCATCTGCCAGTGACCGGCCGCCCGAGCCCACGTCAGCAGGGTGGCGCCCAGCAGGTAGAACAGCGCGACGGTGAGCCGCGCCTTCCGGGCCACCAGCACCAGCGCCACCGCGGGCACCAGCGCCGCCAGCGTGCACGCGATGCCGATGGAGCCCACGCCCTCCAGGAACGTGGACACCGCTCAGCCGCCCCGCCCGCTGGCGACGCACCCGACTGCACCCACGCACTCAGGCATCAGCCAGCAACCGCCACGCACAGCCGTGCCGCACCCGACCCCGCCGACAGCCCTAGGCATCGACCTGCAAATGCCCCGCACAGCCGTGCCGCACCCGACTGCGCCGACGGCCTCAGGCATCGGCCAGGAGCCGCTCGACTGTCTCGTAGAGCTGCGCGTAGGTGGCCCGACCGTCGCCGGTGCGGTCGAAGCGGATCTGGTTGTCGCCGTCGATCACGTAGACGCGGGGCCAGTAGCCGATGTTGCC